>Ga0316610_1000040_pt1 | contig 32658 bp, 31 predicted proteins | sample MIS2017111B_MG_FD_207677 | JGI IMG/M metagenome (GOLD analysis project Ga0316610, IMG submission 207677) | Microbial mat bacterial communities from Middle Island sinkhole, Lake Huron, Michigan, United States - MIS.2017.111B | ecosystem: Environmental > Aquatic > Freshwater > Lake > Sediment... | reverse complement strand
TCAACGGCGAATACCGATCGCACCTTAAAGCGAGATTTGTATGCAGAGAGGTTTCACACGCCTGAATACTTTTACTTTTCGCCTGATACGTTGGAATTTGCAGGTTTTAGACTGGATATTAACAAATACGAACCAATTACACCCAATCAGCAAGGCTGGCTATGGAGTGAAACCCTCGGCTTTTTCCTAGGCATCCGCGATCGCCAACTCCGTTACTTTTCCTTAGATGGCGCTCTGTTACCAACTCCTCAAGAGGCGGCTCAACAGGAAATACTGAAAGTCAAGCAGGCGCGTCAACTTGCTGAACAGCAGCAGCAAATCGCTGAACAGCAAAAGCAATTTGCTGAACAGCAGCAGCAAATCGCTGAACAAGAGCGTCAAATTGCGGCACAGCAGCAGCAATTTGCTGAACAGCAAAAGCAATTTGCTGAACAGCAGCAGCAAATCGCTGAACAAGAGCGTCAAATTGCGGCACAGGCTAAGGCAGAATTGCAAGAATTAAAAGCAAAGATGCGATCGCTTGGTATTGAATAAGATCTGTGGGGTTGTCTCCCCGCTTTCGGCAAATGCGATCGCCGAGACAGATCTAAATATGCCTGTTGTTTGTCCCTATGCGATCGCCGATGTGTTGGAACGCAATCTAGAAGTTGGGGAGCAATGAAACAAGTTACTACTGAGTTGTTAGAACAAATTACCCAAAAACTGGCAGCAACTTTGAACCCAGAGCAAATAATCTTGTTTGGATCTTATGCCTATGGTGAACCTAATGAGGATAGCGACATTGACCTAATGGTAATTGTGTCGCATTCTGATGAACCGCGTTATCGGCGATCGCGTCTAGCTTATAGGGCATTGCGTGGCATTGGTATTGCTAAAGATATCATTGTGATGACTCGCGCAGAGGTCGAGCGTAAGGCTAATGTCCGAAGCTCACTAGTTTATCAAGTCCTAACTCAAGGTAAGGTTTTGTATGGATAGTCCCAAATATGAGGAGGTTCAGCAATGGCTTATCAAGAGTCAAAGAGATCTCAAAGCGGCTTGGGTGCTATTTAATCACGAAGAGTCTCTGCTAAATTGACACAATTAAAAAATCCAGTCGAAATACCGAGCTAATTATTTAGCGTATTATGATATCGTGATTAAATTGCTAAATTTATGGGCTGAAGAGTTAAAGTTATGCAATATTTATCATCAAGTTCAATTTTTAATAATTTATCTAATATCTTAGAAATAGTTAAACGAGAACCTGTTGTTATTTCTCAAGAGCAAGAGGAGGTAGCTGTTGTAATATCTATGAAAGAATATAAAAAAATTCTATCTAACAATATTAAAGATTTTCAATATTTCTGTGATCAGGTGGGACAAAAAGCACAGGAAAAGGGGTTAACAGAAGAAAAGCTTTTTGATATTTTGACAAATGACTAAGCCATATTTTGTCATTGACAACAATATTTTAATAAGCCGATTGCTTTTACCTAATTCTATTCCTGCTCAAGCGGTGAGTTTCCGAAGAAACTTTACAGGAATTAGCAAATGTCTTTGAACGTCGAAAGTTTGATAAGTATGTCTCAGTTGAGGAAAGAAAAGAATTCATCCGTAAATTGGATATCATTGCTCAAAAAGTAGAAATTATTAAAAATATTAAAGTTTGTCGTGATTGCAAGGATGATAAGTTTATAGAGTTAGCAGTTAATGGTAAAGCTAGTTTGATAATAACTGGAGATGAAGATTTGCTGATTATCAATAATTTTGAAGGTATAGAGATCTTAACTCCTAAAGAATTTGTAACAAATTTTAGTTAAATATGTCGGATACGGTAATCAAGGTCGAAAATTTGAGTAAGCGCTATGTGATTGGACCTCAGCATCAGGAGCATTATGTGACTTTGCGGGATGCGATCGCTTGGTATTGAATGATATGTCTTTATTCCTAACAAGAAAATCTAGATAGTAAATTGTCATAAATTACCTCTAGTTTGCGAGTTTGCTTATGCAAGTCAAATAAAGTTTTGACTCTATGAATACCATTCTCACTGAAATATTGCCATAGTAAATCATTTTCCAATAGATTAATAATGGATCTAGCTAATTCTTCCACATTACCCTCAGATACTAGCAAGCCTGTTTTATCATCTGCAACAACTTCAGGAATTCCACCTGTCCTAAAACTAACTACAGGTAAGCCCATTGCCTGAGCCTCAGCAAATACCATACCAAAAGCTTCAGTTAATCCAGATGGTTCAGTAATACTAGGGACGCAGAAAACTTGCGATCGCCGCATCCAGTCTCGGATAATTTCTGGAGGCTGATATCCCAAAAAGCGATACCTTTTTATTCTTGTTTGCGCTAATTCCTCAAGTTCATTCCTCAAATGACCATCACCAATAATAATTAGTTCAGATTCAGGCACAATTGATTGAACTCTTTCCATAGCCCGAATCAAATATTGACAACCCTTAAATTCAACTAATCTACCTACAAAAAGCACTATAGGTTGCCGTATTGTCTCAAAATCTGCTTGAAATTTATTAGTATCTACCCCAATATAATGAACAAGAACTTTGTCGGTTGGACATCCTACATTTATCAAGTTGTCACGAATAAACTGAGAGACAGCAATACATAAACTGACTTCTTTAAAAAGTTTTTTGCGACGTTTTAGGTAAAGTTTAAACGATAAACTAGGTATGTTTAAACTTGTCTCTGATAGAATCGCATCGTATCCATGAAAGGTAGTAACTAACGGAATATTGAAATGCTTAGCAATAGGTAAACTCCATAAGCCATCTGGACCAAAATGAGCATGAATTAGACATGGATTTTCTATGGCGATCGCCTTTAGCCAATCAACATCAAGATAGCCAAATAGCTTGAATAGAAGCCTACTTAAAGTTGCATATCTGGTAAAATCGCTCAAATTTAACTGTTTAAAATTAGGACTAATTAATCTGTTTTGATCTGTACTTTTGAGAGTCCCAACATAAAATGCTGAGTACCTAGATAGGGCTGACACCTGTGCAGGAATAAAAGTCTCAGAATATGGAAGTAATAAATCGCGGTAAATAAGAATATTTTGGTTCACATTAAATTTCTCTTTAGGTAGCTTTTCCACTTATATAGTTTAGTTTTTAAATAATGAAAACTAATTCGAGGTAAATACTGCAATCTCTCTTGAATAGTCCAAAATTCATCTATATATTGAGAACTTTCAGGGATATTAAAAGTCTTACGCCAGCCAATTTGTGCTAGTAGTTCACCAAATCCTCTAGCAAATACTTTATTTGCAAATAATTTAATTCTGGGAAATTGTTGTCTAAGGTAATACCCTGTCAATAATCCAATTTCTGATGCTTTAATCTGAACGTCGTCCCGAAAAGTAAAATGATTAGATTGATGTATTCTTTGAGATGCTAGTGGTTTATTATAGATAATTCCAGATGATAAGAATAAGGCAGCAAACTTTACATAATTATCACTTGTAATCTTTATAAAATTTGGCATTGGCAGGATATGAGTTAAGACTTTACGTCTAAAACATAATCCACTTGTTGCTGGAGGTATAAAATTAAATTTTTTACCTTTTCTCAATGTTTCTTGAACATCAATTATTTCAATGTTTTTATAGATAGATTTATCTAATATATTTAGATTTTCTATCAAATTTGATTGGGAATTGATATATTTTAGCTTATGAAATATCCAGTTAATTTGCTCGTAGTCTTCAAACATCTGAATACATTCTTCGATTTTTGTTAGGTAGAATGTATCATCGGCATCTAAGAGAAAGATAAACTCACCTTTACTAGCAGCAAAACCTGCATTAAAAGCCGAAGCTTGTCCTTCATTTTGTTTGAATATGGCATTAATGCGATCGCCAAAACTTGAAATTACGTCTCTTGAATTATCTGTAGAACCGTCATCAACAACTATAATCTCAATATCTCGATAAGTTTGATTTAAAGCACTCTCAATAGCCTGACCGACAAATTGGGCATAATTATAATTATTAATTAAAATACTTGCAGTCTTATTTTGATATTTCATAGATCAATGAAGTCATATACTTGTCTGCACAAAAAACAAAATCTGATTCGGTACAATCCATAAACTCTTCAAGGGTTTTCAATAAAATAAGATACTTCTCTGAAACAGAAAATACTTTATATTGTAAGTTAATTAGAAAGTTGTAAATATTCTGCTTGCTATCTGTATTGCCCCATATTTCTATAATTAAGGTCGGTTTTTGTTTAGATATTAAATCTCGTCCTCCCATGATCACAGCCCACTCATGACCTTCAACATCAATTTTAACAAGGCTAGGATGTAAGTTATTTGTTGCACAATAATCATCTAATTTTTTAGATCTCACTGATGTTTTTAATGCTGGCTCATCTTTTTCTGCATTAACTTGAGAAAGGCTACTCAAGTAAGTTGAACTGGATATAAAAAAATCTATCGTTGTATCTTCATCCGATAAAACACATTCTTCAATAACTAGATTATCTAAATGATTAATTAATGCAACTTCTCGTACAAATTGATTACAACTAGCTTGAGGTTCAAATAAAATACAATGATAACCATGCAAAAGAAACGCATAAGACCTCAATCCATGATTAGCACCAATATCAAAAAATATTTTATTCCCTTGATTATGTTTAATATAAAATTCTGAGAATTGCCTAATTTGAGGCTCTGCCCAACGAGAACTCAAAGCTACTTGCCATGAGACCAATGGATATGAGGATGAAACAGGCATTAAAATTTCTTTGTTTAAGTATATATCCTTCCACAAAAAAGTTTTAGTGATTCTAGAACTATCAAACAATTTAACAAATAAATTTATAAATTTACCTCCTAAATGAACATAAATATTATTAAATATATTTCTTGGAAGATCGTAGGCAAGTAACAATGTGCCTATCTCGGAGAAGAATATTTTTATAAATTTATTGATTTCCATGATTTTATAAGTATTTTAATATTTTATTTTTCTATGACATTACTTGCTTTTTGAAACATTACTAAATTATCAATATGAGCAAATAAATAAAGATGATCTTTGATTTCAAATACAGCTTTTCTTGTTCCAGCAAAACACAATTGATCTGTGTCGTGCAAAGCTAAAATCCCTCCATCTAAAAGTTTAGGTAGCCAAGTTTGAATATCAAATGATGTATTTAAATAATCATGTACTGCATCAATAAATATAAAGCTAATATTTTTGTGTTGCCAATTCTTTATTGCCTCTCCTGAAGAACAAGATTTGTGAATGATATTTTTATGTCCTTTTGTTACTTCTACAAAAATATTAAAATCTTGCTTTTCTCCACCATAACCAATATATGGATCAATAGCAATCACATTACGTGATGTATTTTTTGCAATTACTTGAGTAGTAGCACCACGATAGCAACCAATTTCAACTACAACACTGTCTTGGAATTTTTCGGTGATTTCTATCCCAGCCAGTAAATACTGCATTTGGATAGGTGTGACTGCTGTATTTAGATAGTCAGCTTGCGGAACAGGAGACAAATTAACAATTAGTTTTTGAGGTAATGCATATTTATCAAAATTTATTTTAGATATATACTCGATAATCTTAAGCTGTAGTAAAAATATAAGCCTAATAGGATGTCTCCTAGAATATGTACTTAAAATTACGAAAGGATCGGATTTAGATTTCATTGTTTTCTGATAAAATGCTAAAAAAGACTTGCCTGAGTCTATCAACTGAATGTAGCTTTTTATACTCTTCAAATCCTCGGTTTTCTGAATATTGATAAATATCTTCTTGGTCAAGTAGAAGTTTTAAGGAACTAATATGCTGCACTACATTATCTTCGTCTACACTTGCCCCTAGATTAAATTTGTCAACCCTACTAGCCATACAATAACCTGATGCGACTAATATTTTCTTTTTGAATATAGCAGCTTTAGTTAAAATGTTGCTACTGCTAGGAAATTTTTTGTAAACTGCATATAACACATCACATTGTTTAACTAGAGCGTTAAACTGTGACTCTTCAGATATTCTATCAAAATAGAAAAAGCAGTTTAATGGGTTAGAGTTGACAAAATGAGTAATTATTTTGATTTCATCAAGTGAGAATGTATCCTTAGCAAGCACTCCAGCAAAGATGAAAAACCAAGGCTCTTGGGTAGTCTTCTTCGCGATTTCAATTAAAGACAGAATACCCTTACGCTTTTCTAAGTATCCCAGTAAACCGATGACCTTTTTACCATCTGCGGCTTTTCTAACTTTTTGAACAATATCGCAAGTTACATCCACAGTTGCATCATCTGCTACATCAGGAAATACAACAATTTTCTTACCTAAATATTTTAAATTAATTGCGCGTACTTCATCAAGAACAGCGATCGCTTTACATTTTGTTGACCTTAATATTTTGTATGCATCAGGTTTATTAATAGAATTTTGGATATCTCTACTTCCTGCTTCTATATGGAAGATTAAGCCACTCCATTGATATGGAAAGATTAGTTCTACTATCTTATAGACTAGACTGCAAACCCATGCCGAGTAGCCTAAATAAATATATCCATCTAACCAACTAAAGAATATTAGATTGGGATTAACGCCAAATTTCTTCTTTGCCTTTTTTATGGCGATCGTAGTTAACCACCATCTAGATAAGGTAGGATATAGCGCTCCCATTCCTAAAACTTTTATAGGGAATGACCTAGCTTCTTTTAGTAATTCAACTCTGAGTTGAGAAACTTTATCTGGCATTGTTTTCTCAATGAGTGAGTATACTTCATTAGGTTTAGGACACAAGACGATTACACAATAGTTGTGTTGCAAAATAATTTGCGTAAATAGCTTGATATAAGTCAGATGATGTCCCTGCCAACGTGGATCTACAAGTATGATCGTTTTGTTTATCAATTTTGACTATAGTATCCTGAACTCTATATCAAGAATTATACCAATGGATTAATCAGTTTGTACTGAAGTGATAGAGTGTACACAAAATCAAAAGTTAGCCATTACCAGAAATAGCGCCGTGAGTATTTCATCTAAATATCTCATGAACACAAAAAAAGAATTAAAAGTTCCTGTTGTTTTCTTTATCTTCAACCGTCCAGATACCACACAACAGGTGTTTGATAAAATCAGAATGGTTAAGCCATGTCAACTTTTTATAATTGCTGATGGTGCAAGAAACAATAAGCAAGGAGAGGCTGAAAAATGCCAGCAAGTTAAAAAAATCATTAATTCAATTGATTGGGAATGCGAAGTATTGACTAATTATTCAGATATTAATTTAGGCTGTAAAAAAAGAATATCAACTGGATTAGATTGGGTGTTTAGTCAGGTTGAATCAGCGATTATTCTTGAGGATGACTGTTTACCCGATCGCTCTTTCTTTCCATTCTGTGAAGAATTATTAGAGAAATATCAAGATGATCGGCGTATTTTTGCCATATCAGGTGATAACTTTCAAGATGGTAAATCTCGCACAAACTATAGCTACTATTATTCCCTATACAATCATTGCTGGGGCTGGGCTACATGGCGGCGAGCTTGGCAACATTATGATGTGGAAATGAAATTATGGGAAACTATTCGCGATGGTGATTGGCTAGACGATATCTTGCAAAATAAGGCAGCAGCAAAATATTGGAAACACAAATTTCAACAGACATATATGGGGAAATTTGATACATGGGACTATCAATGGACTTTAAGCTGTTGGCTGCAAAGTGGATTGACTATTCTGCCAAATCAGAATTTAGTATCTAATATTGGTTTTGACCAGCAATTAAGTACACATACAAAAAATAGAAATAGTCCTTTTGCGAATATGCCCACAGAGATGATGCAATTTCCCCTAAAGCATCCACCTTTTGTTATCCGCGATCGCCAAGCGGACGACATTACCTATAAAAAGTTATTTAGCCTCTGGTCACGACTTAATCGTAAGCTGAGAGAGTATTTATAGCCATGGATTCAGCTATGTATATATGCCCAGTGTGTGAACATGCCCAACATAAACACCTTTACACAATTGACCAAGGAAAACTCTTAACTTGCCAAAATTGCCAACTAGTGTTTTATGTGCCACGACCTACACAAGATGAACTAACCACTTTTTACGATCAACAATCCTATCGACAGGACTATGCTCAAAGTGTAATGTCTAGTCACAATTTCACGAAAAATAGATATCAAGAATTAAAAAAAATCGTCTCTAAGCAGCAACCTAATTTATTCAATAAACCACATAAAACATTTCTTGATGTTGGCTGCGGTTTAGGAGATTTATTACAATTCGCGATCGCAGATGGATGGCAGGTCTATGGAACAGAGATATCTCCCAAAGCTGTCCTACAAGCTCAGGAAAATATTCGTGAGCAGATTTTAGTTGGGGATATTTTATCTTTGGATCTACCAGAAGCTCATTTTGATTTAATTACGATCTACCATGTAATTGAACATTTGATCGACCCTATTCCCACTCTCAAAAAACTACAAAAACTACTCAGCCCTGAAGGGATCTTATTTATTGAAACTCCAAACTTAGATAGTTTAGGATCAAAAATCAGAGGCAAAAACTGGTCAAATATTGTCCCTCCCGAACATATAAATTACTATAGTTCTCAGTCACTAGCTAACAGCTTGACAATTGCAGGTTTTGATAATTTTAAATTATTTACAAATGCTCCTTACAAAATTGAATCTGTCTCAAATTGGAGCGAACCATTACAAATGGTTGCAAGATTTATCTACAAGATCACTCCTATTTTTGGCATGGGTACAGCTTTACAAGCTATTGTATTTCCATCGAACAAACAGTAATTAAATTGCTTTATATCTAAAATTTTATATGATGTCATAATTAATAATCTCTTTAAATTCTTAAATTATGCAACTTCTTTACACTCTCACAACTTATCCCCCCGCGATCGGTGGCGGACAACTACATCAACATTTAATCGCCCAACAACTCAAACAACATCATCAAATTCAAGTCTTTACCCATTGGCATCAAAATCGCACTGACTGGCTAATGGGGACTACTATTAACGCACCATCCCAAAGCAAGGATTACATCATTGATGATATTCCCGTGCATTGTATGGGCATGAACCTTATTGACAAAGCTCGGTTATTTCCCTATTTACCCCTTTATTATCCGTGGATGGATCTCGCGTTACCACCGATCGCCAATTGCATCAGTCGCTATCTCGATCAATATGCCCAATCTGCTGACCTAATCCATAATGTTCGCATTGGTCGAGAAGGATTAAGCTATGCATCTTACCAAATAGCCAAGAAATACGATATTCCCTTTATTTTCACCCCCGTGCATCATCCAAGGTGGGTCGGCTGGCGTTATCGCGCCTACATCAAACTCTACCAACTTGCCGATGCCGTAATTGCCCTCACCGAAACCGAAAAACAAACCCTGATTAACTTAGGCGTTGACCGCGATCGCATCTCAGTCACGGGCATAGGACCAGTCTTAGCCGAAAATGCCGATAGTCAAGCTTTCAAAGAGACTTATAAAATCGCCGATCCTATCATTCTTTTTTTAGCCCAACATTATCCATACAAGGGTTATCAACAACTACTCCAATCTGCCCCGATCGTTTGGAAAAGGTTTCCCGAAGCTCAGTTTGTATTTGCGGGCCCCGCGATCGCTAACTCAGAAAAATATTTTAAAAATCAAGACCCTAGAATTCATCGTCTCGGCGCTTTATCATTTCAGGACAAAACTAACGCTTTAGCCGCCTGTACCCTGCTTTGTGTGCCATCAAGCCAAGAAAGTTTTGGTGGTGTTTATACCGAAGCGTGGCACTTCGATAAACCTGTGATTGGTTGTAATATTCCCGCCGTCTCTGAAGTGATTGAGCATGGTACTAACGGCTATCTCGTCAGTCAAAATCCTTTAGAAATTGCCGATGCAATTTGTCAGATCCTGATGAACCCAAGCCAAGCCCTAAAAATGGGACAAAATGGCAATCACAAGCTTCATGCAAAATTTACATGGAATAGAATTGCCGAGATGACCGCAGATGTTTATCAAAAAATCTTGTAGGGCGATGCGCTGCCAATTATTTCATTTATTGATCAGAAATACCAAGCGATCGCATTTTTGCCTGCAACGCTTGCAACTTAGCCTCAGCTAAATCTGCACGAATTAGCTGCTCTTCAGCTTTAAAACGCTCCTGCTCAGCTTTAATACGCTCCTGCTCAGCTTTAATACGCTCCTGCTCAGCCTTAGCCCGTTCTTGATTCGCTTTTTGAATTTCCCTTTGCGCGGACTCTTGCGGCGTGGGTGATAAAATCCCTTCTAGGGAAAAATAGCGTAGTTCGCGATCATGAATCCCTAGAAACATTCCTAATACTTCACTCCATAGCCAACCTTGAGGATTAGGGGTAATCGGCTGATAGCGATTGATATCTAATCTAAAACCCGCAAACTCTAATGTGTCAGGGGAAAAATAAAAGTATTCGGGAGTGTGGAATCTTTCCGCATATAAGTTGCGCTTTAAAGTGCGATCATTATCTGCTGTTGAATCAGACAAAAGCTCAATAATCAGATCGGGATAACGTCCATCTTCTTCCCAAACTACCCATGATTTGCGTGGCGATCTAGTGGTGTTTTTGACTAGAAAAAAGTCGGGACCGCGAAAGTCATGATTTTTTAGTTGTTGACGGCTAAAATAAATTGTAAGATTTGCGCCAATAAAAAAGTCATTACGATCTTGCCAAGTCCATTCGAGACAGGTTACAAGTAATAACAACTGCATATAATGCAAAGAACTTTCCATCTCAGGCTCATCACTCAAAAGTTGACTCGCATCAGGCATTTGCATTTCTAGTTCACGGGCGGTAATTGCTGCCATGTATGGAATCTCCGTGATGCACTTTCAAAGATTATAACTGATGTTACGTGGAAGGAAGATTGCCCTCACCCCCCCAGCACCCTCTCCCAGACAGAAGAGGGGGAGCAAAATCCGTGAAATTCTTGTTCCCCTCGCCCTTTGGGAGAGGGGCTAGGGGTGAGGGTCTTAGAAACTTCCACGTAACATCAGATTGTAACTAAAAATTTCTTTATAAGTATGTAGGCTTAATTAAATATAAAACCCTAAAACCTGCGGCGCAGGCTGCGCGTGCGCCGCAGGTTTTAGATCTGGTTTTTAATTATGCCGATGTACTTACAACATGGCAACCACAGCAGATGAAGTCTGGCAACGTGATATCTATAAACTCTTGAACTAGCCAAGCCTTTTTCATGTCTTCTTTAGTCAACATAATTTTTAACCCCTGCTCTTTGTCCTTACCAAGTTTATAAACTAAAACCGCTTTCACAAAGTCTAACGCTATTTGCTGAAAGCTAGAATCATCAATCTGTTGGCGGGTTTGAGCGATTAATGATTTTGCAGCCGCGATCGCCACATCCTCATTAGCAATCACCAACTCCGCAACATTAATCCCGATCGCCTGATTAGGATCAATGCTCAACTCATCCAGATAAACGCGATGAAGCTGGGGCAGCAAGCCTCGATATTGATGAGGAAAATCTGGCTCAATACTCCGTTTTGCAAAAACGATCACAGCTTGCCAATCTTGAGTTGGCTGATATTGCCTCAAATATTGCCTCAAATAGATGAATATTTCACAAAAGAAACGCCAATAAAAACTAGCATCTTTTTGAAGATTTTGGGAGCGCTAAATGTTGTCAGTTTCTCGTAAAGCCAAATCAACCCCAACCGCAAACCCTTCTTGTAGAGCCTCTAGTGTCCGCGACTTCAAACTAGGATTTTGTTGCAAATGCCGAGCGATCGCCGTTTAAGAAATTTGATTAATTTTTGATTAATTTAATGAAGTTATGATGAAGCTTTTTGTATGTTATAAAACAAATCATGATCGTGCTACAATCATAATTCTGCTAAAATATTGAACCGAATCACGCAGAATTTTAGAGCCATAAACCCATGATTAAGTTGAGATTAAAGCGATTTGGCAAGAAATTTGAAGCCAGCTATCGCATCGTTGTCGTCAATAGCACCAGCCGTCGCGATGGTCGTCCCCTTGCTGAGCTTGGTTTCTACAACCCACGCACCAAAGAAACCCAACTAGATGTACCTGCGATCGTCGATCGCATCAAGAAAGGCGCTCAACCTACCGACACAGTACGTCGCATCCTTGAAAAAGCCAAGGTATTTGAACTAGTTAGCGCCTAAATCACTTAACTCAAAATAGTTAAATTTTTTGCCTAACTGCAACACCTGACCATAATGCCTGACTACAACGCCTTAATTAGTTTTTTGCTAAAGCCATTACTGACTCATCCCGATGCCTTGCGGGTAGACTTTGAGTCCAATAGCAATAGCGATCGCGTCTGGATCAGAGTTGCTTTCGATCCAGACGATCGGGAGCGAATTTTTGGTAGAGGGGGAAGGACAATCCAATCGGTGCGAACAGTTGTGATGACCGCAGCCCAAGAAGTTGGTCATAACGCTAGGTTTGAGGTTTTTGATCCCACCCCCAACACAAATTCCGATCATTACTACGATCAAAATAATCAAAATGATCGAGATTCAGAGCAAGAGCGATCACAAGTTCAAGTTGAGCGTCCTCGGATCAATGTTGAAAAACCAAAACGACGGGAAATCATTAGTTAAAATAAAAAAGGGTCGCTAAGCGACCCTTTTTTATGGCTAAATTTTTTATAGCTAAAGTGGAATCAAAACTATGAATGTTGGCGCGGAAATTCTTTGCATCGGGACAGAGTTATTACTAGGAGAAATCCTTAATAGCAATGCCCAGTATTTAGCACAGCAACTTGCCTTGTTAGGAGTGCCACATTTTTATCAAACCGTTGTCGGTGATAACCCCGATCGCATTCATCAGGCTCTCGCAATTGCGGCTAGTCGCTCTAACCTAATTATTACTACGGGTGGACTAGGCCCAACCCCCGACGATCTGACCACTGAGGCGATCGCCAGCTTTTTCAATACGCCGATGCAAGAGCGTCCCGAAATTTGGGAACGCATCCAGCAGATGGCAGCAGAAACAGGCAAGACACTGACTGCCAACAATCGTAAGCAAGCCTTACTGCCCAAGGGTGCAGAAATCTTACCTAATCCCGTCGGAACTGCCCCTGGCATGATCTGGGAACCACAGCCAAATTTGTTAATTCTCACCTTTCCTGGTGTACCCAATGAACTTTATCCGATGTGGCAGCAAACTGCCGCACCCTTACTGCTATCCCGAAATTATGGACAAGGTACATTTCACTCTAAAGTATTGCTGTACTGGGGGATCTCTGAATCAGCCCTAGCCACTAAAGTCAATCATTTATTTGATCTCAAAAATCCCACGGTTGCCCCCTATGCTAATTACGGACAGGCAAGACTAAGAATCACCGCGAGGGCAAATACCCAAGAAGAGGCGATCGCCTTAATTGCCCCCGTCGAAGCAGAAATCCGCGAACTCACAGGCGAGTTTTGCTACGGCACTGATGAGGACACCTTAGCAAGTGTGGCAGGTCAACTATTACTATCAAGAGGTCAAACCCTTGCTGTTGCTGAGTCCTGCACAGGCGGATGGTTAGGACAAACCCTCACCGAAGCATCAGGCAGTTCTAGTTATTTTCTCGGCGGCGTAATTAGCTATAGCAACGAGGTCAAAGCTAATTTATTAGATGTCGATCGCCAAATTCTCGATCAGCATGGAGCCGTCAGCGCGATCGTGGCGGAACAAATGGCGCGAGGAGTCAAAGCAAAACTCCAATCTGATTGGGGGATCAGCATTACAGGGATCGCGGGACCAACGGGCGGCACGGAGACAAAACCCGTGGGCTTAGTTTATGTGGGGATCGCCGATCCTGTGGGCAATGTCGAGGCGATCGAGCTACGTTTTAGTCCCTCTAGAGGTAGAAATTGGATCAGAATGGCAACTGTAAGCTCAGCTTTAGATTTGTTTATAAAAAGATTTGTTATGATTGGGTAAATAAACCTAGATGATCATAGGGAGCCAAGCATAGTGAAAGCGATCAAGAAAGCACTGAAAGAGATCGGCGAGATTCTAAATCGCGTTTTGGAAGCCCTTTTGGGACAAAATCAGCCCCAACCTGAGTTGATTCCTATACCAGTAAGAAATAACTCTCGTCGCAACCACCGTTACTAAAGTTAATTAAGACTCGCAATGCGAGTCTTATATTTTGGGAGGGGGAGCAAACAGATAAAGGCAACGCGATGCGTCGATTTTATTTGTCGAAAAAAGAAGCAGTAATTTTTGTGGCGAGCCACAAAAATTACTGCTTCTTTTTTTTTTGATTATTTTGGTTTTCAATCAGCGCAAAGCGATGTATAGATTTATAGTGACATACCCGACACTTATTTTGTAAACAAATAGAGTGCGGGACTTCCCACTCACGTTAGTTCAAGATTTAATAACAGGTTTAAAAATAGTGATTACAAACTTATTACATAGACTAAGGCTCTTATTGCTAACATTGCGCCTCGATTTTTATACAAGTGAGGTGCAGAGGATTGTTTCCCCGCCAAAGGCGGGGAAACAATCCCATACTTCACTAGACTGGAAAACGCTATATAAGAGTGCGTGTTTTGGCGCGATCGCCTTACTACTTAGCTTTAATTTATTTACAGCCCCAGCATGGGCTTTACAGGTATCAGATATCCCCGATCTCGCTGAGATCAAAACCTTGACTAATCAGACTTGGGTGATTGATGACTCGGAAGTGCTGAGTCCTTTAACCAAAAGTACGATCGCGGGCAAAGCAGAAAAAATCGCCGAACAAAAGAGTGTTGAAATTCATGTGGTCGCCATTCAACGCATTGATTTGGGACAGCCTGCGTCAGAGTTTGCCGCCGAGCTATTTGATAAATGGTTCCCCACAGACTCAAATAAAGCGAATCAAGTATTACTCTTGCTCGCCACTGAAGATCATCGCACTGCGATTCAAACTGGCGCAAAGGTTAAAGAATTAGTACCAGAGAGTATTGCCACCAGTATCGCCGATGAGACAATGCTTTATCCTGCGCGTAAAGCCAACTATAACCAAGCCGTCAATGAAGGTGTGGCGCGTTTAGAAGCAGTTCTCAACGGCAATCCCGACCCAGGTGCGCCGCTATTAGCGGTGGAGGAATCGGAGACGAGTAATTATGCGACTAAAGAAGAGACTGAAGCAAGTTCTTCTAATCTAGTTGTAATTTTGCTACTGATTTTGTCAACGTTGCTGCCGATGGCGACCTATTACTGGTTGCAGGGCAAACCCTAAATCACAAATAAAGGAGCGCATAGCGCTCCTTTATTACTCATAACTATCCTGCACTAAATTTGGAGGAGTCACAGCGCGAGTCACTCTCACCTTATGGCTTTCTCGCTGAGTCTGAGCTTCGATCGCGATCGCTTCAAAAGCAACATCAATGCTGCTGAGGGGGATAGAAATATTGGTACGGGTTTCAATCAACTGGGTATTGGGAACAACACTAAAATCTAATAACCAACGGGGTCCATCAATAATTGTGCGGGTTTGCAAGTCCTTAATCCAGAACTTCACAAAGAACTTAGGCGCGATCGCAGGTAAGCGCACTGTTACCATCATCGGTGTTCCTGACACAATCTCACCGAAGGGAATAATTAGCTCAGGAATGGGAACTGGCTCCTGTTCTGACAAAGCTTGAGGAGAAGAATCTTGAATATTGCGAATAGTTTGGGCAGTTTCCGAAAGAGCCGAAGCTGATATATTTCTGTTTAATCCTGTTAATCCTGAAATAGGAAAGCTATTCGGGTCGATCGGATCTTCCCAAACATATTCATTCAAAATGAGATCGGGAAGATTGGGGGCAAGTAAACGATCTAGTTCCAGATCTAGTTCGCGATCTAATTCCGCAAAGCTATTTTCTTCAGCGATCGTCAGTGGCTGTTCTGGATAATCGACATCAATTGACAATCCAGATAATTCCTCAGGATCGCTTAAAGAATCACTCGGAACAAAATTATCGAGTAATAACTCCTCATTACGTTGACTAGCCCTTTGAGCAGCGATCGCCTCAGATGATAGGGTTTGTAGTTTATTAAGAAATCGATTGCTCTGACCAGAGGCATTCTTAGTAGCTTGATTGAAAGTGGGCAATGGTTGATCTCGTAAAGTTTCTAATTTTTGCTGCTCTAACAATTCCTCATAATCATTAGGAAGTTCTTCTTCAAAGCTATAGAACAATTCTGGCTCGTCTTCATTGGCTAAATTAGAAGACAAAATAGCATCGTTGCTATTGGATTCCAAGAGATCCGTGAGCGCAAATTCCGCCTCTATTTGCTGAAGCTCATCCACTTCTACCTGTGGAAAACCCTGCGCGTAATCCTCAGATATGGGAAGATTCTCCAGATTCACAGCAGGATCAATCGTCCTTTTTTTCAGTGGTGGTAAAGGTGGCAAAGAGACAGCAACAATGTGCTGTTGAACTTCTTGAGCCGCTATCTCTGGGGATTTGGGCTTATTAGAAGGCAAAGGTGGCAAACTCAAAACGTGAGCTAATTTCGGTTTCGGCGCTGGTTCAGTCACAACATTTTCTGTTAGTTGTGCTGCCTGTGGAAAACTCTGTGGAGATTGTGGATAACTAGCAGAGTCGATCGCTTCTTCCGAAGGTAAATCATCCACATCAGAACTATCTGAATTCTGGTATTCCTGAGCTTCTTTGAGCATCTCAGATAGAACTCGCGATGCAGGGTAGGAAACAGCGATCGCCTGTTGAGTCACAAACAAATCACCATACTGCTGAAAGTCTTTTTGAGGATGAATCTGAACTTCCCCAATCAAAACTTGAATTTGCGATGGTGGCGGTACATTAACTTGATAAGCAAAGGGAATTGCACCTGTTGCATTATGGCGATCGCCTAGCCTAACGATTGGATAGCGCTCATTTAGAACTACTTCGAGGGTTTGCGGATCTTTAAGACTAACTTCAATCTCTCCTTTAGTATAAGCCTCACCAACGAGATTAAAGCTATTATCTTCATTCACAATATACTGAGGCTGTTGTAAGCGCAGCAATATTCTCGGTTGCAGTGCGGATTCACTCTGGTCTTCATCTTGCTGATCACCCTTCTCGTCAGCACTTAAAAGCTCTGGACTTACTAGCTCGGAAAGATTGCGGCGATCGCTAGTTAGTTCTTTCTGATTATCTAGTTCTAAATCATCATTCTCATTCTCAATTTCGTCATTAAACAACGCAAACTCTTCAAACATCGATTGAACGAGTTCAGTGGAGCGCTGTTCCGCAATATCTAAAATTGGAGAACTATAACGAAGAGGAGTTGGTTCCGTTTGCTCTATTCCTAGCGCATTTGTATGGAGCTCTGTGGGAAATTCTGGATAGGTTTCAACATCATCTTCAGGATCGCTATATTGCCATTCTGAGCCAAAGTCCGAAGAGATGGGAATTACATCAAATTTAACTGTTCTTTTCCACAGAGAAGTATCATTCGCGTTTTGAGATTCAGATTCAATATCAGTTTGCGAATCAGAGGTCACAGACAGACAGTCAATTTGCCATAGCCCAGGGACAAAACTGGTATAGGGCATCACGATCAACAAACCATCGTGGCTGAGGCGTTTAACGATTTTTTGTTGCAGAGGTTGATGCCGCACATCGGCAAGAGGACGATAGGCGATCGCAATGCCAACTGACACGTTCGCTAAATCAGAGCGTGCAGCGAGTCTGTACTGCCCTTCCAAAATCTCAACAGTGGGAGACTCTAGGGGCAACCAGGACTTGTCACCTTTGCGTTGTAACAAAAACTCCCAGTTTTCCATGGCGGCGATCGCAAGTTAAATCGGTAAGGTGTGTTTAGATGCAAATACTAACCCATCTGGGCTGGTATAGCAATCAAACGAAAAAGAGAGTGATGGCGCTTTGTGCCATCACTCTCTTTTTCCTCAAAGCCGAACCAAGGATTTTTTGAAAGTGTTGCAAAGCAACACTTTCAAAAAATCCTTGGTTCGTTTGCTCGACAAGTGTTACAGGCTAAATAGAAAGCCCTAATTTCAGACCTAAAGCCGCATGGACAAATAGCAATAGAACGATCGCACTACCCAAATAAGCATGGGCATTACGCAGCAATTGCTTATTACCACCAAATCCAGTTAGTGAAATCGCCGCATTAACCGCCAGCAAAGTCAGAACTACAGAGCCTGTAATGAAGTGTGGACTCTCCAAGATCGGCTTACCCTGCATAATTAATGAAAGCAACCCACCACTGTAGCCCAAGGCTAAGAAAGTGGTCATCAAAGGGGCAACCTTGCGATGATCGGCTTTATTTTTAATCGCAATATCAGTATCCGTAACCGTGCGACCACGCCATCCTGAAATTGCGACAAAGGAACCCATCGCGAAAATCACGATCGCCATGAAAAACGGATGTCCCCAGTGAGTAACTGGTGCGGGAACATTAAGAGATTTGAATTGATCGGCAATGGGCTGAAGGGAATCAGCGATTTTAGTAGCAAATTCAGTCATAGATTTAGCAGAGTTGGAAGAACAAATTTTGAAGAACAAATACAGGCACTAACCACAAAAAATCTTTACAATTTTTAATAATTTTAGCGTTTATTTGGATCCCCACATAAACGAAGATGGGGCGATCCGTTAATTTTATTTATTCAGGTTTTATTCGAGTTTTTGTTAGCAAATCCAACTTATGCCCCACATTAAAAAGCTAACTTGAATCAGTATTTTTTAAGAATTTTAAATAATACTTAAATGTTATTTAAAAAATACAAGATCGCCATTCAGGCTAATTTTGGGTCTAATTTTGGATCTAATTTTTTCGTATTTTCAAATATTTCTGTCTAATTCACCTCTAAGAAAATCAAAATATTGCCATTTTGCCTGTGGAAAACCTGTGGATAACTCTAAAACTTCTGTGGATAACTTGGCAATATCTGTGGATAACTTGGGGATAAATGTGGATAACTTTTAATAAGTATTTATACCCTGTGGAAAACTAGCCAGTTTTTCCACAGGGTTTTCCACAGGCAAAAAACGCTGGAGTCGTTACTATATATATATTTCTTTGAGTTATCCACATTTTCCACAGCCCCTACTACTACTATTAATAATTTATTTGATCTTAGAATAGTAATAATTAGATCGAGTGAAAATTTAACGAGATTGAATAAAATTCAAGTAAGATCGAAATTAAGAAAATTTAATGAAAACCTCAGTCAAGAATTTTTTAATTTGTTTTGGTAGTTGTAAAAAAATCTAACGATGCTATGATTAGCTTCCACAAATTAAAAAACAAAAATTTAAAAAATCGCTTGCCCAAAATTTTGTTTTAAAGTTTTTAAGATTTTTGCTTAAAAAACTTTCCTTAAAAAATCCTAAATACACAAAAGCAAGTCTCAAAAAGCTTTTCACAACTGCTCTGCTGCTTGTAAACTTTCAAATGACAAGCCAACGATTAAAAACTTTCCGCCCTTTAAAAATTCAGCTTTGTCTTAATCCATCCTAAATTCATTATTTCTTCATCTAGTTATCCACATTTAGCCCAAAACTTCGTTTTTCAAACTATGCGACTAGTCTGCCCCCAAAACCAACTCGCTGCTAATCTTGCCCTTGTCGGTCGTGCTGTCGCTTCGCGTCCTACCCATCCGATTTTGGCAAATATTCGATTAGATGCCGATGGCTCTAGCCAAAGTCTTGGTATGACTGCTTTTGATCTAAATTTAGCCATTCAAGTCTCTTTCACTGCCCAAGTCGTCGAGGCGGGATCGATTACTTTGCCTGCAAAGCTGCTCAATGACATCGTGTCACGGCTACCCGATGAGGACATCACCATCACGGTGGACAAGGACAATACGATGGTTTCGATTGTCTGTGGGTCAGGGCGCTACCAAATGCATGGTTTGCCCGTAGAAGAGTTTCCCGAACTGCCTCAAATTGGTGAAGATGGCGAAACTACCTACCTGCCAGTGGATGCGATGCTCAGTGGTTTAGCTTCGACGTTGTTTGCTACTTCGGCGGATGAGACTAAGCGGATTTTGACTGGGGTTCACCTCACGGCTACAGCCGATCGCCTTGAGTTTGCGGCTACCGATGGACATCGCTTGTCGGTGGTGCAAACGGGCTTTTTGGATGCCGATGAGCCACCTGTGACCGAGGACACCGTGACCACTAGCTTGGAAGTAACTATTCCTGCTAGAGCTTTGCGGGAACTAGAAAGAATGCTCAATCAACAAACCGAAGGGGCGATCGCGGTGAAGTTTGACCGCGCTAACATGATTTTCCAAAGTGCCAATCAAATCTTGATTTCACGATTGCTAGATGGCACTTATCCCAACTATCGCCAGTTGATCCCCAATCGTTTTGAGCGCCAAGTCACCCTTGAACGCAAATTGTTTCTATCAGCCCTAGAACGAATTGCGGTACTGGCTGACCAAAAAAATAACATTGTCAAAATTACAATTGACTCAACGGGGCAGGAAATTTCCCTCTCGGTGGAAGCGCCAGATGTTGCCGCAGGACGTGAGTCTTTGCCTGCTCAAGTATCGGGTGAAGATGTGGAAATTGCCTTTAACGTCAAATATTTACTGGACGGTTTAAAGGCTTTGCCTAGCAATGAGATTCAAATTCAGTTAAATAATCCTACGAGTCCTGCGGTGCTTGTGCCAATTGGCGCAACTAAAATGACTTATCTGCTGATGCCTGTCCAAATTCGTAACTAATAGTTTGTGTAGCCCGCATAGCGGGCTACACAAACTTATCCAAATCAGTAATTTTCAAAAAATTTTCAAAAAATATTGCGGGTCTATAGCCGCTAAACCATCTACTCCTTTTCATCTCCGCGAAAAATCCTGTAGACTTAGTTGTGTATGGACTTTTTACCACCGCCTTCACCACAACTGTCAGCCAGCAACTATGCAGAGGTGCGACAGGAAACTCTGCAACCGACGTTGACATCTCCGCCAACGTTGAATAATCATGTTGCTGCTAGATTAACTGTCGAGTTGCCCCTTGAGGTTCAGGAGCAGCTAAAGCTTTTTTTGGAAGCATTACCCGATCCTGAAGCGATCGCCAATAAGCTGATTGTCCCAGCGATAACGGCTCAGGTTGGTCCGATTAAGCCCAATAGTTTGCCGAAGCCGAAGCCTACGGATAAGCCGCGTCAAGTTGTGCCACCAAAGCCGCCAATCCCAAATACAGGGGATAAGCCCACTGGGGTGGAGACGGCTCCATTGCTGACTAACTTGCTGAAGGTAGTTAGCGATCGCCAAGAATATGACACTAATACGCAGATATTTTTGGCTGAAGGTAATGTCTTAATCAGGTACAAAAAATCTGAGTTACAAGCCGATCGCGTGCAGTTAAATACTAAAACTCAAGAAGTAATTGCTGAAGGAAATGTATTTTTTACACGCGGTAATCAAAAGATTCGTGGCACAAAGCTAACCTACAACTACAACAGCGTTAAAGGCGAATTGATCAAAGCATCGGGTTCCGTTGATTTCGGCAATTTGGTTAGTTCTGAAGTGTCGCGATCGCCTGCGGAAATAGCTACTAACTCAGTTACGGTATCTGCCCTAGGCGGTGGTACTACCGCCGATGGTTCTGTGCGCCGCTTTGGATTTATCGCCGATCGCTTAATCCTTGATGGGGAAGCTTGGACAGCCGAAAATCTACGCATTACCAATGATCCCTTTACTCCTCCCGAACTGGAACTAGTAACCAGCAAAGCCACTCTAACCCCGATTTCCCCCACCCAAAGCCGTGTCGATCTGGAATCGCCCACCCTAGTCTTTGATCAAGGTTTCTCGTTACCAGTACCTATAAACAGCATTATCCTAGACCGTTTTCAGCGTTTCACACCTGCTTTGGTGGGTTTCGATCAACGCGATCGCGATGGAGTCTTCTATCAACAGAGTTTTGATGTTGTTTCTCAGTCTAACTTAAGCTTTCAACTATCGCCCCAAGTCCTGATCCAAAGGGCTTTTTCGAGTCAGACTGGTCTATCCGCCTTTAATATTTTGGGTGTGGTTGCGACTTTAAATGGAGCCTTGGATGGTGGTCAGAGACTATCAGCAAGGGCGAGTCTATCGGGTTTAGACTTCAATAACATTGATTCGATTTTGCGGCTTAATGCTACCTACCAAACGCCTGTTTTTGGTGATTATACTTTGCTATCCCAATATGCTTTTCGCGATCGCGTTTTCAATGGATCGTTAGGCTTTCAGGATGTGAATAACATTGTGGGCTCGACTTTAATTTCGCCAAACTATATTCTTGGGAATTCCAAAATTGCCTTTAATTATCAAGTTTCTGCTCAATTTGTGGGGGCTGTGCGTGATGATGTGCAACCAAATACGGTTAGTTCCTTACTCCGTTTACAGAGTGCCGCTTCTCTAAGTAGCGCCTTTCCTATCTTCCGAGGTGAACCAGCCCCAGCCGAAAAAGAAACGGGGTTACGATTCTCTCCAAAACCGATTGTCCCGAAGCTAGATGCTTTTGTCGGACTACAAGGAGTGAATTCTCTCTATTCTAATGGAGCCAATCAAGCAGTTCTCTATGGAACGTTAGGCTTTTCTGGGGAAGTTGGTAGTTTTGCTAAGGATTTTTTGGACTATACAGGCTTTACCGTGAGCTACACTCAAGCTTTTTCGACTGGGCGATCGCCCTTCTTATTTGATCGGGTAGCCGATACGCGATCGCTGACGGCAGGAATTATTCAACAAATCTATGGTCCAATTCGCTTTGGCATTCAACAAAGTTTTAGTTTAGACAATGGCAGTGTGTTTGATTCTGTCTATTCCTTAGAATACGCAAGGCGCACCTATGCGGTCGTGATCCGTTACAATCCTAATCAAGGCTTGGGTGAACTTCTTTTGAGAATCAGCGACTTTAATTGGACTCGTCCTCCTGCGAATGTAACTACAATCCAAAATGGAGTAGAACAGCGCAATTAAGGATCAATTAAAATACACTCATGTGGGTAAATAGGTGAAAGGGGGTACAAGAAGACGGCGGAGGAAGTCAAAATCAATCCAACGTAAATTGTAAGACCACTCAAACATAGCTACATAGAGATACAAATATTTTCGCTCATATCGGATAAATATCCGCGATCGCCTTTGCTATGTTTTGAGTTAAAAACTTTTATGCCTGATCAAATTTGACTTTTGCGTAGATGTCACGGTGGGAAATTTGGTAAAGCCCATTTGCTAAACTCAGAATTCCATTTTGATCTTCAGACTCGCTCAGTAACCAGTTGCCATCGTCATTTTTGCGAAACTGTTCGATGTGAACTCGATATTGATCAACTAAAATATATTCTTGAAATGTGTTAAGCGAACGGTAAAATGCAAATCTGTCACCGCGATCGCGATCGCTGGTGGATTTAGATAAAACTTCGATAATGATACTGGGATTAATCACCGTATCTGTACGGTTTTCTTGAAAGATTGGCTCGCCTTTAATTAATAAAATATCTGGATAGGTATATTCGTTGTAAGCAGGAATCCACAAGCGTAAGTCACTAATAAAAACTTCATAGTCTGGAGATTCTAGCAATCTACTAAAATTGCGAATGATGCGATTGTGGTTAATTGAACCGCCAGCCATTGCGATTATTTCTCCATTACGATATTCGCTGCGCTGTTCAGCAGTTTCTTCGGCGGCAATGTATTCTTCAATAGACTTTCGACGGATTAGAGTTTGCACAACCATAGGTTTGATAAGTATTGGTCTAGCAATTTGCTATCAGTATATGGCAAAAATACTTGTGGTATTTTCATTATCGCTTCTGAATAGAAAACATTCGGGAATTTGTTAGAATTATCGTGTTTTAACATTGCTTTAATTTATATGACTAAGTTATATGAGCAAACTATACGATCAAGATTTTTACGGTTGGGTGCAGTGGCAAGAACAAGCACTAGCCCGTCACGAAGTATCAGCTCTAGACTGGCAAAATTTACTGGAGGAAATTCAAGCCTTGGGCAGACAGGAGTATCGCGAGTTAGTTAGTCATCTTGGTGTTTTGTTGGGACACTTGCTTAAGTGGGAATATCAACCAGATCGGCGATCGCGTAGTTGGTTCTTGACAATTCGAGAACAGCGCCGAGCGATTAACCGACATTTTCATCGCAATCCCAGTTTAAAATCTCGTATTGTCGAGGCGTTGGCAGATGGATTTGAATCAGGTGTTGATTTGGCACTCCGAGAAACAAACTTACCTTTACGCGCTTTTCCAGAAAGTTGTCCCTATAAATTTGAAGATATTGTGACAGAAAATTTCATGTGTGACACTAGCCAAGATTGGGAACAGTAAACCTTTGATGTTTTCTATGATCGCTTGTCTACATTTCTCTAAGCCAAGTAAATAACAGCGATCGCCTTTGCCATGTTTTGAGCTAACACAGTCTTGTATATCGAGGTTTACTGCCCCATCTGCATCGTGTGTATCTGGATGAGTTGAGCATTGATCCGCAGCAGGCGATCGGGGTAAATATTGCGGAGTTGGTGATTGCTAGTGATGATGTGGCGATCGCTATGGCTAAAGCTTTAATCACCCAAACTCGTGAGCAGACTGATGAGCAGACTGATGATTCGGGCTTTCAGCAAATAGTGTTAGACTTGGTAAAAGCAGTTTTAGTTTATAAGCTTGGTAAAGAGAAAGAACAGGAGTTAATGGTTATGTTTACGAAAGAGGACATGAGAAAAGCTTGGCTGGTTCAGGAATTTATGGAAGAGGCTAAGCTTGAGGGTAAGGCTGAGGGTAAGGCTGAGGGGTTACAGGAAGCTGTGCGTTGGGTGGCTACGAATATGTTGAAAATAGGGATATCGCCTGAGCAGGTGGCTGTGGCGACGGGGCTAACTTTGGATCAGGTTCATGATTTATCGAAATAGGGCTTTGACTCAACTATAAAAATCTTTTCAAAACTTCTACAGTCGCTTTTCCCGTTTTTTGCCAACTAAATTGAGTAGCTCTAGCAAGCCCAAGTTGTGAAAGGTGCGATCGCAGTCCTGTGTCATTAGCGATCGCCACAGCAGACGAAGTAAAGCTCTGCGATCGCCTTTGCCATGTTTTGAGCTAAAAACTTTTCGGTAATCGTATTAACTCCAGCGTTGGCAAGTTGCTGAAGAATTTCTGGTTGGTTAATCACTTTGTGCATTATTTGAGTTAGCCCTGCGATACCCTTGGGCTTGACGAGATAACCATTAACATTATTAGTAATAATTTCAGGGATACCATCAACATCGGTGGTAATACAGGGCTTACCCATTGCTAATGCTTCTAGAAGAGCGATCGGTTGCCCTTCCCAGAGTGAGGACATTATGAATACATCGATCGCTGATAAAAATTCGTGAACATCAGAACGCGCACCTAAGAATATAACGCGATCGCTAATTTTCAGATCATCGGCAAGTTTGATTAATTCATCTTTGAGTTCGCCGTCACCAATAATTAGCAATCTGGCGTGATCGCTGACTTTTGCAAAGGCTTTTAATAGATATTTATGACCTTTTTGTTTATGGAGTCTGCCCACATTGCCAAATATAAATTCTGTTGGCGCAATATCAAATATTTTTCGAGATGTTTCTTTGTTAATTGGCTGTGAAAATTTGTCGATCTCAATGCCGTTATAGACGATCGCTGTTTTTGATGGAGAGGCAACTTTGGCAGCGATCGCTTTTTCATAATCAGAACGACAGACACAAATTATTTGATCTGTAAAAGCTAAAAGTAAATGATCTATTTTTTGAAAAATAGCAGTTTTAATTTTTTGCTTGAGGGATTTGGTTTGAGCGGTATTGAGATAATGCAATCCGTGATAAGTATGAATAATTTTAGGCTTATGTTTTAAGCCAGCGGCGACTAATCTTCCCCAAAATCCTGCTGTGCCGCCATGTGTATGAATGACATCAAATTTTTGAGTTTTTAGAAGACGATAAATAGTTTGAAAGGATTGCCATGAGAGTTTGTTGGATATGGCGATCGCATAGGTGGGGATATCTAGTATTTGGGCTTGATCCACTAGCCAGCCTGTTGCTTCGGTGGCGATCGCTATTTCGATATTCTCGCGTTGTAGATACTTGGATAGTAATAGAACGTGCATTTGACCACCGCCAAGGCTTGCATCATCGATCATTTCTAACACATGAAGTCTTTGCGGACTATCTTTACTTACTGCCATGTTTTACCTAATTTCTTGATAAAACCATGATATGTGCCAAGTAAACAAGCGTAGATCTTTTCGATTTTCTTTTCTTTCTCAAAAAATGCGATCGCAATCATCTTCAAAAACATTGTTTTAATACGATGAAGTGAGGCTGTAAATTTATAAATTCCTTTAGCGTAATGGATTGTGAGATAAGTTGTGTTACGACAACTATAGTAATAACGCAGAGCAGAGTAAGAGTGAAATACCCAGTTAAAATTTAGTAGTTTGACATTAATCGGGTTTGCATAGTTATGTTCTAATTTAGCTTTTGTAACTATAAAGTTTTTAAATCCTTGTTTTTTAAATTTCAAACCATAGTCAAAGTCTACGCCATCGATAAATAAGTCAATAAGTGGAAACTCGGTTAACTTTGCAGATTTGAGATCGATTAAGGAACCAGAAGTTATTGGCGCATCGCATTCATAAATATAGTCATCGTTGATATTATGTTTGCAGTGAATGAATTTATCATTTATGAAGTTTACGCCGCCTATTACAGCTTGGCTACGTTTGTCATAGGCAGTTGGGGCTAATATTCCTATCTCGATATTTTGATGTTGTGTCAAATTATGGTGGGCTGACAATAGAAGCTCTAAACAATCAGGACTAGGTACACTATCTTGATCGAAAGTCCATAGGAAGGAATAATTTTTTTTGATCGCCCAATCTAGTGCCTGAGTAATGCCTTGACTGATACCTATGTTTTCAGGGAAATGATGCACTAATACTAAGTTATCTTCAGAGGAGTTAATTATTGATTCTTTAGAATTATCTACTATAAACAAAGAATCGATTGGGACTGTCTGCGATCGAATAGCTTTTAAACATTTTGCAGAAGCATCTCGATCTTCATAAAGAGTAATATAAGCAGCGATTTTCTGCTTCATTGCCACGTCTTGCCAAGCTTACCTATCAGACCGTGATAAGTTCCTATCAGACAAGCCCATATTTTTAATAGTCTATCGTTTTTACCGTACAGAATTATAAGAATGATTTTGACTAACATACATCTAATTCTGTGAACCAAACTAGTAAATCGATAGTGTTCTTTAGAGTTATATAAATCTAAGTAGGTATGATTACGACAAATATAATAGTACCGTAAGGGTGAATATTGCTGGATGTATATTTCGTCATTCATAAACTTTACTTTGTCAGGATTGCCAAAACTGTGATACATAATTGCTTTAGTAACAATTATGTTGTAAAATCCCTTCTTTTTAATTCGCAATCCATAATCAAAGTCTACTCCATCAATGAATAGCTCTATTCTAGGGAGGTCTACACATTTAGCTACTTTCAAAGGAATTAAAGAACCAGATGTGATTGGCGCATCGCATTCATAAAAATCGACATTACTATCATGCTTGATACCGACGAAGCGATCTTTCAAAAAAATCGCTCCTGTTATAAATTCATGTGTTTTAGGATCAACGGGAGTTGGTGCAATGATACCTACATCATAATTATTTACATTGGATAACTGATTATATTGTTCTAGAAGTATTTCCAAACAATCAGATTTTGGAATACTATCTTGATCAAATGCCCACAAAAAGTGATATTCATTTCTTATTGCCCATTCCAATGCATGTGCTAATCCTTCTGCAATGCCTATATTGCTCGGATGGTGATGAATTAATAGCGTTCCACAACTATTGTTTAGTGATAATTCTTCATGGGAATTATCCACTATATAAATAGATGCAACCTTTGTGGACTGAGATTCTATAGCCTGTATACATTGGTTAGCAGATTTTTGGTCTTGATAGCATGTGATGTAAGCCGCTATTTTTGGTTTCATCTTCTAGACTATGCGTGTGAATTGTGACTATGCTCATTACATAAACAGAAAGCATTCGCGTTATTATCATTCTTCAGCTTTGGTCAAACCAAGCTTACGTTTGATTTTAAACCAAATTTTTCTGAGCCTCCAAAACTTGCTGGTCTCCATTGCTTCCACTCTCTGTTTGTAGTAATTGTCAGAGACTCCTACATTGTTAAAGTTACCGATTGAAGCACGTACCAACCTTTGATTCCAAAAGGGGATATTCTCAAAGTATGCTCTAAGAACTCTATTATGATTCTTATAAGCGCTCGTAACTCGACTGAAGCTTTCTGATGTATGCCTATACAAAAAGAGAAAGTCTGGAATTACATCTAGCTTGTACCCCGCAATAGTTAACCTAGCTAAAAACTCCCAATCTTCATATGAAGTATCGCGATCCTCTTTAAAGCCGCCAATGCTTAAAAAAGAATCTTTTTTAATTATGAAGTTAGCATCCCCAAAAATATTTTCATACGCGCCAGCTTCTATACAAGCACCAGTAGGAAAATAGGAGTAAGCATAAATCTTTGAGAAGGGACTTAATGTTCCATCAAAGGCTCTAAAGTAACAGGTCAAACAGTCCACGTCAGATGTTGTTATAGCCTTGACCATCTTTTCTATCATATTAGGCTCAGCAGCATTATCTGCATCCATAAAAATTAGATAGTCTCCAGTAGATTTGCTAGATGCAAAATTTCTCGTGTTGCCAATACCTCCATTTTCTTTCCTTATGAACTTCCATTTTCTTTCTTTGTATTTCTCTTCCATTTTAGAGAATACTTCAAGGGAAAATCCATCAGTAGATCCGTCGTCTATGACAATTACCTCAAAATGATTGTATGTTTGTTTGTCCAAAGATATGAGTAAGTCAGGTAAGTATTTGCCATAGTTGTAATGAGGTACACATACAGATACATTGGGATATTCATTGAGAAAATCAATAGAGTTGTATTTACCTGATATTTCATGATTGTTGCCAATCTTCTCAAAAAATTGTTGCCATAAATACTTAGCTTTTTCGGGTGAGTATGCAAAATTATTGGTCGTGCCAACTCCAGAATCAATACATTCTTCCAATTTACGTGCTAGGTTTGACGGAGTTGGGGAAAACAAGCAAGACTCATCAGAAATTATTTCTGGTATCCCACCGACATTTGAGGCTATTACATTCAAATCTAGTACTGCACATTCCAAACATGCGTATGGAAAGTTGTCAAGCAGGGATGGGATTACTACTAAAGCTGATGGATGAGATATGAGAAAGTTTAGTGCATCAAAATGAGACATTTTATTCTTAAAGGTGACATCATATATTCCAACATATTCCTTTAAATAGTGGTTTAGTGACTCAACAGGAGACCCACAAGAAGTCCTTCCATCTCTACCCAAAAATGTTATTTTTAGTTGCCTTCCGTGATCTTTTAGCTTTGGCGCGAGTATATTTAACGCCTGAATGAACACATCAAATCCCTTTCTTACTTCCAGTCTACCGAAAAATATTATGTGTTGCCCATCAAAATGTTTTTTTACTGACTTGCAACTAGCTTCAGCAATACTGTGACTAGATTCAAATAAACATGGAAGTACTAAACGATTTTTGCATATTTCCCAGCCATGTGCGTGCGCCCAATCAAACATATATTGACTAGGACTAATACTATAGTCAGCATTTTCCAAACAATATCTTTCCATATAGTCTAAAAGCACATCATCTAGTTTATGAGCAGGAAATTCTTGCATTCCTTCTCGCATCCATTCACTAGAACTATGGGCAGTGCAAGTCAAAGTAGTATTTAGGAAGGCTTGACCAGTCCGCTTTGCTTGAATTGATACAAAGCCGTTGGCATGCCAGTCTTGAAAATGGCATGAATCAAAATCTTGTTCTTTTAGCCAGTTGTATATCTTTTGTGATCTTGTTAAAAACCATCTCCCCCCAAAGCTTTCGCCATCAAAAATTAGCGAAAGTTCAGACTCATGAATAAACTGAATATTGAAGTTTCTGCTATAATGATTTCTCCAAAATTGGACTGACTCGACATCTATGGCTCCAGTATGGATAACAGTAACGTTATGCTGCATTCCTTGAGACAAGAATTTAGATAGGTAGAAGCAGTGGGTTCCGATACCGCCATTTTTATTTGGACCGACTATATCAGGTGTGATAATGCAGACTTTTTTGTTATTCATTTGTTTTATTTTGTTCTTAAATTCTGTTTTAACGATCAAATGTTCAATTTTGTGTTTCTTGAAGCTTTGATATTTTATCAAAGGTTTTTAAGGCTTCTTCAATAACTTGGTCAGTATTATAGTAACGATATGTAGCTAATCTACCTACAAAAAAAATGTTTTTCTCAGACTGTTCTGATGCTATTAAATCTTCGTAGCGTTGATATAAACTCAAGTTCTTTTGCTCTGGGACGGGGTAATAAGGATCACCGCAGCTTTTAGAGTATTCATAAGCAACAATTGTGTTATGGCTTTTTTGACCAGTAACGTGTTTAATTTCTACCGTTCTTGTATAGTCGAAATCATTCGGGTAGTTTATTTGTACACAAGGTTGCTTATATGGCTGCTGAAATTCTTGATAATCAAAGTCGAGTGATCTCCAAGGAAGCTTTCCAAGTTTATAGTCGAAGTACTCGTCAACTGCCCCTGTGTAAACTGTTGCTATCCGTGGAGAAATGGATGATTTTATCTCTTTGTAGTCAGTGTTTAACATGACTGAAATCAAAGGATTATTAATCATATTTTGAAACATCTTAGTAAAACCATGTTTGGGTGATACTTGATACTTGTAATCACTATATCGACAGTCTTTGTTGAACCTCACTGGTATCCTGCCACAAACACTAGCATCTAGGTCTTTCGGGTGAATTTCCCACTGCTTTAACGTATAGCCCAAATAGAATGCTTCATATAGTTCGCGACCAACCTTATTTATTACAAACTCTTCGGAGTTTGCTGGGTTGCTAATACAAACTCTCAGTTTCTCAACAAAATTCTCGGCATCCTTGACCGTTAGATCACAATTGTAAAACTGCTCAAGAGTTTTTATGTTGATAGGAAAATCAAATAATTCTCCGCGAGTGTAACTCTTGACAAAATAGTTTCCAGGTATCCATTCTGTAAATTTAGATAGATAATCAAAAATTGTTTTGTTATTAGTTCTGAAATAGTGGGGTCCATAATTGTGAATTAAGACTCCCGAGTCATGATAAGAATCGTGGCAATTTCCGCCAATGTGATTACGCTTATCAACTAGAAGAACTCGCCACTTCATCTCTCTTGAGGCTCTTTCAGCTATCGTACAGCCAACTGGTCCAGCCCCACAAATTACTAAATCCCAAAAATCCATATTCAACCTTAATATTGTACTTATTCAACTAGGAGGGTAAATACCCCACCGCTCTGCGGTGTGAGTAAATTTTAGTAAAAAAAAGAATTTGATACCCCGTCCGCTTGCGGCGGGGTTATTCATTTAAACCTTTTACAATTCTACAGTCTAAGGGGTCTTATATCAATAAGATAATGATAATCATCTTGGAGGATGTCATTAGACATAACAAGGCGAGATAAGTCACTCATTAACCAGCAGTTCCAAATTCAAACGGTAATACGGAATACAAATATATAAACAGTATTGTGCATATTAGAGGGTTTGAATTGTTTACATCAGAAGGTCTGACCTGTCTCTAGTTTTTAGCCTTGATTGATCAAATCCAATACCCTCGAAGTATCAATACTTTAGAAATAAATTTGATCTACTACTTAACAAAACGTTGCAATAATTCTAGCCATTGCAGACAGAACCCTTTGTCAGTCAGTATTTTGTACTTGCTGTATTATTAATCACATTCTGAATTTGGAATTGCTGCAAATTTACCCAGCGATTTTCCACGGAAGTGCAAGGGTTTTGAGCCTCTAGACTCTATAATCTTGCACTTGTTATGACAAAAAAAGCTTAAAGTCCTTATGTAGCAAGCTTTTGTGCTTTTTCAGTAAGCCCTAAGTATACTAAGAATAGCAATAAAAATTGAGAGCACTAGCTAATAATATTTCCTCAAACAGATAATCAATAGGCTGATAAGTCTCAGTTAGCAAAGCCGACTGCACGCAAAGAAATTGGTCAGATAAACCAGACTCTCCTATCAACTTACTCGGTAAATTGTACATCGTGGGCATTATCTCAAGGGGCGATTACGGATGAATTGGCTGATACATCACTAGCCTCAAGTAACACTATCTAAATAGGATTTTACAACCTCTTTTGAGTCTCCCGCTAACTTGAGATTGCCTTTACTGAGCCAAATCGCTTCATCACAGGACTTTTTAATGAAATCCATCGAGTGCGACACCACTAAAATCGTCACATGAGACTCCCAAAACTTATCAATGCGTTTTTGGCATTTATTTTTAAAGCTCTCATCACCCACAGACAAGACCTCATCAAGGATTAATATCTCTGGTTGGATATCTGTAGCGATCGCAAAGCCTAGTCTTGCCACCATACCTGATGATAAGCCCTTAACAGGTACAAATCGATAGTCTTCTAACTCCGCAAAATCAAGAATAGAATCGATCCTTTCCTTCATTTCCTCCCGCG
>Ga0316610_1000039_pt1 | contig 32982 bp, 33 predicted proteins | sample MIS2017111B_MG_FD_207677 | JGI IMG/M metagenome (GOLD analysis project Ga0316610, IMG submission 207677) | Microbial mat bacterial communities from Middle Island sinkhole, Lake Huron, Michigan, United States - MIS.2017.111B | ecosystem: Environmental > Aquatic > Freshwater > Lake > Sediment... | reverse complement strand
CCCCTTTCAAGGGTGAATGCATAGCCTTCGGGATTGTTTATATAAGTTTTTCGGTATCTGCTTTGTCCAGATAAGAAGTAAAACCACTATAAAAACCCTTGCAAAAGGGTTAAATTTGGCCAAACTGAAATACGGGGTATTAAACCTATAATGATATTAATAATTTATTTAATCACCTTTTCAATCTGCAAGATATCTAGCTCCACATTAGTTTCTCGCTCAAATACTTTCAAAAGTAAACTGACTCGATCTTTTGTAGCGTTAAAGCCAGAAATTTTGCCTTGCATGTCCTTAAATGGCCCTTCTGTTACTTTTACCAGATCTCCAGTATCTAAATCAGCTTGCACGGTAGTGGATTCTTCGGTCTGCTCAGCTAGTTTTTGTTTTAGTTTTTCAACATATCCATCTTCAAGAGCAACTGCAAATTCACCTGTTCCAGCAATCTTTGAGACATACTGTGTACTTTGAATAGTATAAGCAAGCTCTTCATCCAATATCATATGAACATAAATATACCCAGGATATACTTTTTGCTCTTTTTGCTTTCTTTTACCGTTCTTGATTGTAGTAAGTGTAATGGTTGGAATATAAATTTCAAAGACCTTATCTTTTTGACCAAGATTTTCAAATTTTTGTTCTAAGTTGCCTTTTACAACATCTTCGAATCCAACATAGGTTTGAACAACATACCAATTTGGTTGGTCGCTAAAAGTAGGTTTAGTGTAAACATTGTTGGATGTATTTTTCATCATAATGAGTAATTTATTAACGGTTAAAATATCTAAAATCAATTTTACTAGATAATTTATAACAATTCAAGTTTAAATTAAGTACGGAAGAAGCTTTTATTTTTTATCAGTAGCTGAAGGGTTGGGATCTGCTGTGATGGTAGGTTGAATGATCGGGGTAGTCGAAGTTAAATTTGGATTTTGAGTTGCAGCATCATTTTGTGCAGGAGTTGCTGTAGTACTTGGTGTACTGACTGCACTTCTATTAAAATACTTTTGGAAGGTGAGACTTGTGGTTAGATCTTTGACACAATCTTGAACAGACTGATTTTTGCTTCCATTTGGAGAAGTACAATCTACAAATTTAATACCTGATTCAAAATAATAGTCTGTAAAACCCATTACTGAGCCAATAAAAGTGGTAAACAAAATAATAGTCAGTGACCAGCCTGCTACATATTTAAAAGTAGGCCATTTTACAAGTTTTAGCTCATTAAAGACACCCCCAATGAATCCTGTTTTTTTGATTTTCTTAGGTTTGGATTCTTTTTTAGTTGATTTAGGCTCTTTTTTTGATTCTGTTGTGGTTTCTTCTACTGTTTCAGTAGTGTTTGGCTCGACTTCATCGATTGTGTTTTTAACGATTCCATCAATATTTTTGCTATTTTTAGCTTGCTTATTTTTCATAAAAGTAATAAATCTAAAATAAATTGGGACTTTGACGCACCAAAATTAACGTCTATATTTGTCATATAATATAAGTTTAATATCAAACTTTTTGTCAAACACAGATTCCAACTTAGTAATCACCTTAAAATTTTAACCTATATTTTTAAGAAAATCTACTTCCCTGCAAGCCAAGAAACAGGGTATTCCTATCGGAATAGTTCGCTTTACTCTACTTATGTTTGTTATGGATAAGGATATGAAACAAGCTTCGGGTTTTCACCCTCCTCCATAATATAACTTAACTAATCAGGTAGGGTTTTCTTATTTCGTCCCAATCTTTACCGATTCTAGCCAGCTTAGATTTGTCTTTCTTATCGACTAAAAGTGACTCAACTAGTGCTTCTAAAAAAATAGTGTTTTGCGACCCTTTAATCCAAAACCATGAATTTGCAGGGAATTTAATCTTTTTGAAATAGGTAATCGCCTGCCCCACTCTCTCAAAATAAACTATTTGATTCTTATCATAGTTGCATTTTTTCCAAGTATCACCCAGAAGCATAATTTTAAGGTTTTTCTTGTATTTAAAAGGTAGACTATCAATATAATCAAGCATTTGATTGTGAACAGTTACAGTATTTAAACCTAGTTCACGCATTTCACCAATGATTAAGTAATTCCGTTGATTTAATTCTGTTTTTAAAATTTGATTCACAAATGTTTTTAGACTGGCAGGATCATTATTATAGCTTCCATCGACTATTTTAGAGTTGTTTAGTCCATTAAAAAAGCCAAATCTACCATTTGGGAGCTCAAGTTTAGAAACTATGTTACTCCAGTTTTCGTAATACACTAAATCAATTTTAGTGTCAGATGAAGAATTGTTAGGAGTCGATAAGTCTTTAAAATTCGATTCGTATATGATTTTTGAAATGGCTATCTGGCGAGCAAAACTTAAGGGAAGGAAATATTCAGAATTGGTTTTCACATCATCAATTTCAAGTGTAAAATCTTTTTTTCGTTCTACTTTTGGTATGATTTTAGTCAATTTACTATCAAATACAACAATCTCAGTTTTATCAGAAATCTCAAAAGTACTTGGTAAAATATAGCGCTTAGCGATGGTTAAAAGTTTTAATTGCTCGAGATAACAATTTTTTTCAACAATTTCATACTTAGCCTTTAATAGATCTAAATCGGACTCAAATTCAATCAATCCTTTTAATTGCTGGGAAATATTAGTGTTGCTTTTTCGATCAAAAACATTTGAAAAACCTGCTGTGTGCTCAGGGCCAAAATTACTTAAAATTACCCAATCCACTTGCTTAAATAAATTTATATATAGATCAGATTCATTTTGGTGATCTATACCAACTTCATAAATTAAAATATTTGGTTTATTGCCAAAATTCCAAGTTTTAAATAACCATGCAATCTTAGCTTTGATTAAAAAACTAAACTTATCAGTAAAATTACTTTGTTCCAAATCTTGATTAAATTCACCCAAAACCATGATTAAGCCTGTCAAAGTGTTACGATTTTTATACATGGTTGTGCCAGTCCAAACTCTATATCCTAGTGCGGCGTACAATTGATTTAAGATGAGTGTTTGAGAGCTTTTGCCAACATTACCACCAACCAAAATTACAGGCATTTTTGTACCAAATTTACGCTGGTAGTGTCGCTGAAATTTATTATAGATCTGAGTGGTAAAAAATAATAGTAAAATAACATTGAATTTTTTTATTAAATTTTTGATCATAAGTTATAGTTTTACTGTATTATACAATTAAAATCATTAAGGTTAAAACGGCTTCTTGTCTAAAATTAAAATCAAAGTTATACTATAAAAAACTGCTAAACAGTAAAAATAAATTAAAAATAATTATATAAATATTATGTCTTCACAGCGATACCAAAACAAAACAATCACAGACGAACAAACTCTTGATGAAGTTTATCAAAGATTAAACCAACTCGAACAAAGAGATGGGGATAATGAAAATGTCTTGGCTAATAACCTCACAAGGTCAATCAAATCTTTGAGTCGAAAATGGTTACAAGAAGCCTATTTGGACGGTATGATGCTAGCTGACAATCTACACAGGATAACTTCCCAAAACAAACCTATTCAAAACTTAAATACTTCTGAAGTAAGTAAGCCTTTGGATGATACTTCTGATGAAAAAAGGATTGCTTTAGCAGTCCAAAAAGAATTGCAAAAATTAGGTTTGGTCAAGGTCGAACAAAAATCAAGTGATGCTAATTCTTTTGCAAACATTACAGTTGGTTTACTATTTATATTGGGTGGTTTCTTTATAATCGGCGGAGCAATTGGATTTTATGGTCTTGATAAACAGATCGCTAATTATGCTTCTAGTACTTTAGCTAGCCTAAATGGAAACTCAAACAATACCAGTATTGTTGAAAACCAAGGCAAAAATAATCCTGTCTCAATCACTCCAAAAGTAGCAAAAGTAAACCCTGTTCAAGCACCTGCACAAACTGATTTACCTACTCAAAATCAAACCCCAACCTTATCACTGCCTATTCCAGCTGCAAATGCACAAAATCTGACAAGTCCTGCTCAGACAAACCAAAATACTCAAAACTCTAGTCAAAATACTAGCACAACTAGTCAAAATACAGCATCAAATTCCTCAAGTCTAAGCTCAAATACAAATCCTAATGAAAATCTACCTGCCTCTTGCAATGGTCAAAAACCTATATTGAATCGTCCATTGAATATCCAAAATCCTAATGACAGAGCCATTTTATACTGCATATTGGATCTGCAATCTCAAAACCAATCAACTAATCAAAATACAAGTACAACATCGAGCACTGAAACAAATCAAAATGGTCAAAGTCCTAACCCAAGTCAAATTCCACAACGATAACTCCATCCTCCCCTTCTCCAAACCTGCCATTTCTCCAATTGTAACCAACTTGATTTAAATACTCTTCAGTAAAAGCCCTGAGTGGATTTTTTCCGTTAATGATATTTTTACTTCTAGTTCCTTTGCCGACAATGACGCCCAATTTAATCACAAAACCTTTTTTGAGTTTTAAGCTATATTTTTGTGCCATTTTTTGGAAGTAATCATCTAAAACATTCCAAACATCATTTTGAGATATAGATTTCCCGATCCCATTTAGATTGTGTAAATCTATAGAATCTTGCATAGTGCTGTAATCAGAGTATTTATTCATACCAAATATAAGATCGAGAATTTTCAAATTAAAAACTAAGGAATTAATATTCAAAAGTATACACTTCTCTAGTCAGGGAGTGTGAGATCTTGCCATAGGTTTCTTATACAAGAGTAATTGAAGTTTTTGCTATATCTATAACTAGCAAAACAGCGTTAAAAAAACTTGTAAAGAGTTTACATTTTAGATTTAAATGTTTATATTTTTCAAGTAAATATTTTAAACCTATATTAACTAAAAATCAAATATGTCAGACCTATTACCAGCTTGGGATTTAACACAATATTGCGCCGATTTAGATGATCCTAAAATAAATTCTGATCTTTTAGAAGCTAAAAATGCTATTGAAAATTTTGAAAAAAAATATCGAGGCAAAGTCAAGGATCTAAGCCCTAAAGAATTGCTTGAGGCTATAAAAAAAGATGAAGAATTATCACTTCAACTAGGTAAACCAAGTTATTATTTGCATTTATCTTATGAGGCAGGTGGAGAAAATATAGCCAAAATTCAGCAAAAGATGATAAGTATCAATGAGCAAACTACTAATATTGCCAATCTAACTACTTTTTTTGGAGTGGAATTATCAAAAAGACCCGACTTGTTAAATCTATCTAAACAACCTGAATTAGAGGAGTACTCTTACTATCTTCAAAGACTTGAGGAAAATGCAAAACATATTCTATCTGAAGAACTTGAAAATGTGATCAACCTCAAAGATCTGACAGGAAACGAAGCTTGGTCAAAACTATTTATAGATCTATCAGGCAAAATAGAAGTTGAAAGTGACTTAGAAGGAAGTCTAAAAAAATATCGTGAATCTGATCTAACTAATCTTTTAAAAAACACTGATCGTAGCATAAGGCAAAAGGCTTGGAAACTTTTGACTGACGAACTGGCTAAAAATGAAGACCTCGCCTTGGAAGCTTATAATAATGTTCTACTTGATAAAAAAATTGATGACCAGCTACGTGGATTTACTTTCCCTCAGGAAACAAGCTTACTGAGCAATCAACTCTCTAAAGACGTATTGGATAGCTTAACTTCATCTATCAAAGCTAAATTGTACCTTTTCCAAAACTATCTAAAACTTAAAAAAGAGATTTTGAATTTAGAAAAATTTGAATCGTTTGATGTTTATGCTGATATTCATTTTGAAAATCTCGAATTGCCTCAATACACTTGGAACGACTGTAAAAAAATTGTGCTTGATGCATTTGGTGAGTTTCATCCAAGATTTAGAGAAATTGCCCAAATGTTTTTTGATAACAATTGGATTGATGCCCAGAATCGAAACCAAAAAAAGAGCGGAGCCTTTTGTTCCAGCTTCGGCCCAGGCTACCATCCAGTTGTGTTGTGCACATACTTGGGAAAATTTGAAGATGTGCTGACGATTGCTCATGAGGTAGGTCACGGGATACATAGCTATCTGACTGAGGAAAAACAAAGTTTGATCAACTCTAACTACACTCTTTCAACTGCTGAGATAGCCTCACTTTGTTGTGAAACAATTGTCTTTGATAAATTGATAGCTAATATTGAAAATCCTAAGCTAAAACTGCAACTCTATTGCAACAAAATTGAAGAAGAGTCAGGAAATATTTTTTCTGCAGGACTTGGTTACTACGATTTTGAGTCAAAAGTACATGACTCCTATCGAGAAAATGGACCGCTCGATACTCAAACCATTAGAAAACTTTGGATCGAAAACAGACACAAAAATCTACTCGGAGATATAGTTGAAACAGCTGATGGGGCAGAATTTGGCTGGAGTAGAATACATCATTTCATGTATATTTTTTATAACTATGTATATTCTTCAGGTCTGTTGATTTCCAGCTCGATTTATGAGTTACTTACCGACCATCCAGAAAAAGTAGCTGACTATTTGGATGTTCTGAGGCTTGGTGGATCTAAAAATCCTGTCGAGATCTTGAAAAAATTGGATTTAGATATTGAAAAACCTGATTTTTGGGATTTGGGACTTAGTCTATTTGAAAAACAAGTCAAAACTGCCTCAGATCTATGGCTAACAATCAAAAAATAAGCAATATAATCAGTGTTAAACCTAGCCCAGATCCAGCTCAATCCAAAGCTGAACAAGACTATCAAAATCAGATTAATATTGGAGTTTTTGGAGTTTTTGGCTTGGTAATAGTTTTTAGTTTATTAGACCAGATTATAAACAGAGAAAAATACAAGACTATAGCATTAAGGGAAAACAATAACAAATTAAGCAATTGGGAACATCAACTAGATCAAAGATTTATTAATTTGATTGAAAATATATTTGAACTTGTAGGAGTAGAATTAGTGCAAAATGTAAACATTTCAAATGTGGAATACAAAATGATTAAAGCTAGAAGTGAATCTGATCGAGATGACTCAAAGCCTGTAAATTATTACTTAATTGCCATACCTAAAACTTTTTTCAAAAAATTTAACTCAAACAATAGCAACAGCCTTGAGCTAGCCGATCGTGATGTGGTAAATATGAGAAAAGCTATAAATAAAATCAGATCTAATTTTCAAGATAACACATTATTTATTGACCATGATCACAATGAAAGATATTTAATTAGATTGTTGGAAAGTAGCGATAGACACACAAGAAAACTTATTTATATTTTTCCTGAAATCTATGATGTCAACAAATCGACTAGAGATACAATCAATGTAAGCACTAACGAAGATGATTTGCTTCGATTACCACAAGCTATTTTACTTAAAGCAGGTGAAGATTCGTTGATTTAGTTGATGATATTTTGATTGTAAACAAAGCTCAAAAAGGTACCCTCCACAAACCTCCTTTACACTTTCACCCTCTTTTAAAGCTAGTCGATTCTCAATATTACACTGAGCAATTAGTTTTGTAATTTCCATTGTAATACCAACTGAGATACTATCAAAAAGTAGGATTGGAATATTTATTAGTTTATCTAAATTTACATTTTTAGACAAATACATCCTTTCCTTTTGTTCTTCAATCGTTCCATCTATATGTAAGATGGTTTTGATTCTTTCTTGTCCGTAGGATTGTAAATCTTTTGCATATTGATAAGGAGTTCTAAGTTTTAAATATTTGCCCTGATGATTTCTTTCTTTGTTGTAATACCATAACCATTTCTGAGCTAGGATTAGAAAATCTTTAGTGTTATCAACATTTGTTAAATGAGGAATGTAAAGCTCTTCATCATCAGTTCTATGACTTCTCTCCACATGTCCCTGTTTTTGTTTCTGAGCTTTTGGTATATGAATTAAAGTAGTATTGAAAGGTTTAAGATCTTGATTTAGATTAATCAATTTATCTGTAGTCCATCCACCATATTCAGATCCATTATCTGTTTGAATTACAATATCATCAGTATAACCACATAATCTTAGATTTGATATTAGGTAATGAATAAATGCCCAAGCGTTAGTAAATGTGTTATTGTGAGCATAACCTAACAATCTAATCCTGGTAAAAGTATCAATAGCTGTAAATTGATATATTGGGAGATTCTTATCTAAAACATGATCATAAACCTCTTTGGGTAAAGCATGTAAATCAGTAACTTCCTTTGTATCAACTTCCCAGAATCTAAGAGGGCTTAGATAGTAATTTCTTAATTCTTGATTGGCAGACCTTTTTCTTTTGCTTTTAGGAAGGTTATTTCTTTTAATTACCCTATTTATGGTATTAGGATGTATTTTACTAAATCCTAACCTTTGCAATTCAAGACTGATTCTAATAGGACCATAGTTTGTTTCAGATCTAATTCTAACAATCTCATTTTCAAGGTTTGAATTAATCTGCTTAGGGTGAGATTTAGGTTTGGTGGATAAATTATCTAAGCTACCAGATTTAGATTTAGATAAGGCTAGGTAAACAGTAGGTCTTGAAATACCACATATTTTAGCTACCTTACTAACATTAAACTTTTTATGAAAAATCAAATCAATGATAAATTCACGTGCAAGAACAGGACTTTGAGAATAACACTTGCTATAATAATTTATGTAACATAAACTCTCTGTAGGAGGCTGAGGATTCATAAGCTATTTGTATTTGTTTGAAAATGTATAAATAGTTTATTCCAACACCTCCTTTTTGTATAATTTCAAATAGTGTAGATTGTGATAGATTGTGTAAAGGATGTGTGTGTGGGGCTACAATTTGTTCTTTACTTAAAATAAAATCTATGCTATAATGTTGTATTAATCTTTTATATGACAGCTCTAATAGATAGACCAACTCAGAAAAAAACAGAATCTCCGCCAAGTCCTGAACTTGTAGCAACTAACCGGAATTTGTTTCGTGCACTAAAACTAATAGAAGATACAGATATTAATAGTTTGACAGAAATACAAGACAATTTTGTAAATTTAAAGTTTTTAATAAATAAACTTTCGAGTAATTCTGATTCAAAAAAATTGGCTAACGAGCCTGAATTTAGTGCATTAAGAAAATATTTGCGCGGAAATGTTGATGAGTTTTACAGGATTATTTTTATTCATGCTGGATTTCAAAAATTATTTAATCATTTATATGATCTTTACGGTCTCCAAGATGTATTCAATAGGTCTTCGGTAAAGCTTGAAGATACTAATGATTTTCCACTGATTGACACAGGGACTAATCCACCAAAAACAGGGTTAGTAAAAAATTCATTTATTGTTCAAAGGGTCGGAAACGGTAATGAATATCTTAAATACTCTGATTATAAAAAGATTGAAGAAATCCTAAAAGATGAAAGAGTCAATTTTAAAAATAATAAGAAGCATGGATTTGATGATCTAATTTAGGATTATGCTAAAAAACATGGTTTTGTACAAATATATCCCACAACTGAGACAAGTTTAAGGCATGAAGAGTTGAGTTTTAATGATAGAGAGGTTACCAGTCATATAAACTCAAGATCTTCAGACAAACCAAGATCAATACCTAAAGAGCCAAAATCTAAATCACTTATTGAAAATCTAAAAAGCTGGTTCACCAAGAAACTGTAGATTTTTACTCACATCGTAACCATAGCTCAGCCGTCTTCCAGTCTATATCCCTACCTTCGCGTATCTGATCCATAATGATTGAAATTTTGCCAATTTTCTGGGTAATTATATATGGATCCACCTCTTTCTCTGTGATTAATATTTGACTGTAGCCGATCATGGCTTTATCTAGATAGTCGAGACATAGTTCTGATGTCAGTACTTTATTTGGCGTGTTTATATAGTAATATGTTTCCGCCATCATGCAGTAAAATCTTGGTTCAACACAATCGGGATCATTGTCTGCATACCTTTCACAAATCTCTTTGCCAATATCTAACATTTTCCCATCATCATTATTAAAGTAACTAGCCTCAAAACCAATCCGAAGTAAATCAATATGAGTTTGAGGGTTTTGGTTTAATAATTCTGTTCTGTTTCCAGTTTCTATTTCATTATATAGAAAATCATAAATCTCAACTACTTCGTCATCTCTACTGTTTTCAAGCAAATACCCACAGACACAACAGACATAATCGATCGATTCAATATAATCCTGAATAAGTAAAAATTTATCAATCACAAACGGAGCAACTTTTCTAGCTTTGTTTGACTTATATAAAAAATCTGTATAACTACATACTGCTTCAAAATTTAAGACATCTTTTAAAAAAAACTGTTCATAACAATAACTTGACTCAATTAGAGAATCTTTATTTAGAAACATCATTGCAAAATTCAGAATATCTACATTTTTTAAGACTAAACTATCTAATTTTTTAATTTCATCTAGTGCTGATTTATGTTCATCCGCATGTATTAAGCAGGCTATTTTTGCTAGTGCAATTTTACTATATCTGTGATCATTTGAAATTTGTTTTTTATTGTTTAAACTCGCTTCCCAAAAATTTTCAATTAGTTCAATTGTTGCTAAAGCTTCTTCGTACTTTTTATTCAACAAGTAGACTTCGAGGCAAGTCATCATATACTTAAAAGTCGGTTTTTCAGGTTTATTCAAGTCAATGCAATTACGCTCAAATTCTGAAATCATTCTTTTAGCATCTTCAAACCTTTTGTTTTTACCTGCTCTGAGTATTTCACTGTATTTTGACATATATAATTAGGTTAAGATTTTAATTAAAACAATATTTTATTTATGAAATGAACACTTGTCACAAACTGATATACCCTCATCATAAAGTTTTTTAACTCAGTTAATTTATGTTGTTATTAAAATTCTGAATTTTTTTTACATTATCACAAATTTTGACTTTTGTAAATGCAAATACTATTAAAATTCAACATGTAGTACCACACAGTATTTTCGACTTTCCCAAAACAAAAAACTCTGATACAATAGAGCTAATAAACAAAAACAAATAATGAAAAAAGCATATCTTTTATTTACAATTGTGGTGCTATGTGCCTTTTTTGGGGCTTTTTTTTCTTTAAATAAGTTTGATCCAAAACCTGCCAAAGCAAGTATTTATAACCCAAATAGCGATACATTAAATCAACTAAATTCAGATATAAATCTTTCTTCGAGCATTAGAAACAGTAGCTTGGTGCCTGATGAATATATCATAAAATTTAAATCTGGTAATAAACCACAAAATTTAAAAAATTCTCAAAATGAATCTTTGAGTATTAAAAATGACTTGAATAATGACACATATCTTTTGGAAAACCCTAAAAACACAATTAAAAACAACAGTCTTTCAGAATTGATTAAGCCTACAAACATTGATAAGACTGAACTTGAAAACGAAACCAAAATCACTAAAGACACTATCAAAGAATTAGAAAAAAAGCCTGAAATAGAATCTGTAGAACCAAATACTATTGTTAAAATTAATTTTACCCCAGATGATACTTTATTTAGTTCCCAGTGGCATCTAAAAAACACTGGTCAAACAGGAGGCTCAGCTAATAGCGACATCAAAGCCCCACAAGCTTGGGACATAACACAAGGATCAAGTAGTGTAATAATTGCAGTAATTGACACTGGGGTGGACCTGACTCATCCAGATCTAGTAGATAAAATAGCAAAGAATACCTCAAATCAAGTAATAGGTTACGATTTTGCTAATAACAACAGTAATCCTACCGACACTCAAGGACATGGTACACATTTGGCGGGCATAATAGCTGGGAAAACTAACAATACCCAAGGTATTTCAGGGGTCTGTCCAAATTGTAAAATCATGCCAATTAAATTTATGGACAATACAGGGACGGGAACCACGGCCGCTGGAATAAGTGCAATCAACTACGCAGTCACAAACGGTGCCAAAGTAATCAACCTAAGTTGGGGTTCAAATGGATATTCCCCAGCTCTACAAAATGCTATCAATAATGCTTATAATAACAATGTTTTAGTAGTAGCTTCGGCAGGAAACGATAATGTAAGAGATTTAAATTTTCCAGCAGACATGAGCCACGTGATATCTGTAGCTGCCACGGATAATAGCGACCATCGAGCATTTTACTCCAATTTTAGCGATAGGGTAACTGTATCAGCCCCAGGAAACCAAATACTTTCAACCTTGCCATCGGGGGTGAATTTAAGCAGTATTTGTGGAGATTCCTCTTTCCCACCTAACAATGATGGATATGGTTACTGCTCAGGCACATCTATGGCTGCTCCAGTAGTTTCTGGTATTGCTGGACTAGTAATCGGTCAAAATCCTACATTTAACTCTGACCAGATCGCAGGGCAAATAATGAACACCACTGATAATATAGATAATATAAATCCTAGTTTTAAAGGCTTATTAGGCTCTGGACGAGTAAATGCATTTAGAGCTTTAACTGAAACAGCTAAACCAAATTTTAGTTACGCAGGACTTAGTTTAAGTGATCCAAACGGAAATAATAATTATATTGCTGAAGCTAGTGAAGATGTGAATTTAAGAGTTAAATTACAAAACAATTGGATAAATGCTACAAATGTGACTGCCACACTATCAACCACTGACTCACAAGTTTCAGTCACACAAAATACTTCAAATATTGGAAATATTGATTTTACTTTGATCCAAAATGGAAATTTTACCATTCACTTTGATCCAAATACACAATTCCCAAAAACAGTAGATTTTGCCTTAAATGTAAATTCGTCAGGGTTCCCAAATCAGCTTTTAAACTTTAGTTATACCTTTAAAGCACCTAAAACTATCCCAAGTCAATGGAATTTTAGCGATGGTGAACAAGATTGGCAAAGTGCAAGTTTGTGGCACCTTTCTGACTCTTGCTTCACTGGTACCAATCAAGGCTCTCCAAAGTATTTCCATTTTGGTAAAGATCTGTGTGGCGACTACGACTTTAACCTCAGAATGGTTGGTGCTTTATATTCCCCTGCTATCCAAGGCAAAAATAACCAACAATTAAGCCTAAGTTTTGATCAGTTTTTGGAAACAGAAAACCAACCCAATCTCTACGATAAAGCTACAGTAAAAATAAAAAGTTATGGTGCCGCTGATAGTACTGCTATTACTCTGGTATCCCCTCAAAACAATACCACTGGATGGCAAAATAAAAAAATTGATCTACCACTAAGTTTAACTAACAATAGTATTTTTCAAATCATATTTGATTTCGATTCTATAGATACTGGAAATAATAACTTAAAAGGTTGGTTTATCGACAATGTGAGTATCACAACTAATGAATTAACTGCCTCAGATCTATCAAATCTAGTTTTAAATTGCCCAGATTCTGATTATGCAACTACCTCAAATTGTACTTTTAGCTTACCCAGCAACAAGTCATTACCAACTGATTTCAAGTTAAAAATCAATCAAAATAACCTTTCACCCAATTGTACTTTAGTAGCTAACAGCACCGGTCAAGTATTATGTGATTCTATCCCAAACCCAAATTCCATTGGAGTTTTCCCAATCCAGATAGTTTTAAATGGCACAACTTACCCCTCAAACACTCAGATAAAAATCAAAGGTCAAGATTTTAGCAAAGCGAATTTTACTTTTAATAATAACTCAAATCCAAATACTTCTTTACTTTTTAAATCAATCGATGTCCTCCCAGTAAAAATCTCTAGTTACAAAAATGTTTTCGATTTGAATCCTGTAAATAATAGCTATAATTGTAGTTTTGAGCTAGCACCCTTGGGCTCAAGCAATGATTCTAACTATAACTCCTGGATAAATTTTGGTGCTAATGTACCTTATGATAACAGTGCTGGATGCCAAGCAAATATCACTAAAAGCCAAAGAGGAAATAGATTAGGTTTCGATGTTAGAGTTAAAATATGCACCATCGCAACAAATCCATCTTGCAGCACGTTTATAGATCAATATATTTTTAGGTTCGAAGGTTCAGGAATAGCAATTGGAGTTTAAAATAGGGCTTCCTAAAGTCTAAACTGTATATTTGATATGATTTATAAATTTAACTAAAATACTGATAATTTTTCGAAGGTATGAATTAGTTGATTCAATACAATCAATAAATTTTACACCTGTTAATTTTTGTTCAAACAAATCAAGAGCCTGTAAATAGCTGTTTCTTCTACTTCCTTTTCTAAAATCTGCGATTGGAAGCCATTCAAAATAATCTATATCATCTCCATTTGGAGCATCAGGCAAATCATCAACTGGATAATGACACATAAATACAGTAGATTTGGCGTATTGATTCGGTAAGTTCTTACTTAGATCAAGCATATCTGTAAGCTCAAACTTTACATTTCCAATAAACTGAAACCCTATTTTGGTTAAATCAAACCCTAGCTCTTCTTTTATTTCACGCCTGATTGCCTCAAAAATATTTTCACCTTTTTTTAATCCACCACCAGGCAGTTTTGCAGTTGGTTCGCTTTTGTGGTTTGATATTCTATTTTCAGTTATGATTTCTATTTCTCCAGCTTGATTATACCTATAAAACACACAAACTACCAAATTTTTTTCCACTCTTAATTCAGGTTTTTTTATGTTTTCAAAGTCAAGCATAGACTATTTATTAATGAGGTTTATCTTCCTAAAAATTTACCTATTTTACCATCTAAAAATGCTACTGATCCAGGAATCAGGCTGATCACCAGTGGGAAAATATAGAAAATTAAGGATAAATTTGGATTTATAAAAGCAATCAAAACTCCAAAAAATGACATTATTATAGGCACCCAGACTCGTATTTTAGCATATCTTTGATTCTGAGGGGACAACTCATCTACCTCTATATTTGGATTTGAGATAATATAAAACCTGATCAGGTATAAAATACAAGCAATTATAAAAATATGTATTCCGTACCAAACTACAGCTAAGCGATTTTCGGTATAAAAACCTAAAAGATTGGCTGAAAAAGGAATCAGACCTACGGCTAATAAAAACAACATATTTAGATAAATAAGTGTCCTATCGATAGTTTTAGCCATAAAGGTTATCAGAAAATTATGCGAAACCCAATAGGTTGTAATCACTGCAAAACTCAATAAATATGACAAAAAAAGAGGAGTTAAGTCAAAAAGACTATGCCAGATTTCAGCATTTGATACGCCGTGATCTAGTTCTGGCACTTTTATCTCCACTATCAACAGAGTCATAACAATAGCAAAAACTCCATCAGAGAGTGATTCAATCCTGGATTTGTTCATATAAATAAATATTTGGGATTTTATAAAGATTGTAAACTAGAAATTCTTTTAAAACAAAACAACTAGGTTTTGCTTATACTTAGTTTTTCATAAATAATAACAACTAAATACAACATACTAAAGCCAAAAATAAAATTCTCGAGTGGTGTAGTGTATAAATAGATTTTTAATATATGAGCTGGATTAACTATGTAGATAGGTCTTGAGGTCAAGTAGCCATCTGCAAAAAACTGAATCACAAAAGTCATTAGCTGGAACAACCAAAATTTTGACTTTTTGTATAAATCTGTTTTTAATGTAATATCAATTACAAAAACTAACGCTACACTCAAGACAGCAATTATAGTATATTGTGGCATAAAAAGGTGTAATATTAAGGTTTTTTGTTTAATTTTTTAAGGTAAATCTGTTCCAAAAATCTGACCAAGTTGTAAATGCTTTGATTTCAGCCCAAATAGTCAAACAACAAAAGGGTATTACCACAAAAAATAACACTTCTTCAATTGGTAAATTTACCAAATAAACTCCCGTTATAAAACTAGGATTAAAACTCCAGTGACCAAAAATTACCGCAAAGATATCCCAAATCCAGAACGGTATACAGGTTATAAATATAGCAATTATAGCTTGTTTAAGATTTTTTTTAAGATTTAAATTTGGGTGAAATAATGTCAAAAGAAGTGGAAAAATTAAACATCCAAACAAAAAAATAAAATACTCAAAATTGTGCCAAGTCATAATTAACTTTTTCTATTATACAAATAATCTGCTAGATCTAGTAAAAATTGTAAAGCTTGCTTATCTACAGATTCTAAGGAATTCAACTCTTCTTTTGCTTCCGTGACCAATTCTAAACAATATTCTTCCAATTGGGAAACCGCTCCAGACTTTAATATAATTTCTTTAAACCAAGATATTTCTGATATGCTAGCAATTTCATTACCTAAAATAGTCTTAAATTTTGCTTTTTCAATATCTGTTAAAGTCTGATAGGTTTTGGCAACCAAAAGGGTTTTCTTACCTTCTTTGATATCACTTGTATTAGATTTACCGATATCTGCTTCTGATCCAAATATACCTAAAATATCATCTTTGATCTGAAAGACTAAACCTAATTTTTCACCCGAAGAAGCTAAAATATCAAGTTGGACTTGATCTGCACCAGCGAGAATTGCACCCATAAGTAAGGGCTTTTGAATAGAGTAATTTCCTGATTTAGCTATTAGCATAGCCTTGATTCGGTCAACATTCAAGTCATCCAGATCCGCTAAACCCACACCAAAGCAATCATCTTCCTGACCCGCCACCAGTTCTATTTGCATCTGTTCAAAAAGTTGCTGAGTCTCAAAAGTATTAGTATTTTCTTTCTGATTTAGGCTGATGACCAACTGATTAGCAAGGACCAAAACAAAGTCACCCGACAAAATCGCAGCACTGGCAGCAAAATGTTTATGATCAAGGCTTGGAAAATCAATTTTAAAATAATCTAAATAAATCGCTTCAACGGTTGGGACTCCTCGCCTAACTAAAGATTTATCGATTATATCGTCATGGATCAATGCAAAAACATGAAACAATTCCAATGCTAAACACAATAGCCAAATATTTTCATTGGTTTTTTGACTTATTAGACTATACCCAAAATAAGCCATGGCAGGTCTAAATCTTTTGCCCCCTGCTTGGGTTATATAAGCTATGTGTTTTAAATTTTGTTCGATTACTGGATTGTATTTTTTAGTCTCATTGATCTTAGTATCTAAAAAAATACTTAGCTTAGAATCGAACTGATTTTTAAAGTTTAATAATTCTTCTTTGAAGCTCATAACTGACTGACTTGACGCTTAAAAAACAAAAACTTGACAAATGCAACCAAGTTGCTATAAAATGAAAAGACTTTTAAAAAAACTTCAAAATACAATAAAAATCATAAACTTTTACTTTAAATATGTCTAGTCAATTAATAGCCAAAGTAAACCAAAGCCTTAAAATCCACGGTTATAGGTATTCTGTACTTAGAGACAAGATTTTGGAGATTTTAGATTTGAGTGATGAGCCTGCCACAGTCTTGAATATAATTTCTGGTTTAGCTAAAGGTAAAATTCACCCCAACAAAACTACTGTTTATCGTGAATTAGAAACCCTTACGAAACATAATATAATCTATGAAGTAAATCTAGGTGAAGGCAAAAAGCGTTATGAATTAGCCTCAGATCAACCACACCCTCATTTGATTTGTAAAAAATGTGGAAGCATAAAATGCACCCGCCTAAATCTTACTATTGAATCATGGCTATCTAGTTTTTGCACTCAAAACAATTTTAAACTAGAAGATCATGTCCTTGAATTCTTTGGAATCTGTCAGATATGCAATCAAACTAATTAATAATTTTATGTCACTAAATTTAAAAAGATTTATTTTTATAATAATTTTAGTAATTTTAACAGCTTTTGGAGCTTGGTCATACACGGCTTATTTGAAACCAAAACCACTTGATCAAACCCCAAGCCCACAAAATATAATCAAAGTGTCGACCAGTTTTTACCCTATATACGCTTTTACCAAAGCCATTACAGAAGATAAAATTGAACTCAATAACATAACACCTGCAGGAGCAGAACCCCATGATTTTGAACCCTCTGCCCAGCAAATAACTCAAATTTATAGTAGTAGTCTATTTATCTATAATGGAGCTGGTGTGGATGCTTGGGCAGAAAAACTAGCTCAAAATCTTGAAAGTAAAAATGTAAAAACTCTAAATTTAAGCCAGAAACTTGTTTCTCAAGATCTCATTATAAGTGAAGGGTATAAAGATCCTCATTTTTGGCTGGATCCAATACTTGCCCAAAATCAAACCGATTTGATTCTAGATGAAATTGCTAAAATAGATACAATAAACAAAGATTTTTACACTACTAATTCCAAAGTTTTTAAATCTCAGTTGCAAGACTTAGACGCTAAATATAAAACCAAATTAAGCAACTGTTTCCAAAATAAAGCGGTGGTCTCACATGATGCTTTTTCTTATTTATCAGCTCGCTATGGATTTGAAATAGTCCCTATCTCGGGGCTTGCACCTGAATCAGAAATCTCGCTACAAGAAATAAGTCAAATCACAAATAAAATAAAAACCGATAAAATAAAATATATTGGAACAGAGGTATTAATTGACCCAAAGCTTGCAAACACTATTGCTAATGAAACAGGTGCTAAAGTGCTAATATTAGACCCAATCGAAAGTTTGACTGATGCAGATTTACAATCAAAACAAAACTACCTCACAAAAATGAATGGCAATCTTGAAAACCTTGAGATAATGCTTGAATGCAAATAAGATCGAATCTACTATGCTTCAAAATGATTTAACCTTATTAAAAATCTCAAATTTAAGCTTTGGTTATAACCAAAATAAGGTTTTGGCCAATATTAGTTTCAGCATAACTCAAGGGGAGTATGTTGGGATAATCGGCCCAAATGGCGGCGGCAAAACTACTTTAATGAAGCTAATTTTAGGGATTTTAAAACCTCAAGAAGGTGAAATATTAATAAACGGTACCAAAATTTCAAATTTTAATAATTGGCGACAGATCGGCTATGTGCCTCAAAAAGTATCTCAAAGTACAATTAGTTTTCCTGCAACAGTGCAAGAAATTGTTGAAAGTAGCGTTAAAATAAATAAAAAACCTTGGGAAAAACTAACTGGATTTGAAACCAGATCCCTTGAAAAAGCTATCGAAATAAGTGACATAGAACATTTACTAAACCGACAAATTCACGATCTTTCTGGAGGGGAAAGACAAAGAGTTTTTTTAGCCAGATCACTAGCAACACAACCTAAGATTTTGATTTTAGATGAACCTACTGTCGGTGTTGATGCGGCAACTCAAGATAAATTTTATGAATTTTTAAAGCATCTAAACAAAAATCACAAAATAACAATATTATTTGTGTCGCATGATTTACCAGTAGTCTCAAAGCAAACTAGCAGAGTGTTGTGTTTAAATCATCAGCTGTTTGAAGACCAAGATCCTAAGGATTTACTTCACACTGATTTTATGGAAAAAGTTTATGGAAACAATTTTAGATTTATAACCCACCACCATGACTTCTAATCTTTTTGAGTTTATTTTTATCCAAAGAGCCTTTTTTGTGGGGACTATTATAGCAATACTTGCTCCAATAATTGGTATCTTCTTGGTCGTTAGGAGATTCTCACAGCTTTCTGACACCCTTTCACATGTTTCATTGGTGGGTATTGCAATTGGTTTTTTACTTGAGTCAAATCCTTTAATTTATGCCATAATAACATCAGTTCTTGCGTCTCTCGGTATTGAAAAAGTCAGACAAACTCAAAAGACTTTCAATGAATCAATCCTAGTTTTGTTTATAACAGGAGGCCTAGGGCTAGCCTCAGTCTTAATAAGTTTTTCAAATAATTTTGGAGTAAATTTGTATAGTTATCTATTTGGTAGTCTTGCAACTGTTACAGAATCTGATCAAAATCTAATAGTTTTGGTTGGTTTGGTAGTTGTGATTATTTTTATTTTTTATTTTAAAAAGTTTTTTTTACTATCATTTGACGAAGAAATAGCCCAGACAACTGGGCTTAATACAAAATATCTAAATTATCTGATGATGATATGTGCGGCACTTATAATTTCAATTTCCATTAGAATTATTGGTGTACTTTTAGTAAGTAGTCTTATGATTATACCAGTTATTACGGCAATACAATTAAAATTAAGTTTTAAATCTACTTTGATTACCTCTATAATATTTAGTATTATTTCAGTCTGGGCAGGTTTACTTGCTTCGTACTATTTCAACCTAGCTACGGGTGGAGTGATAGCCCTTATAAACACATTATTTTTTATAACAATCTTTATCTGGCAGAAATTAGGTTAATTTTATTCTTCTTGAGTTGATACAGTATTTTTCTCGCTCGCTCGAATCTCTCTAACATGATTCATGCGTTCTTCAGTTGCTTGTCCATAAAAAGAAAGAGCAGCTACTCCCCCAATAATAGGTATCAATATAGGACTTATTGCTGAAATACCAACAAAAGCAACTGTTCCCGCTAGCTGTACTTTATTTTTTCGAATAAAATCTCCAATTTTCTGACCAGCTGATCTTGGATCCTGGTTTATACTTTCTAATATTCTATCTTTAGCGTTCTGTACTTCTTCACTTCTACGCTCATTAGAATCAAAAATATTTCCGAAAACTTCAAAATCACTGGTACGGCTTTTGTATTTTGCGAATCTATTTGCTAATGGATTTGGGATAAAATCATTTGCTGTTGAGTCATAAGAATGAGCGTTAGGTACTACATTTAAGGCGACATAATTAAAATCAGCACCAAACTTCTGACTTGCTTTGGCAAATTTATTAAGATTCTCAGTAACAGAATTATCGACTCTAGTCCAAAGATTTTTTAGATTTAGCCTAGATAAAAAACTTGGTTTCTCTTCCTTTTTTTCAGATTCTGATTTATTTATTCTAGTATCTGAACCACCAGGTTGATCAATATTCAAAAACTTTCTAAATTTAGTATGATTTGGAAATAGTTGCAGTAACATATAGTTTTAATTAAATTGTGTAAAGGCTTGTATATTTTAAATTTACAACCTCTTTTCATCATTATATTTCTAAATACGCCTCAGTGAGCTCAGAAATGGTCTTAGCCAAGGTTGGTAAAGTCTCTAGTAGCTTTGGGTTTAAACCAGAGGCTTTGTACATTCCCCAGTGTTTTTGCTCATCTGCATCCCCTACTTCTTTGACCGCAGTATCGATAAAAGTGACATAATTATCAAAGATCTCAAAACCTAGTTTGACTTGATCTTCTTTAGAGAGCTTATCGTAGTCTATACCAGTTTTGGCAATGACTAAATCTCTTACAAATGCTTCGGCTTCGGCATCTAAGACTGCTGGAGTTGGGTTTTGATCTGAATCAGACATATATTTAATAAATTTTAATATTGAAAATTAGTAAAAATTACAAATATATTATATTCCATATTTAGAATGTAGGCAAATTTGCTGTTTAAAATATGAATTTAGCAAGATATAGCACAATTAAATCATCTAGTCAAAAATATGTATGTGTGGGGCTACAAGATGCTCTTGATATAAATTAAAATTTGTGTTACGATTCATTCATTTATCATGAAACAGACTAAAATGACAACATCAAAAGAGAGCTCAAGGCTAAGCTTTATAAACAAAACCAAAATCGACAATAACAACATTAGTACTGAGTTGGCAGAAAATTGTATTAGGCAAGACTTGAAAAATATTTTAGAAAAATCGTATTTAGATCCAAATATTGACATAGGGGCTTGCTTTGATAACATAAGTTCAGATGCATTGATATATTTTTGCAATCAATATAGCAGTATTTATAATGATTATGATTTAAGCTCAGATGCGGAAATTTCAGCCCATATATCCAAAATAATAAATTTGCTAGAGAATAAAATAAAAAATACTAGCCAAAAACCCAAGAATCTTTTCAATAAGTTTGGCTATTTTGTCGCTCTCTCACTTGTATTGAGTCTCAGTAATAACATGTTAAAAAATTCAGAATTAGTTAAGTTAATTAATCCTACTCAAAGTATTGATAAATATTACAGCCAGTTAAACCCTAAAGATTTTAAAAGCTTTATTTTAATAAATAATGACTTGATTAAAAGCATTACACCAGTTGACGATGTTGGGGTAATTAAAGACATCTCTCCCAGACTTGAAGCTCTAGCTAAAATTGAAACTGTGGCTCAAAATGACATTTTTAGTAATAATCCTATCTTAACTGACAATCTTATCAAAATAGCATCGGCAAGATACCCATTTGCTGCGAATTTTAAAATAATCAAGATCTCTCAAAATAATAACTATGACTATTATCTGGTTGGTCAAAGGATAAAAGATGGGGATACTTTTGATATTGGTCTAAATTCAAACAAACCAAAAATTAAATATTTTCAATGGAACTATTTTTGTGAGGAGCCTGATAAAATTCCAAAATTAAAATTTCAGGTTCTATATCCAAATTACAAATAGTTTAGTAGTGGAAGTTACCAAATACCCTTTTCAAAATATTTTAATGACTTTGGGAGATTAAATTTTGGAGGATCTACAGTCACTTCCTTGTTTTCAATCAAGTCTTTATACTTGAGCTTTCCAGTATTTAATATATATTCAAAAACTTCTTTGGTTATTCTCACATCCCACATACAGTAATCAATAAGTTTTTCCCAATTTCCTTCTCTAAAATACAAGATGGCATTACTACCCTTATCAGTTTTTGAAATACCCAATGTAGCTTTTGCCACATCATCTAGTTTTACTTTAAATCCGACCTGTTTTTCTAATTCTAGAAGCATATCATAACTATTTAAAGATTTTAGCTCTAAATCGGTGTAGGGTTGCAATACTGGCAAATCAAAACCAATGGAGTTGTATCCAATGACCAAGTCAACAGCTTTTAGTTTTTCTACAAATGCTGACAAGTCTTTTTCTAGATAAGCTATATAAATATTATCTTTACTAAAATAAGCCCCCAAAACTGAAATTTTTAACTTACTATGGTCAGATCCCGGTGGTAGATCTGTGAACCAATTTTGGGTCTCAATATCAAAAACGCAATAATTTAAATCCATAATTTTTCATTTTATACTTGTTTTAAAACATAATGATAGATTAGCAAACAGTCAAACAGTAAACTAAACTTTACTCATCTTAAACCTGACAACACTCAGGAGTGTATAAAAAAACCTCCCAAAAAGGGAGGAGAAAATGATAAAAGTTTATTTTAATTTTTAGCAAATCTATCGTAATCAATAGAAATTGCTTGTGTTTCGATTTGTTTTAAGGTTTCTATAGTTACAGCAACCAAGATTAAAAGAGAGGTTCCTCCAATTATTCCATTGATGTTACTATCACCAAAAGTAATGGCACTTGAAAACAATAATGGAATAAGTGCGATAACAGCCAAGAAAATACTTCCTGCAACGTTTAGCCTATTTGATACCCCACTTAAATAAGTTGCAGTTTCGGCACCCGGTCTAAATCCTGCAATATACGCTCCATTCTTCTGTAGATCTTCTGCAATCTCTTCAGTGTTAAATATAATTGTGGTATAGAAATATGTAAAGAATACTATCAAGAAGAAATAGAAGAAGTTGTAAGCCAAAATACCATTGAAAGACCATGAAAACTGAGGTAACCAGTCAAAATTTAATTTTGACCAACTAAAGCCTTCTGGTAAAGTTAAACCGCTATAATTTTGTGAAGTTGAAGGTGTTGATATGAGTTTTAGACCACTTTCCAAATCACTCTTATTGGAAATTTGATATGATAAGAAATGAGATCCGATTGTTTGATCTGCACTCAAGAAATCACTTACAGATTTAGCGGCTTGTCTCAAACCTTGCTGATTTGCAGTTTGGAAAAATCTAGAGATAATTGAAGGGAATAAAATAAATGATACAGCAAAAATAATCGGAATAACACCAGCTTGGTTTACTTTTACAGGTAAATCAGATGTTACTTGAGACATTGTTCGACTCATACCTTCATTGTGACCTCTTCGTGAGTAAATTATCATTAGCTTTCTGACCGCATCATTTATAAATACTACAAATGTAAGAGTAACTAAAAATATAACTGTGAAAAAGACCAAGTTTCTGGCAGGTGCCCAATAATTATTAAAGTACCAAAAACCTTTCCACTTCTCCCAATCAACTAGTGAGGCAGGATGAGTAAAAACCCTAGTGATAGCTTCCCAAACATTAAATATGATACCAGTAGTTCCTGTATCAGGATTGCCAAATAACACTTTGTAAATACTTCCTGGTAATTTTGAAACAATACCTGATAAAATCATAATAGAAATACCATTACCCATTTTGTATTCTGTGATTATCTCCCCTATCCACATAACTATTAAACTTCCAACCACCATACTACCTACAATCAACGACCAATATAAAAAACTTTCGCCAGTTATTACTCCCCCTTCTGGAGTCAATATTTTTGGTAGAACTACCTTGGTGTTGCTACCATTATCACTTGCTAAAAAGTTTAATATACCCCAAGCCTGAATCGCCGCAAGTGGTACAGTTAACCAACGAGTCCATTTATTAATTTTATTTCTACCAGTTTCACCTTCTTCTCTTTGTATTTCTTTAATTTTAGGAAACAATACTCCTAGCAACTGAAAAACAATAGAGGCGGTAATATAAGGTCCGATTCCTAACATGACAAATGATAATTGTCCAAATCCACCACCCGAAATAGTATTTAAAAGGCTTAGGGCAGCATCATTATTGATTAGACCTGATATATCCTGGACTCCAAGCACTGGAATAGGAATATGAGCTAAAAATCTAGCCGATAAAATTAGCAAAATGATTTTAAGAAGTTTATTTCTTAATTCTGCATCAGTGAAAGCAAGTAAAATTCTTCGAAACATAATAAATATTCATGAGTATTAACTATACAATTTTATAGGTTAAATTGATATGATTAGTAATTTTTTTGATTAATACAGCAATATACATTTCAATCGGATATTGGTATTGTTGTCAAATTTATTTAACATAACTTACAAAATTCAATAAATAACCAAAACTATTAAATCTAAAAAAAATGGGATCTGAACAAATTTTGATATTGTTTTAGTCGTAAATACAAAAGTATTTTGTCTTAAAAAAAGTTTAATAATTAGCTTATTAAAACAAATTTCTATAACTTAAAAATTTACCATCTTTATCAATACAAAATATATAACCACTCTCTATAAAGCTCCTGCATACTGGCTGACTTATCCAATTAACATAACTAAATGTTCTGATTTGATTGTTTATAAAATCAGGATTGTACCAGACAGAACTGATATGTAAATTATCATTTGGATTAATTTTAGACTTGTAATAAAAAAACACTCTATGCCAAGAAGGATAATAATCTAAGTTTAACAATTCCACTTTTTCAAGATCAAAATCAGGCTGACTTATTATTCTTCTGTAACCAAGTTCTAAATTATGAGTGATTAAGGTATTTTTATTATCAATCCAAAAAATACTGTGCCAGCTTGATGTCCAATATTGCACATCACTTGCAATTAGAGTCCATTTATTTTCTTGGCTATCTGGATGGTAAAAAATTTGATTGTTAATAAAGGCAATAACACCTTGATAAACATTTTTTATTTTGAAATCAGGATTTGAATCATATAAAGAAGTAGTGCCTAAACCCTCAATGCTTTTTAATGAGTAACCATTTTGTTTTTCTAATAAAATTGTTCCAAGATTGGGTATCTCATTCCTTCCTATTTTATACAAGTTGTCCTCATGCCAAAGCCACAGAATTCCTGCATTAAACGATATTGCCTTGATATTATCCGTCAAATAACTTAGATTGTTATTGTAAACATCATAAAGATATAAATTTTTACTTTTAACTTTATCATGCAATAGCACTTGATCTTGATTTAACCAAATAGAATCTAAATCACCTAATCCTAAAAATTGACTTTGCCAAAATGACCATTCACCTGATGAGTTTTTAAAAATAAAAGTCTGCGATTCTTTTTCCCAAAATATGTCACGTTCAACCTCTTCCCAAAAACCGTTTGGGTTCAAATTTTTAACTTCAAATAAGTTTTGATTTTGTGTTAGCTGAGTACCTGTATCATTTTTATCTAAATCGCTCGTTGTATTAATAGATATTTTTTTCGAATCCCCCAGAAAACCATTAAAAGAATATTGCTGGATAAACCAGTCATCTATATTGGTTTGATCATCTGCTTTACTATAGAGCAAATAATCTTTACTAATGAAGTTAATATTTTTCCAACGGGGATCAATTTGACCCAATTCTTGGCTGTTAATTGGAAGTAGATGTATTTTTTTCAATCTTACAAGTGAATTATCTTCATTTTTCCCTTTGATTAAAAACTTTTCACTTAAGTAACCGTCTTTAGATAAATCAATCGAAAATTGTTTTGTTGTGGCTAATCTATAATCACCATTACTGTGATTATTAACTACTCCAAAATCACCCTTGGACTCAACTAAAACATTATCTGGTGAAGTTTCTGTGCTTACAGTTACAGTGTTTTTAAGATCATTTTTTTTGATATCAAAGTCGTAACCTAAAGCATAAATGGCTAATAAAGGAGATAAAATTAAAAAAAATATTGTAGCCCCCCAAACAATCCCTAATCTTTGTACTTGAAGCATGTAAATATAATAAGTATTTGATCTTAAGCTTACCAGATAAATAAAGTCAAATTTTACTCCTTATTTAGAAATAAAAACAACAGTTCCGATATTTGACCACTCAAATAACCATCTAGAATCTTGATTTTGCATATTAATACAACCATGTGAACCATTGTATGTATAATCTGATTTACCAAAAACTGACCTCCAAGGAGCATCGTGCATTCCGTAACCTTTATGAAATGGCATCCAATAATCTACAGGTAGAACATATTTACCATATTCTGGACTTGGTGCTTTTAAAGTGTATTTATACTTCTTATCCCAGATTTGAAACTCTCCTTGAATAGTTGGAAATTTATTCTTTCCAGTTGTAACACTTGATTGTCTTACAATATTTCCATCTTCTAATGCTGTGAATTGCTGTTTGGTTAGATTTATATAAACAAGTTTTTTATCCATTGAATCTCTGGACATTTGCCTTATATTTTCGTTTACTCCATTTTCATCAAGTACTTGAACACTATCATAAACCTCACCATTATCCCAAGGTGGTCTCATAACGACTTGTTTAAGAGCTTCTTTTGCTCGATTATCTTTTTGAGTTTGAGCTTCTTTGGCAGCCTTTGCTTTTTGTGACAAAGTTGCCTTCGTGGCCGAGCTAATAAAAGAGTTTGAAACTTTATTGTTTCCAGTATTTGTATTTTGTAAATACACAGGGTATTGAGCTTCAACTTTTAAGCTTGATGAGAAATTAAAAATAGTAATGATGCTTAATATTACAACGATTGAAATTTTCTTAAATTTATACATATATTTTGACTTGAACAGAAACTAAAAACATTCTAAAAACATATGATTTTTTTGGTGTTGTCAAAATATATTTGCTTATTTGAGAAAATTGTTTCTTTGTAGTACTATGGTAAATGAAAAGCTCGACAAACTCAAAAATAGCAATGGTGTCCAAAATGACCCCTATCTTAATCTGAATAAAAAAAATAAGTTTAAAGTTTACCTTGATTCTAAAATCAAAAGTATAAAGCAAAACTCCCAATTAAAACTAAAAATAATAACTGCCATCAGCCTTATAATTGCATTAATATTATTTTCGATAAATATTTTTGCTACAAGTATAGAATTAAACGCAAAGATCAATCCCAATATAAATAGTCTTTCTCAGAAATTTTTAAATATAATTACTACACTTAAAAATAATCAAAACTTGGAAAGTGTTTTCTTTGATTTTGAGTCAACTTTAATTGATTTTCAAACCCAAATCGATATACTTAACCATAAATTATGGCCAATTATAAATTTTGATAACATAAGTGATGAAGCTTGGCTTTTATCAAAAGAATGGATAAACTCACTATCAGATTTAGCCGCATTTAGACTTAGTTCGGAAGGTTTTGTTTCAAATTTGAATAAAAATTTTACAGAATACTTAGATGTTTTTTTTGAAAAATTACCCCAACTAATTGCAAAAACAAGAAGATTTCTTGAAAAAATAAATTCCTATACTTCTTGGCTGTTTTGGTCACCCAATCAAAATATAAATAAAATCAAAGCATTTTTAAATATTAGTTTTGATAGTTTAGACATATTAAACAGTGTGTATCAGTATCGCACAAGCATACTCATATTTCTGGGTTACAAAACACCACATAAAATTCTTATTTTCAATCAAAACACAGGTGAAGCCAGACCAACTGGTGGGTTTATTGGATCTTATTTACCAATAAATATAACCCAAGGCAGATTTGACATTGGTAAGAGTGAGTCTATTTACAATATTGATGACACATTGGCTACCAATCTAATAAGTTTCCCTGCAAGTTGGTATTACGATCTGCAATATGGCAGATATGATACTCACGGAATCCGAAATCTCAATTATTTCAGTTGTTTTAAAGATAGTGCTAGCTTGATAGAAGGTGAATTTAATAAATCCACCAATGGTCAAAACTCTGACACTATAATTTTTCTAACCCCCAATTTAATTCAAAACCTTTTCACCCCCCAAACAGAGTTAAAAATAGATTTGAGTGAATACAATTCAGGGGACAAAAAAAACAGTAAAAAAGAACAAGTGATAATCAACAAAGAAAATTTTTATGAAGTAATTGAAAAAATTACAGCTCTAGAATACGATGACCCAAACAATCCCAAATCTGCAATAACCCCTATTTTATTATCAATTATAAACAACTTAGATAAAGTATTATCTAAACAAAATCAGTTAAACATTGCCATAGATTGGTTAAGATCAGGCTTTACTCGAGACATTCAAATCTGGTCTAAAAATACCGAACTTGAAGAATTTTGGGACATTTTCAACTTTTCTGGTGATCAAACTTGCTTTGATGACTCTAAATACACAAAATGCAACAATTGGTGGATAAAATTAAACGAACAGGTTTGTAAAAATTATGAATACGCTCCTGTTTTAGCATTTCTTCAAGCAAATATCTCTTCTGATAAACGTGATATTTTTGCCCAACATAGCTTTGAGATAAGTGTAACTAGAAATCTTAACGAAAATTTAATTGAGCTTGTTTATAAAAGGTCTTATAAAAATTTACAAAACTTACAAAGAAAATTCAATTCCAGAAATGGAGTTACCTTTATTGCTTTTCAATTGCCAGAGGACGCTTGGGATTACAGCTTAGATTCTGAGCAAAGTTTTAACACTCCATTTGAGAGACCGTTTTATCGTTTAAAAATAAAAGATATAAAACAAAAAGAGTTATATATTCCTGACAAAATCCAGACTGTTTTAGACTCAAGTAGGGATGTATCAGCTAAAAGTTTCACCTACAATCAACCTGATCAGAGTCTGGTAATCGGTACATATATTAATGAGGAGATTGAACAAAGTGAAGTAAAACTTAAATTTAAAACCAAAAAATCCAATTTAATTTTTTACCCAACCCCAGCAAACTCTAATAATTTGATAAGTGTCGATAATAATTCGGAAATAATTGATATTCTTGCTCAAAATTCACAACCGGCTCAATTAATTAAGAGTTACGGCCAAGCAATGATTCTTAAACCTAAAAATTAAATTATTCTTGACAAAACAAGTGAAAATAAGTCTTTATTATATTTGAAATTTTTTTAATTTTTACCTCAAAAATAAAGCTCGGACTGCTTGCAGTCAAAGATGAGTGTTTTTTGAGAAATATATTTATTTTATGTCAGATGTTAATTTAAAAGCCGATCAACAACCCGGCATGAGTGATTTACTCACCTACGCTGCTGCAACCCCTGGAGTTTTTAGCGATATAAACGTTGGGCAAGTAGTAAAAGGAACTGTTTTATCTATTTCAAAGAATGAAGTTTTGGTTGATTTACCAACAATCGGCTTAGGGGTCGTGCGAGGTATGGAGTTATACAACGATGAGTACTTGAGTAGTATAAAACCAGGTGCAGAAGTTGAAGCATTGGTTTTAGCTCTAGAAAACGAAAAAGGAACAGTTGAATTAAGTTTTAGGGCTATTGGAAGAGATCAGATCTGGAATGAGTTAATCGATCTATATGAGAAAAAACAAAGTGTCGAAGCAAAAGTCGTCCACGCTAACAGAGGCGGCTTAATGATTAAAGTCAGAGGAGTTATTGGTTTCTTACCAGCAAGTCTATTGTCTCCATCTCACTCAATCAAACAAACTTCTTTAAGCGAAAGTAATACACTGCTTAAACAAATGCAAAAATACATCGGAAGTTCATTTTCTGTAAAAATTGACGATCTTGATAAAGATAATGATAAATTAATTGTTTCCGAAAAGGCAGTATCAGATGAATTAGTCGGACAAAAACTTAGCAAATATAAAGTTGGGGATATTATTGAAGGTAGAGTTAGTGGAATTGTTGACTTTGGACTATTCATTAGATTTGATACCGAATTAGAAGGTTTGATTCATATCTCAGAATTAGCATGGAAAAAAATTGAAGACCCTAGAGAAAGTTTTAGTCTTGGACAACTTGTAAAAGCTAAGATCATCTCTATTGATGGCGATGGTCGTGTTAATCTATCTATTAAGCAAACTCAAGATAACCCATGGGTGCAATTTGCTGATAGCACAAAAGTTGGATCATCTATTAAAGCTAAAGTAACTAAAATTACTTCTTACGGTGCAATCTGTGTAACTGAAAATCAAATTCAAGGCCTTTGTTATATAGCTCAAATGAGTGAAAGTGCGATCGACAATCCTGCTAAGATTCACGATATTGTTAAAGTTGGACACGAGTATGATTTTACAGTTATTGAGATTCACCCAAGCGACTACCGATTATCATTATCATTATTGCCTTATGATCTGGCGGTAAAAATCGACGCAGAAATAAAGGCTAAGCGTGACTTACCTAAAATTGAAGAACTAGTAAATGTTCCTGAAATTCCTGCTGAAAATATCATTTCAGATAGCAAATCAGAAGTTGAATAAATTTTAAAATTAAATTTACTTATTATAATGTCTCATTTATTACAAAACAGTTCAGTTGTAACAGATCAACTAAGAACAGACCTTCCAAGTTTCACCACTGGTTCTATTGTCAAAGTCCACTACTTTATTAGAGAAGGAAACAAAGAACGTATTCAGGTATTCGAAGGTGTAGTTATCTCTATGAAAAACGGTGAAGGCGTCGATGGATCATTCACAGTTTTGAAAAACGCAACAGCAGGAATCAAAGTAACAAGAATTTTCCCAATACACTCACCAATGATTCAAAAAATTGAAGTGGTTAATTTACAAAGAGGTAGAAGATCAAAGTTGTATTACTTATCTACCATCAAAGAACCTGCAAAATCTTTAAGATCTAAAGCGGTTAAAGTTGCCGCAAAATCAGCTTAAAGTTTATATAATCTTGCTATAAATTCATTTAAATTACCAATATTATGAACATAAACTCAACTTTAATTATTTCCTATCTTTCTGGAGCAATTGCACTTATTGCAAGTTTTGTTTTTGGAAACATAATTTATGGACTATCTATAATTGGTCTTTTATTTATAATTTTAGGCTTGATAAGTAACACCAAATTTAGCATAGTAAAATTTTTGGATGTAAGAATTACTGCTTTAATTTGGTTGATTTTGTCTGTTGTAGTTTCATTTTCTCCATATATTTTTAACTACACTTCTAACAAAACTTTACTTTGGGGATCAATAGTTTTAGGTCTATTTAATCTAGTAATTATACTTATTTCCAAAATAAAACTTGACGAAGAACAAAAATCTTAATATAGTTTTTAAGCCTAGTTTGATTACTTTTTAAAGCAATTTTCTAGGTTTAGATTTGGACGGTTGGCTCAGTGGTAGAGCATCTCGTTTACACCGAGAGGGTCGGGGGTTCGAATCCCTCACCGTCCACCAAATTTTAACTTAACACACTACTTCCCTCGGGGAGTTTTTTTATATTTAATTTTTTAACATGAATTTGATATTACTATCTAATTTTATCATAGAAGATCAGTTACTCTCTCTAAGTGTAGCTTCAAAATTATTGGAAATCGCAGATCTAAATAATCGTAGCGATAACTTAAACGACAAAGAAAATATTAAGAACCTAAACAATGGTAAAAATACAGAAATCAACTGGGATTGGTTTAAATCCAAAGATAACAACAACTCTAACACAGAAAAATTTATAAACAAACAGCAAATTATTGTTTTCAATTCTAAATCAAAAGAAAACTTAAGCCAAAACCTGATTTCGCTATACGTAAAATATAATCAACCTACTTGGTTAATACTTGGTAGCTTGTCAGAGATCAGCAATGCTATGCAGCAAGGATTGTTACGCTTTATTGAGGAACCACCTCAAAATCTAAATATAATACTTACAGCGCGGTCAAAATCAGATATACTTTCAACCATAATATCAAGATGTGAAATTAAACCTATCCCCTCTTTCGTCAGTTTTAATTATATAAATAAAGAAAAAAATGATGAGCTAACCTCAGCTTTTCAACCCCCCAAAGACTTTTTACAGATTTTATTACAAAATAAAACTACTAATCCACCAGAATTTAAAAATATCAGCAGAGATGGTCTTGAGACATGGTTATGGCAACTTGAATACCTTACTAGTCAGGTCATACTTAAAAATGGATCTAGTGACCGCTTAGAGCATATTTTTGAGAATATACTTGAAGCCAAGAAGCTAAACCAAGCCAATGTCTTGAATAGATTAATCTGGGCCCAACTTTTTGTGTAGGTATTGTATTATTTCATTAATTTGAATAAAATTTAATATTGTATTATAATAGATTTAATATTAACAAAAATCATTTTATGTCTAAAACAGAATTCATAACTAAACCCATAACAGAATCAAAAAAACCAACTAATTTGGTTGAAACAAATCGAGAGCAGCTTGAGCAAATAAAACAACAGTTTTTAGATGGATACAAGAAGATACTTGAAGCTTTTGGACTAGATCCAGACTTAATCAATAGACCTCTTGCATTACTGCAATAAATAATTTAAGATCAGATCGCTATGTTTTGGTCTGAATTACAAAAGTTTAAACCTGAGTTATTCCAAAGATACACAGGTATAAAATTACC
>Ga0316610_1000038_pt1 | contig 33124 bp, 27 predicted proteins | sample MIS2017111B_MG_FD_207677 | JGI IMG/M metagenome (GOLD analysis project Ga0316610, IMG submission 207677) | Microbial mat bacterial communities from Middle Island sinkhole, Lake Huron, Michigan, United States - MIS.2017.111B | ecosystem: Environmental > Aquatic > Freshwater > Lake > Sediment... | reverse complement strand
TAATTTGAATAGGTATACTCAGAACGTCTGGGAGTGCTTTTATTTACAGTCCCACAGTGGACGAAAGGATTTCGTATGAAGATCATCATTTCCCGCGCCGCCGTTTCTTCAATTGACGCATTGAGCGTCAAGATGAACGTGGAACTGAGTCTCGTGGACGACAAGTCCGTGAAAGAGACACTGGATAGAGCGGTTGACTGCTCTATCCAGAAGCAGTTCAAAAATGTCAGCCTACGGGTTGACAATGCGGAGTATACACTAGAAATCGACGACGCAGTCGTCGATGTGCTGGCACCGATGTACATCAAGCTGGCAAGCTTGATCGCCACCGCTACGCCAATCTTGATGGCCATTTACCGGACATCGACGTCCGGTCAAGAAAGGCTCCAGCGCTGGATGAAGCAGCGCCGCTAGAATACATGGCACCCTAGGGTGCCATGTAAAGAAATCCTCACGGGTTTCTTTTTTTGTTTTAAAATGTATTTCGATGAACAGCATCTAAGATATTATCTATGTATACCTGAGCTTCATTATATAATTCATCAGGTAACATTATGTCTAACATTTGGTATGTATTGTTTTGTCTAAACGATCTAAGTATCTGATTTATAGTAGATTGGTTTCTGGCTTTTAAATGATCTTTACACAGATCAAATAAAAAGCTAACTGTACTCAATCTAGTTAAAACTAAACCCCAAGCTATTTGTGAAGTAGGCGCCATGTCAGGTAACATTAATGTAGCGTATATATCTTCATTGTAAAATGACGGTATTTGTTTTAAAGCTACATCAAATCGTAAACTAGTCTTAGTTATATTTTTTAATATCTTTACTATTGCTAGGTCAATAAAAGAATCATAACTACTTAACACAAATGAATGATTTCTAAATGAAACATTCTTACCATCATTTATATCATAAAATTTTTTTGTCAATCTGTTAAACAAACACAGATCCATTTGTTTGTATAACATATTTGGTAATACATAACCACCGATGAATTGAGTAATGGGTTTAGGGAATTCTTTTAATCTTTGCGCTCTTCTAAACGCTCTATATTGTACAGCTAACATCGGTATGTTAATTAGAATTACCGATAATCCAGCTTCAGCTGAATATGCTTCACCATTTGGAAGATGAATATCTAGATCAGATTTTGGATGTAACAATGGAGTAATAGCTGATACATTCATCCAGTTTCTATCTACTTCTTCAAAGTCAAAATAATCATCGGTTGCTATTAATAACTCAGGGCTATCGTTTCCATAGAAAGTTCCTTTATGAAAATACCCTTTATAAATTGGAGATGTCATTTTCATTAGCATGGAAATATTCATAGCCACAGAATCTACAGATGCATAATACCGTTCTAATTCTAATGATTTTGGAACACCGATACTTTGTAATAGCCTAACTAAAAAGTGATTACTTTTTACTGCCTTCGGATATGTTTTATGATACTCAATTACTTTGTTTATATTTTTATTAAATCCTCGTTGTATAAACGGCCACTCCTGTGGCTTCATTACACCTACTTCTACTAATGGTGCATTTGTAAAAAGCTCAAACATGAATGTGGTCCTATTTTAATTAATTAGAAATTGCTACACAATATTTAAATTAGTAAAAAAATAAAAGAGACAGTATATAATGTAGAGAGATATTTACTTATCACTTCACTAAAAGTCCTAATAAGATTTTTAGTTTACATAGAGCTATAATACCTGTTGTTAAAAATAATTAGATCGAACTATATTTTGTACAGATATTCATTTGTACGGATAAGAAAACGTGTAATCGATTCTAGATTAATAAAACCACATATTACTAATTTGGATATACTTAATTTATCCAAAACTTTGCAAAGTTTTTCATGTCAGTTTTTTAAAAGGAAATTTAAAATGGCTATCAATAGTAACATTCCAAATGCAAAATCTTCTGCATCTATTCCAGCATCTTCAACATATCAAGCACAGCCAATTTTTCAGACTAATCCGCAAACCGCTCCAACACAAACCGCACCATCTATGCCACGCATGAGTTTCATGAAACTCGGATCACTGGGTGGACTCTCACGCTCACCTAGTTCTGAAATACTTCAGAAAACAATCAATTTACTAGGCGAGTATTATAAAGCAAATACTGAAAAAGGTTGGGAAGTTGTTTTGTTACCAGTAGATAATTGCAAAGAAACTAATCTTGCGTTTTCTGGAGTCATTGTTTGCGTGAAGAAAACAGCATCACCCCAAACTGGTGTAGCTTATCATACGTTGATTTTAGAAGAATCTGGAGAACCTATCCCTCCAATTATTCAAACATACAACGATGGTCAGACATCTACACAGTTTGAAGAGCAAAGAGCAGCTTGCGATGCTTATAACGATTTGTACGATAACACTGTTCGTGAAATTGTTAGTCGCGCATATCCAAATACCGCGATGACGACAATTGATGCACAAATTGTTCCACGTGGATTTGATCTAGAAAATAAAGATTTGTTACATGCATTAGCTTTGAATGCACAACTACCTTGCTACACATACATAGAATCTCAAGAAAATGATTTCCAGGAAATTGATTTAACTCAATTAGAACGAGATGCTACATTAGGTGTACGTATCAGTTTCAACGAGCCACAACGAATTGATTATGCCGGACTGCCATCTCGTAATGATATCAATATTGCACTGACCGCTAGCAGCATTAATCGTAATCAGCAAAACTATTCTCTGAATAGTCAAGACAGAACAAAAATGATTGCTAGCATCGGTGGTTATATTGATCCAATTTGGGCACCTTTAGATAATAGTGGATTTGCACCAATGCAAATGTACAACGCGCCTCAACCAAAATTTGCTGCGCGGTTTGTAATCACTGACTTGGAAAATAAAACACGCACGACTATTCCTGCTCAATTGTTAGCACTAGTAGCAGGTACAGTTTTACGTGAGAACAATAATTGGTACCCGTATTTTTCACCACGTCCTAAGAGCGCTGTAAAAAAAGATGTAGATATCCGAGACATTGGTGCCATTAATATTGAAGGGAATGTGTTCAATGACCCATCTGGATTTGGACCATGCGTAGATACCAAAGCTGCTAGTTTTACACCATTAGAATTAGGTCGTTTAATTCAATCTACATTCATTCCAGGTATTTACTTTTCATTAAAAGTGTCTGAATGCGGAGCTGATACATGGTATAATTCACCATTTGGATTAGCATCATCTAATCATCCGGGCGCTATCAATAGTATCTTGAAGGGAGCTGACAAATTAACTGGCGGATACTTTAGCCAGTTCTACAGTACCAACGAATCACCAGTTCTAATTAATAACGAACGGGTACATACGGGGTGGTATATTGATTCAGATGGAACAAAACGTGATATTAGTGACATCGATTATTTGGCTATTATGAATATTGTAGGTAAGAAAGACAATAAAGCTGGTAGCATGTGGCAAAATACATTCTTGTTTGAAGGTAAGTCTCTACCGCTACGACTGTCGACTCGTCGTAAAATGATTGAGTCTGTGATTTCTGGTGAGATTCGTTATACTGGTTTTGCACGTATCGTAACATTTACAAATCGTTTTATTGAGAGTCTAACTAAAGCTTGTGTTAAAGCAGGTTTGGATCTACGGACTATTAATCCAAGCGTCAGTGGCGATTACTTTGCACAACGAGCACGAGCTGAGTATATGAGTCAGGTACAAGTAATGCCAGGTAACACTGGTCTATTTAGTCCTGGTTTTAGTGGTCAGCAAAACAATCAACAGCGACCCACAATGTTCTCAAACCGTATCTATTAATTAAAAAAAAATAATCAGAGATTGCCTTTAAAAGCGATCTCTGTTATTTGACCTCTATTAATTTTTTAAAGGAATTTAAATGGGTGTTTATTTAGCATTAAATAATGGCGACGATCTTTTTAATGAATCCACAGTTACGCCTATTGTAGTTAACGATATTAGCACAGTGACTGAAACCGAAAGAGATTATGTAGATAATTTAATTTCTACTAGAACAGAAAGTGAGTTAATGAGTAATGAACCGTCTTGTGAATGCGGTAAACTAAAGAGCGGTTATAATCTTGGGTTAGTTTGTAGTAATTGTAAAACACCTGTTAAAGAATTATTTGATCAGGAATTACAAACACTAATATGGATGAGATCACCTGTTGGTGTAGAGAAATTAATAAATCCAATGGTATTAATACAACTGAGTGCCAAATTTACAAAAGCTAAATTTAATATAATTGAATGGCTTTGTAATACGGATTACAGGTCAGCTTATAATAGACCGATCGAATTAGATCAGCTATTAAATCTGGGGGTACAAAGAGGTTATAATAATTTTGTTAAAAACTTTGATCAATATATAGAAATATTATTCTCATTAAAACACTTTAGACCTAAGAAAGGTGTTCGAGAATATTTACAAGAACATTTATTACAAAATAGAAGTTGTTGTTTGAGTTGGCATCTTCCTTTACCAAACAAATCTTTGTTGGTTATTGAGGATACTGAAGTTGGAATATTCGTAGACCCAATTGTTGTTGGAGCAGTAGATGCTATTAGAACAATTACAGGTATTGATACAAAATTATGTACATTCACCCAGAAACAAAGAGAAAACAGAACTGCTAAAACCTTATTTATTCTAGCTGATTTTTGTAATAATGTATACGAAGATATCATGGCTAGTAAAGGAGGGTTATTTAGAAAACATATTTTTGGTAGTAGAAATTACTTTTCTGCTAGAGCAGTAATTTCATCAAATACAGTAGCGCATGAATATGACGAATTACATATTTCATGGGGCGTAGGCGTTACTATGTTTAAAATTCATTTAACAAACAAATTGTTAAAGTTAGGTTTTAATCCTACAAATGCAGCTGCATTATTACAGGAAATGACTTGTAAATATAATGAATTAATTGATAAATTATTTCAAGAGTTAATTGACGAGTCCCCTGATAAATGTATATATTGTCTGTTTTCAAGAAACCCCTCATTAGTACGCGGATAAACAATACTCCATTAACTGGTGTGAGTAACCATAGTATGATAAACTAATAGGAATTACTCATGCTAAGACAATATATCAAAACTAACGAATTAACTATACCTTATTCGGACAATGTTTACACAATAAACGTTGAAGGTATAATAAAAAATATTTTAACTGGAGAAATTGTTAAACCAGAAGAAAACGGAATATATTTATTAAAATTATTTAATTGCCTTTCTAAATATGATATAACCTGGTTAATGGCTATAACTTTTAAACCTGTTTATAACTCAAGTGTTTTTATAAAAAACTGGACAGTGTTAAAAAATAGTGAAAATAAACTTGATTTAGCTGAATTAATATGGAAACCACCATTAGGTGGACAAGATGACCCATTTTTAAACGGTTTTAAAATCATACCTGGTTTTAGTAAATATTGTATAAACAGATACGGTGTTGTTTATAATAGAGAAAGAAATTTTTATGTAAGTACTAGGCAAGCAAACTTTAGAGTTGAAAACACCTATATCAATTTTAATATTGAATGTGATAATGGATACAGAACAGTATTAGGTGTCCATCGCGCAATAGGTTTAGCATTTATAGAATATACCCCTAATGTAAATCAACTAACCATTAATCACATAGATGGAAATAAGTTTAATAATGATTTAATTAATTTAGAATGGGTTACCTATAGTGATAATAACATACACGCAATGAATACTAAATTAAGGGATGTTAAACTTGAAATTTTTATTAAAGATTATCATACAGGTACCGTAAATAGATTTAATAGTTTAACTGATGGCGCTAATTATCTAGAAATGAATAGTGGTACACTGCACTATTTTCTAAAAAAACAATCGCTTATTAAATTTAGATACTTTGTTAAAATTGTTGATAATGATTGGCCATTGTATAAAAAAACAGAATTAGAAGCATTTGAGAAAATCTATAATTTGCATAAAAATGATTTAAAGTGCTATGCTAAAGATATTGTTACAGGTATGAAATACTTAGCTGACTCACCTACTAAACTAGCTAACGTTTTAAACTTTACAAAAGATGAAGTTAGAACAGCCGTCGAATCACCGTTCGCGTGGCCAGTTAGAGGATTAGTATTTGGATTTTTAAGTAGCCCTAAACCAGATAGAAAGTATACAGAAGATGAAATAATTGCTTTTAAAAATAAAAGAGGTATTAAAAATCCCATTCATGTTACTGATCCGAACGGTAGCGTGAAAGTGTATTGTAGCCCGCGTGAATTTTCTCGGTTTCTATCAAAAGGGAACCGGTACGTGTCAGATTGTTTGTACAGTAATAACGGCGCGGCTATAATAGACGGGTATAAAGTTAGATATATTGTTTAGTTAATATAAAAATGTCCCTTTTACAAGTAATTGTAAAAGATAATCCATTTAATTGCTAGGAGTCCCTTAGAGCCAAATCACTACTGCGAGACGAAAGTCAAAGCGAATGTTTGAAAACGATTTGGATTGGGTAACTATGCAGCTAAGCTCCTAAGTTTGCATTTATTGATCAAAAAATCTTAATGTTGCAAATATGCGAGAAAGTTCAACGATCAGAGACGTCGGTCTCGTAGCCATCAAGTGATGTGTGAAACGGTGGACATCCTAACAGCTAATACTGAGGATGAAGACATGATCTACTATCCTAGAGAAATTTTAGGGAAGTTCCTGTTTATAATAACAGAGAGAACTGCATGTATTAACGACACATGTGAATACAAGGCATGCCAGAGAATGAGGATTACTAAGGTAAAGACGGACCCAGATGACCCCACATTAACTTTATCTATTTTATCGGTTAGAATCCAAAATGCTTGACCGAAAAAGTAGGCTACTATGTCAGTAATGACATATGTAAAATCCATTGAATTGCTGGAAACTCTCGCTAGACTAATATACTACAATAATCCTGAAAAGAGATTATGATAGTTTGAAAAATATTAAGTAGAGACAATCAGCAGCCAAGACTCTAAGTCGAAAGATATGAGTAAGGTTCAACGACTAACGCATAAGCGAGTAGGGGTTAGTAACCCCGAAGCAGTGGACTACCAGTTTACAAACTGGTAGAAGATATAGTCTGTTCTGTATGGAGACATATAGCAGGTACAACATACCGGGTCAATTTAACGAATTGATTGGACAAAAGGATTTCGACGGTAAAATTTGAACGCTGTCATTAAAACTTTCTAACTGACGGGAAACACTTTAGAGTCATTTCTACTAAACTAATATTAGAAATTTATTAGTGGCCAGAATAATTACCTGGGTATAGTAACAAAGAAATGAATTAGTCAATCCGCAACTAAGATCCTACAGTAATATATTATTACCATGGATAAAGCTCAACGACTAACGCGCAAGCGAGTACACTCAAGTGAGTGGAAATGGAAGTTACTATTTACATAGTAAAGATATAGTCTAAACGTGCATGGAGACATGCAGCAGCTTAGCCGCTCGTGAGAGTCGCTGTAGCGGGTTAGGAATAACGAACCTAATTGAATCAATTGGATCAGATGAACTTAATACTGTTAATGGATAATGACACTATAGATGAAGCAGAATCGTTAGCACCGCATAAAAATATGTTTGACATTAATGAACATCGCGGTCTTTCAAAATGCGCATCTATACCTAGTCCTGTAGTATCTACCATTAGTAACTACATGCACTATGATATCAGTAATCGTGAAATAAATCCAATTAAACAAAACTTTTTGGAACAATTAGCTTTTAATTAAATAGGAGTAATTAATGAGTTACGCTTTTCCGTTAACAAACATGGGAGCGGCTGATGAATTTAATGCTTTATTATACGGCGAAACTCATCCATCTACCTTGAATTATCTTAGAAGTCAATTTGATAATTTAAGTAATACTTTAACAGAGCCAGCTAAACAATTTATGGAAAAAGGTAGAGAGTTATATGAGTATTTTCATAATAGTGACGCAATGAGATTTGCTAGAGATGTAGTAAATCGAGTAATGGGGACTACGGAAATTAGAATAGATAATATCAGAGAACTATCTGTTTTATGTGATTTTCAAGATGCCGGATTAGTAATGCAGAGATGGCTAATGGCTAATCCTACTACTAGAGAAATGTATCATAATCAAAGAATTGATGGATATTCTACTAGCTATGTAGACATGAGTCCAGGTGATATTGGAGAAAACCATTACGATTATAGACGCGTAATGGATTGTATGGTACAAGTATCTGAAGATGATTATAAAATCGTTCAGTACATGGATCAATTAAAGGAAGGTGATAGAGATTTATTACTTTATGAAAAAACTGATATATTATCTGGTTGGACACAATTGGAATATCTGTTAGCTCTATGTAGAGATGATCCAACACATTCCGATGGAGGAATGATGTAATATATGGTAGTGCAGAAACGCACTACCATTTTTTTGTAACTAGGAGAAATATGTCAGATCAAATAACCCCAGTACCGACTTTATCAACACTAGGCTACATCACTGATGCTGTAAAAAAATTTGATTTCTTATTGAGTCATTTCTTCTTATCTGATTATAATCAAACGTATTTATACAAAGGCCATGTAACTAGTTTAACTCGGATTATAGAAAATAGTGGTAACCATATTGAATCAACTATACTTGGTTTAACTAACGGTTTAAAGGATTATCTTAAACGCTATTATCTTGATGCCGATGTTAAAGTTACAACACCTGATACGGAAGTTTCTAATATTGAATTAACTATTAGTATAACAGTAACGGAAGCTGGATCTAGTTATACCTTTATGAGATTACTAGAAGCTGTAGATGGTAAAATGCAAAAAATTGTAAAAATCAATAATACAGGAAATTAAAAATGAATGAAATTAAAAGTTTAATGGAAAAACAGTTTGATGAAAGGCTAGAATTCTTGAAGGAAGGTTTTGCATCAATGGAAAAATATAATGTACGTAATATTCCAGACATTATGTTCAGAACATATTTCTTACCGTATTTTTCTGGAGAAATGGAAGATAGTGATAATGAGGTATTAAGTACTTGGATTAATATTGCTGGGTCCACATATAGCGCTGTTAATATCCTAGATAATAATGGTAAGGTTATAGCAAGAGTACCACCTATTCATGATAGAGATGTGATCTCTCCTATAGTGAATAGAAATGAAGATTTGTCTTATATATTTAAACTAGCTAGAGAAAAAGCTAGTTTAAGTCCACGATTAGCTAATAACATTGTAAATGATGAATTGAATAATAGATTAAATAATTTATCAGCTGATCATGATTCAAGTACGCTGGAAAAGGAATGGATTGAATTATTTCAGTACTATGGAAAAATTACGATTAACAAAAAATCTAAAGAATTAGATAGTGATGATCAATATGAATTTGAATTCTAAACCACTTAGAATATCGGTCATTTCTGATGTGCATGTCGGCAGTAAGAGAAATGAAACCAAATACATTTTAGAAAATTTATATAATTGTTTTTCTAATGATTTACATTTATCTAATCTAGATATTGTATTTATTGCAGGAGATTTTTTTGATGACCTCTTAACCTATCCAAGCGTAGACGCTGGGTTAATTGATATGTGGATTTCTAGGTTTTTGAAGAAATGTAATAAGTATAATATTGTTGTAAGAGTGCTAGAAGGTACACCTAGTCACGATAGACAACAATCAGTTAGATTTGACGTCATAGCAAATATACATTGTAATGTATCTCACTCTTATGTAGATATTGCATACATTAAAACGTTAAGCGTGGAGTACATTGAAAAATTTGATATTAATGTGTTATACGTTCCTGATGAATGGAATCATGAAACTTCTGTAACTTTAACAGAGGTTAAAGAACTACTTCAAAGTAAGGATATTGATAAAGTAGACATCGCAATAATGCATGGTCTTTTTGATTATCAAATGGATGGAATGATAAAGGATAATATCAAACATAATAGTAAAGAGTATTTAGAGCTAGTAAAAGGTTTAATATTTATTGGACATATTCATAAACATTCTTCTTTAGATAGAATTTATGCCGGTGGTAGCTTTGATAGATTAGCTCACGGTGAAGAAGAAAGTAAAGGGTATTTAGATGCTACATTAAATCCTGATTATAGCTACACCGTTTCGTTTATAGAGAATACTAATGCTAGAAAGTTTTTAACTATAAATTGCCCATACGAAGATGTAGAAATAAACTTAAAAAGAATAGATAAAAAAGTAAAACTACTCAATACTGGGTCTTATGTCAGAATAACATCTAAGCAAGGAAATGCTATTACTAGTAGTTTAGATACAGTTAGAAAAAGATGGCCTTTATTAAATTGGAGCATGTTAATAAAAGATAAGGATGAAAAAGAAGACACAGTAAATGTAATTGATGAATCTATTTATACACCAATGATAATTAGTAAAGATACTATTATTCCATTAGTGACGGACAGGATTAATAAAATGAACATTGATAGTAATGTACTAGATAGATGTATGTTACACTTGAAGGAATTAACATGACTATTGTGTTAGCTGATAGAACTATGTCAGCTTTCCCAGTTTCTATTGGGACCAGTTTAGCACTAGAAACATTAGCTGATGGGCCCAATGAACCATATGACCCAAATAGATTAATACCGACCAGATTTGATTTGAGTCAGTACGATGAATTCTGGGTAAATAGTTTAACGCTATTTAGGAATATAATTGGAGCCTTACCAAAGAATGGTTTTAATGGAGTGATGCCAAATGACATTTGTGATATAATTGAATTTGAAGTTGATATAATTAAACAATTAGTAAAGGATATCACGTATGAGAAAACTAAAGTAGTAATCTATGCATCTGATTATGCTGGGTTAGAAAGAAAGTATCCGCATTCTAGATTACGGAACGATACTACTGAAAAGCAAAAGATATACACTGCTTTACTTGTAAAAAGTATAGGAGCGTATTTTAAGAAACAAGCTAAATCAGATTTTGTAAAACATTTTCATTTAGAAATAAAACCTAAAGTAAAAAATAAAGTGCTGACAATGACTAGCTATGCGTATGATTTATTAAGCGAGAAAAATTTCTTAGAGTTAGATTTACTAGAATCACATACTGGTGTACTTAAAAAGAAAGACACGTGGAATACTAAATATTTAGATCACAAAAATCTAACGAGAATACCGTTTAATGAAACATTTTTACAAGTTTTTGGTGATAGTTCTACATTCTTACCATGGCCTAAAGAAACTAGGGAAAATATAATTGCACTAGCAGAAAAAAACAAATGGACAAATGTAACAAATAAAGAAAGAATAAAGTTAAATATTAAAAATCTAATTGACCCATACACTATTACGATTTTGTTGCAAATGCTAAAGTAGAAAAAAGATAAACTTTAACAATGTAATGCACCGACATTAATTTAAAAGGAAACTAAAATGGCTGAAAAAACTGAGAAAGTTAAAACTGCATTAAATAACTCTAAGCTATCGCTTAGCTCACCTTGTCCAACTGCACATGGTAAATTCTCCCAATTACGTTGGGATATTTACATGAATAATCCCAGGATTATTGTAAGGACAAATGACCCAGGTGATGAGCAATATAATTATGGAATGATTACTGCTGCAATGGATAGTTTGGCTTTTTACACATTCTTAGAATTTCTAAAAATGACATACGAGTCAATGGAAGAAGTGAAATATAAAATTGAAAACTATGGAAATGAATATGTACAAGGTCAAAGAAGTAATGACCCTGTACATTTAACAGACACGTGGATTGGTAAAGACAAAGATGGATGTGTTTTTATTTCCGTCATTTCAAAAAAAGAAGAGCGCCCTGTAGTTAAATTTATATTTGGTCCTGGCGATGATCGTTGGCATAAATTCTTTCATTCTGACGGAACACAATATACAAAAGCAGAAATATCTGTAATTTATGCTAGAGCACATTATAATTTATTAAGCGAATTGATGGGTAACGTACTGGTCGCTAACTATGTGCCACCGCTACCATACAATTCAAATAAACAATCAGGTAGCAATTACCATAGTAACAAACCAACAAATGATGATATAACCGATTTACCTTTTTAACATTAATCATACTGTACATTAGTAACTATTTGTTGCTAATGTACAGAAATGATAACTAATAAACTATCTACTTTTTTTAAACCACATATTACTAATCTGGTATATATTTTTGAAAGGGTATTCATGCGAATCGAAATCTCTGAAGATAGTTTAAAAGATGGTATATTGCATATGTTTAATAACAACGATGTTATTAATTGGAGCATATCTTGTTTTGATAAAAAAGTATTTAGATCTGGTTACGATGTATTCAAACATATAAATCAGTATTGGTGTTTTTTACCTGGATATAAACAAGAGAAAATCTTTATTACGTTTAGTAAGATTAAAAATATGCTTGAGGAGATATATGAACCTTCTTTACTAATATACGGGTTATCGGATTTAGTGAAAGATTTATTTGATGATCATTTATTAGACGATGTTAACCATTGGATGAATTTTCATTCAGATATAACATTTGTTTACGAAATGGATGATGTATATATTGCCTCAGATGAAAAACCAGGTAGTAGAGAAAAAACATATTTGAAATCTGATTATGTTGAATTATTAGCAATGACAATATGTTTAAGAATAATGATACCTGTATGGGGAGAATTTATTTATAGAACAAAAAGAGAAACAGATACGTTATTCAAAGAGTTTTTTGCTTTTCAATTATTGGCTAAATCCAATATAATAAACTCGCCGCCAATGGAAAAATTGAGGGTATATGTATCAAATAATATTTTATCTGATAAACCATTATATCAGTCTATTATAAATGGAATTGGAAGCGAAACATATCCTGATTGGTTGCTTGCAAAAGTATTAATAAATAAACTTTGTATAGGCGATATCACAGGCATTAATCAAACATCTTCTATAGTTACCTTCATATGGAATTTTGTAAGTCATAAAGTAAATAATTCAAATACTGGAAACTTTGCTAATATGGTAAAGGCTAAAGAATTTGAGAGTGGAGATTCTTATAATGAACATAATGCTTCTAGATTAGAAACATATAAGATAAAAACAGAATTACCTTTAGGCGATATTGTAATTCTTGAGCATTACATGGATAACCCGGTTAATGTTGCATTGCAATTAAAACCGAATGTTAATTTGGAATTATTAGAGTATTTTATCAACAATAGTAGGTTAGCTTTAAATGATCAACAAATATGGAAACCACAAGTAGCTATTGCTCAGTACGTTTTAAAACCAGTCGTATCTCCTAGGGGAATTGATCATTTAAGTAAAAAACATGTTATAAATGCAATTGCAATAGCTCAAACTTTATTATGGGAAAGTAACCATAAAGTATTAGCTTGTTTAATGAGCGCCATTGCTACTAGTGGTGACGATGCAATGTTGAGTGGCATTGATTCTAGAACACGCATACCTGCAGACTTAATGAATGAACTTAATAAATGGTATCCATTTAATAAAATTAATTCTCAAAGAAAAAAAGGTAAGGTAGCGAATGTAATAATTAGCGCTATAGATGAAATAGAAAAAGAATTAAGTCAAAGAGATTGGTTATTAACTATCGGTGATGAATTTGTTTTAGAAGTAACAGGAAAAGACGGGAATAGGAGATTTAGTTGTCCACCAGATATTAAAATATTATTAGCACGGTTAATTATTGAGTTAGTAAAGAGTCGGTAACATTTTTTAAAAGGAAAGAAAAATGAGTTTTCATCAAACAACAATGTATGGCATGAAACAAATGCGTGTAGTAAAGTTTATTATCCAGGAAACTGGAACATATAACCAACAATGGAAACGGCCATTTGTAAGTAGCATGAATCATAAGACATTTAACACTATTGTGGAAAAGAGTGTCGGTAGTAAAGAAGTCTTAGCTAGTAATTTGACAGGTGTGGCTAGTCAATTTTTACACCCTAGTGCTCAACCTGAAAGTCACCTCTATATTCCAAACGGGTGGAATGAGCGTAGACTACGATTTTTCTTAGAGCTACAAATCGAAGAACAAATGGGGTGCATTATTACAGAATACGTAGTGGGTTATACTGATTATGCAGGAGTTAGTTTGAGTAATCAATTAGATCCTAATATGAGGTTCTTTATTAACGGGATTAATGCTACACGCTACATGTCACATACGACACCATTAGGTACGCAGTTGTATCAAAATAGTATTGATGCTAGTCACGTATTGATTAATAACCAATATTCCACAGTACAGTCCGGTAATAATTCTTTTGTAATGCGACCAGAAGATATTTATTTACAAATGGATACAGCAGATATACAAGTATCGGAAGGTTTAACTGATTTTCTAGATACTCAAACACTGTTAACTACAATTCCTATAAAGTCAAAAAGAACAAACGCTATTGCGCCAGTATACGTATCTAGTATCATTGACAGCTATATGAAAGTAAAACCTAATGAAGGTATTAATGATACGCGTGAGGAGATTTTGCATCGAGCTAGTAGCCTTAATAGCTCTAATAGCGTTAGTGAAGATCCATTCATGGCGATATTAAGAAGTAAGTACAATGGTAATGGTGATAGTTTTTGTTACGGTGATTTAATTGGCATTGATAACAATGTTGTTAATACAACGAAAGTATTACCACTAACAACTACAACTAGGGCTACATTACATCAAACAGGCTTAACATCCGATTGGGCTGCAGCTGACAATGAAACAGTTTTCGCTACATGCGTGAGCCAGTCTTTACCAGGTTATATGTTAGATTTTTGTATAAACTTAATACATATTCAAGCTACTAATAGAGATTTTGGAGGAAAAGTTTCTATACAGGTAATTGATGTAAAAAGCTTTATGCAGAATGTGGATATTACGAGTTACGTAAAATCTGTACTGTTTAAAGTAGAGTACGAGTTATTGCGTGACTTATCGTTTAATGGTCAAATGGATTTTGCAATTGATATTAAATGTGATTTACTAGGAGAAACTTGGATTAATTTATCGTTAAATTCAGGACCTTTTGTAATGTATGTTACACCTAGTTTCTGTGACGCACTAATGACACCGATGGTGACAAATAATTATTTAAACAGCGTTGGAATTGCAAATGATTTTAATAACATACTTTCACAAGTATCTGACAGTAAACCAAATTTGTCAATAGTGAATAATTTTAATTTCGGAGATATTTAATGAATATTATAGATTTTTATAAATCAATATTATCAGCAGGTAGTTTAGTATCAGATGATGAAGGATATATATCAGCATCCATTCGAGGTACAGCAATGCCTTTTTCTGTAGACGGTAAACGATTAGTTTTACCAACTAGAGAACATTTAAAAAACGGAGATTGGTCTAATAGAATTGCTTTTCATCCATTAAGCGAAAATGCAATGCGTCCAGAAAGTACAGTACTGGCTAAATTTAGAAGTGCTGTTAATACAAAATTCAATATGGTAATCGGTCAATTATTGACTGAATTATTGGAGATTGTATTAAATGTAGATATTCATCCTAAATTAACACCTGATCAGGCTGAGCTATTAACAAGCATTAAAGATGCGGATGAGAAAACTAAGAATGCATTGATTTCTTTAATTAGTGCAATGTCTAAAGATAATCAAGAGAAATGCATTGTTAGGTTATATCTAAAACGAAGTGCTGTTGTAAAAGGCATTAGATCAAACCGAGCTGTCATTGTTACGTTTCCTCTTTATAATGAATTAGTAAAAAATGATAAGCAAACATACGGAGTAACGCTAAGGAATAAAGACAGGCTTATTATAATGCATTTGCTTGAATACACTATTCCAGATATCGAAATTGAAAATTCAATGGATTATGGAAGTAAGTCACAAATTGCACCATTCTTGGATTCTCTAATGCATGGCGTAATGAATATTGCGTGTAGAATTAATACAGTAGTAAATGTGTATTCAGATTACATGTCAGTAAATGCAGAAGAATATTTATACGAGGATGATTGGGTCCCTATGTTTGAAAACTTGGGGCAAATGGAAAATGAAATTAGGTCCATTCCAATGTTAGCAGGTAATGAAGGTAACGTTAAAGAGCAACCTCCACCTGCAACTGCACCAACATATGCAGTAAATCCAGTTCAACCACAACCACAACCGCAACCAGCACTACCTATGCAATACCAACCACAGCAGTATCAGCAACCATATCAACAACAGTACCAGCAGCAACAACCGGCACCTAACCATGGACAAGTGATTAATCAAACCGGAACATTAAATTGGTCCGAATCTCTTCGCAATAACCCAGGTGTAGCAAACATCGGTAACCCAATGATGAATTATCAACAACCTGGACCTAGCCAATTAAGGGGGTCTTTTGACCCAAGTCAGTACGGTATGGGTGGTTTTAATCAGCCACAATACCCACAACCATATCAACAAAATGTTGGATTTTGTAGGATTTAAATAAGCATCATATATCCCCTACCGTAGCTGGTAGGGGATATAGTTTTTTTTAAAGAGACATTACGCCTGTAGAAATATATGAACTTCTTATAATTTCTATTTCTGTTTGAGACGGTATTAATAGAGAAGTAATACCTGGACCAAAATCATAATTACTGTAAAAATTATTTACTCGCATAATTAACCAATGATAACGTTGTTCTACATTAAGTTCATTTAATAACCCAAATAGATCACCGTCGTATATGGCTGTTTTTTTTGCATCTACAGAAACTACTCTTGTGCTAGTGCTTTTTCTAAAAAAATCTAAATGAGTTTCCAATGTATCCATAAAACTTTTTGAATAAAATAAATCATCTCCAGAATCTATTGTCATATCGTAAATATCCATTAAATTTCCTTTTAATTTTTTGTGATCACATATTACTAAAATGTGAGAATTATTTCTACTTAACTGAAAGGTAAAAACATGAACCAACCAAATGAATTACACCTAGATTTAATGTCCATTAGTGGTTTTAATCCATGGATTCAACACGACTCTTCTGGGCGTTTACATATGGTGAGTTCTCATCTTGGACAAATGCTTGTTATAGATGGGGCCACTGAAAGAAAATGTCAAACTGGTTTTGAAAGGGAATATGGCAAATATACTTTTAATGTTAAAATGCCAGTAGATGGACAGATTGTAGAAATTATTGATAGATACAAACCTACGCTTGGTGAAGATTCGATTAATGAAAATCCTCAGATCATTGTAATATATGAAGATATTAATACTAAAGAATTAGGTATAATTAGTTTAGTTAGATATTGTACAAATCATCAATATTTTGGATTTCAATACGTAAATAAGAATGGTTTAAATCAATTACATGTTGGAGCAATGATACCGAAAGATACGGTTTTTTTAGATTCACCAAATGTTACAGATGACAGTAATTATAAATACGGTATTGAATTAAACATCGCATTAATGACACATCCAGCATCATCAGAAGATAGCATTCTAATTAGCGATGATGTCTTACCTAAACTAAGGTTTAAGACATATGAACACAGAGTCGTTGAATGGGGTAACAAGAAGTTTGCTTTGAATTTATACGGCGATGAAAATAATTATAAACCATTTCCTGACATAGGTGATTTTGTAAGAAAAGATGGTATATTAATGGCTTTACGTAGTTTTGATCCAGATATTTTGTCACCGGTAGAGCAAAGTATTAGAGACACTATGTTGGTAGATGTTATATTTGACAGCACTACTTATGTTGCTGGTCCAGGGGGTAGAGTAGTAGATATAAAAATATATCACGATTTGTCTAAGACTAACTACGCTGATATGCATATGGATAAACAGGCACTCAAATATGATTTAGCTAGAAGACAGTTTTACAGTAATATTGTTTCTGTATGGAGAAAATTTTATAGGGAGCGAGGCGATGCTTTACAGATTACTCCAGAGTTTCAAAGATTAATCGTTGAGGCTTTATCTGTTACGAGTGAAGGTACTGGACAAAAAATTAGTAAGCTATATAGAAAAGCACCATTAGACGATTTCCGTGTTGAGTTTGTAATTGAGTATACAAACACACCTGGAAAAGGATACAAAATGACTTGCCTACATGGTTCAAAAATCTAATATCTGTAAAACTCGCCAGTGTAGTATATAATATGTAGTTAATTCAAAGGACACGTATTATGTATAAAAAAATACCTGGTAATAATGATTTTAAAATTTCTTTAAGTGGTAAAATAGTAAATAACGATAGTACGGAATGCACTCTGGAAATCGTCAATAATAAAGTAGTTGTTGAAATGTGGAATATAATTAGGCAATTGGATACTGCCTGGTTAAGTTTGTTAGCACATTTTGAAATCGATCAATTACATGAAATATTCAGGGATAAAATATTAAATATTTCCTTCACGGATAAAAATGCTAAATACTTAAGCACATTATCTTGTAAAACAATGATTATAAAACCAGCAATATCTTTTAAAACATTATCATCTAAAATGATTCTAAATGAATTTAGAATCATTCCAGGTTTTGTAAGATACGGAATAAGTAAATATGGTGAAATATACGATACAAAGACATCTAAATTAATATTCATACCTGATAACCGTGACTTGTCTCACTATTTATCAATTAAAATTTATAATCCAGATATTAATTCAATATGTAATACAATGGTGCATAGATTAGTTGCACTTGCATGGGTTCCAAATAAAGATCACATTGAAAAACCAATTGTTAATCATTTAGATGGAAATAAGAATAATTGTTACTATGCTAACCTAGAATGGTGCAGTTATAAACATAATTCAGTACATGCATATAAAAATGGATTACGATCAGATAACATTAAATGTAAAATAAGAAATGTTCATACTAAAGAAGTTGTAAATTTTACTTCGGTTAGAGATGCATGTGAATATATGAAAATAGACATCACTACAAAATTATTTAATTTAAAGAAAAAGACAAAACATAGATTAGTTTGCAATAAATACGAAGTAAAAGACCTACTTGACGATTCACCATGGTTTTATGAAAACCATGAATTAGGAACAAAATCAGGTAGATTTAATTTCATAGTCACGTATCCGGATGGCAAAGTAGAATCGCACCCGGATCAAAGAACATTCAAAAAAACATTTGGTATTTGGAATGTGAGTAACATTCAAGATCACATTGATCGTTTTAAAGAATTATATCCGGAATATCAAATAAAAATAATCGATAATTACAATGTGGGCCCTATCCAAGCTTACAAAGTAGATACTAGAGAAATATTTGAAAATAATAGTGTAATTCAAATGTCTAAAATAATTAATGTAGCTAGACACTACATAGTGAACGCATTAAAAAATGGGGAAACGCGCGTTAGTAAAGGTTTTGCTTTTAGATATAAAAGCGATAAACCATGGAATACAAATTTTACCACGTATGAATGTAGTGCGAAGTGCATTTCCGCTACTCACTTAGAAACAAATAAGGTTTTGACATTTTCATCATTACGTGAAGCATCGAAGTATTTTGATATCGATAAATCACGTATAAAAAATCGTTTAAAAACAAATACGCCTTACCGTTTTTGGGTATTTAAAGAAATTGAAAAATAGTTATATTGTTTTACTTATATGCTGAGCCACTTTAATTAGTAATAGTTAAAGTAATCTTTTCTAACTGACGGGAACATCTTGAGAGTCATTTCTACTAAACTAATATTAGAAATTTATTAGTGGCCAGAATAATTACCTGGGTATAGTAACAAAGAAATGAATTAGACAATCCGCAACTAAGATCCTACAGTAATATATTATTATCATGGATAAAGCTCAACGACTAACCGAGTTATGCCGGTGTAGGGATCTAGTGATCTCGAAATGGAAAGCATCCTATCTTAGAAATAATAGGATGAAGATATAGTCTGGACGTGCATGGAGACATGCAGCAGCTTAGCCGCTCGTGAGAGTCGCTGTAGCGGGTTAGGAATAACGAACCTAATTGAACACATCGGGAAAAGGGATTATATGCCAACTATATCCAGCTGCCAGCATGCCCGTAGATAGCGAGGGTAACAGAGCCGATATTATAATGGATCCAAACTCTACTATTTCACGGATGAATTTAGGTAGGATTTATGAGATTTATACAAATGCCGCTAATAGAGACACTCACAAATTAATTTGTAAAATATTAGGTGTAAAAACTTTTTCCAAAAATGCGATTAATATTTTAAAAACTCTAGATATATCCGTAATCAATAATGCTTTTAATACTTTATTGGATTATTATAAAATAATAACACCAGTAATGTACAACTGGTATATAGAAGGTAAAGTAACTGAATCCCATATAGAAGTTTTATCACATATAGTAGAACATGGTGTTTATTTACATCTACCACCAGATAACCAACCAGAGTCAATTGACATCGTGGAACAAATTGAAAATAGTATTTATAAACCAACATATGGCCCTGTTTCATATATTGGTAATTCGGGTAAATTAGTGACGACTAAAAACCCAGTTAGAATTGCTTCTATGTATTTCATTTTATTAGAGAAAACTGGAGACGATTGGGCAGCTGTATCTTCATGTAAACTGTCTCATTTTGGTGTATTAAGTCAACTAACTAAAATAGATAAATTTAGTAAACCAAGTCGCAATCAAGCAGTACGCGGAGCCGGAGAAGCTGAGGTGAGAATATTTTCATCTTACTGCGGTGAGAAATTCACAGCAGAACTTATGGATAGAAACAATAGTCCTAAAACACATAAACACATGATTAATAATCTTATTAAATCAGATAAACCCACTAACATAAAAAGCTTAGTAGATAGATCTGTAATACCATATGGTGGATCTAAACCATTGTCTATTGCTGGACATTATGCAATTATTGGCGGATGGTCATTTCATTATAAATCATACATGCCATTTTGGAAAATATAATTATGTTAAAGATAAATGCAAATAAGTTTTTAAAGTTTTCAACTGAATATCTATGGGAAAATTTAGAAGGTGTATTTATAATTTCATTTGATGATGGTGAATTTTTAACAAATGAAAAAGAAGTAATTTACTCCAGCTATACATGGGATTATCATAGAAGATATCCTAATACACCTCTATTAAAGAAACATCACATTAGATCAGTAATTGGTAATGATAGGATTAGTAGTAAAACACATTTGAAATTAATTGGTAATTGTCTATGGTCGGTTTACGATACGTATAAATTTAATACCGTTGATCGCGTAAAGCTATTAGATGATTTAGCTAGACTAGCATATGAAATAACTAACCATATGTATAACGATATGACTTATCGTCTAGAGGAATATGTAACATCAATTGATATTATAGATTTTATTAATGTTGCTAAACATCCTAGAATTTTGAAAGCTATGAATGAAGTAGAACCTACACAAAATTCAATTAGTTACGTGTATTCTGAAATTAAAGATGTGTTATTCAAAGATATATCTTTAGATAATAACCCGCTTATAAAAGCTACACGATCCAGCATCGTAGATGCAAATCAAGTAATGCAATGTATAGGCCCACGTGGATTTTTAACAGATATTGATTCGAATCAATTTAAGAAACCAATCATGCGTGGGTACGTTCATGGGCTTAGATCTTTACACGACAGTGCAGTTGAATCTAGATCAGCATCTAAAAGTCTAGCATTTTCCACAGGCACTTTAGAAAAGAGCGAATACTTTTCGAGACGACAACAATTGATTTGCCAAAATGTTAAAAATTTACATATGGTAGACTGTGGTAGCACTCATTATTTATTATGGAAAGTTAGAGATGCTAAACCAGAAACTGCTGAAGATGATATTGATCAAGTTTTTGATGTAGATGCAAAAGAAAACGAGTATTTTAATAAAACAAATCAAAGCGACTTAGCTACAATAGCTGGAAAGTATTATTTAGATGAATCAAGTAATACTTTAAAAGTAATTCAGAAATCAGATGCACATTTAATTGGGCAAACAATTAAAATAAGATCTGTTGTAGCTGGATGTATGCATCCTGATCCATCGGGTGTTTGTGAGGTTTGTTTTGGTGAAACGTCATTAGCTATACCGGCTAAAACAAATCTAGGTCACGCTACTTGCGTATCTATGACTGAAAAAATCTCACAAATTGTTTTATCTATTAAACATTTAGATGGGAATGCTGCTGTCGAAGGTATAGTATTAAAACCATATGAAAGAAAATATTTAACGACTACATTTAATAGTAATCTCTATTACTTAAATAAAGATATTAGAGACAAAAAGCCATGCATAATTATTAATCCTGAAGGGGCGTTTGGTTTAACAGATATTAATTTAGTAGATGATATTGAATCTTTAAATATATCTAGAATATCTGAATTTAAAAGTATAACTGTATCTACCAGTGATAATAAAGGTACGGATATAATTACATTAGGAGTTAGTATCGGTAAACGATTAGCTAATATGACACATGATCTTTTAAAGCATATAAAAGACAATGGTTGGAGTGTAACAGATGATGGTCTATACTTAATTGATATGAGTGGCTGGGATTATAGTTTGCCTATACTTTCATTACCAATGAGACATTTTTCTATGGGTGACCATATGCATGAGATAGCAGAAATGCTAGAGGCCACTGTGAAAGATATGAAATATAGAGATAGCGTAGTGTCACCTACTGCGATGTTAATTGAATTTCATGACTTAGTAAATAGAAGGTTGTCAATTAACTTAGCTATATTAGAAATAGTTATATATAGTAGCATGATTGTATCAGCTAGTAATAATGACTACAGTTTACCAAAACCATGGACAGATTCAGGCTTAGGGGTAATGAGATTATTATTGAGCAATAGAAGTTTGGCACCATCCATGGCTTATGAAAGACACAAGACAGCAATCACTTCACCAAGTAACTATATCAATATAAATAGACCAGATCATATTTTTGATAGCCTAATAGCAAATACGTTTTAATGCGTACTAAACTGAGCAGATACCTCAGTTTAGTATCTACTCTTTTTTAATTATGAAACATTTAAAAATTACTGTATATTCTCATCATTTCTCGGTAACCGATTTAACTGAGCGAGCTAAACAATTATGTTTAGCTTTTTGTAGACAGTTTGTACAATATGGATTTGTACCTGTAAAAGGAACAATGGTAAGAACACCTGTAAAAGTATTTGCTAGTGCTACTGTTGATAGAGGTGAATTTAGATTTCATATAAATTGTTTAAATAACTTTAAACAAAATTTAGTTACAAAAAATTGGACTGAATTCATGTATGAGATAATTGAAGTTCCAATGTACGAACCAGCTAAAGTAGAATTGATTATGAAACCACAGTGGGTGGCTAGAGATTATCAGGTACCAATTATTGAATATCTCCAACAACAGTTACCAGTTTCTAAATTAGTCGGTATAGCTACAGGTAGGGGCAAAGGATTCGTTAGTTTAATGGCTATGTCAAAAATAGGTCAAAGAGTTTGCATTATAGTTAGAGCTTCATATGTTGAAAAATGGGTAGAAGAAATATTAGCTACTTATGAAATCAATAAAGAAGATATCTTACTGATCCAAGGCACCCCATCATTAATGAAATTATTAATGATGGCTAAAGAAAATAGAGTTACTGCTAAAATTATCATTATCAGTAATATGACTTTTAACAACTGGATGAAGCAATATGAAAAATTTCAAGAAGATACACTTGACATGGGATACGATATTCTCCCGTTTGAATTTTTTGAAAGACTTCAAATTGGTGTACGACTGATCGATGAGATCCATCAACATTTTCATGGGTGTTTCAGAACAGACACTTTTACACATGTTCCTCAATCAATAGCTTTATCAGCTACCATGATCTCCGATGATCCGTTTATTGAAAGAATGCATGAGTTAGCATACCCTGTTAGAAATAGATACAAGGATACACAACTAATTAAATATATACATTCTCACGCAATACACTATCGGTTTAAAAAACCAGACCTAATTAAAACTACTGAATACGGTAGTAATAATTTTTCTATGGGTGCTGTAGAAAAAAGCATCATGAAACATTTTCCCACTATGAAAAACTATTTCGATTTAATAAATTATGCAATTGAAATTAGTTATTTAATGTGTGAACGAAAGAATAAAAGAATGTTAATATTTGCTTATTCTGTTGATTTAATATCTGATCTTGTCATATATTTAAAAAAGAAATATCCTCAATTTGATATCAGGAGATACGTAAGCGAAGATGAATATTCTAATTTAATGGAAGCTGATATCTGTGTGTCTACATTAGGATCAAGTGGAACTGGCGTAGACATTAAAGATTTAACTACTGTGATATTAACAACTAGCGTAAACTCAATACAGTCGAACGTGCAAGGGTTAGGTAGATTAAGAAAATTAGAAGATGGTACCCCTGTAAACTTTTATTACTTTGTTAGTGACGATATAGATAAAAGTGTACAATACCATTATTCAAAGAAAACAATGTTGTTAGAAAGATGTGCTACATTTAATGAAATATATAGTGGATATGTAGTTTAATGTGTTTGAACTTACATCATACACCCTAATACCGTATTTGGTATTAGGGTGTATGATAGTGGTTATTTCTTTTGTATTAAAATATTCAATTCCAGATTTTTTCAGTCACATATAACTAATTTGAGCAAGTATGTGTATTACGAACTCAAGGTATTTGGTACACCTTTAAAGTGCCTATTTCCTAAATGGAGTTGAAAAATGGCAGTTGGCTATATACTTTTCGTGGATGGGTCTTTTTATAAACATATCGGCCTAGGCCGATTCATCCGCCTCCCTGATTGATAATTCGCCTACCATTGGGCGTTGTACAATGGTTAAAAAAGATCTACGGATTTTTTTTTTGTGTCAAAGTAGTTAGAGACAATGAATTTATTTTTTTGTCATGTTTAAAGAATCTATTACTTCACTAGTAGTGTTGTATTCTTTTTGTAATCTAGTAGTACAGTCTGTCATTATGTAAACAGCGATATCGTGAGGTAAGTCAAGATAATCTGTCAATGATAAACCGTAATGAGTATATACTTTTCTATCAGCATACAGTTTGATTACTTCATACAACCTACTTGGATCACATACATTCTCGGCATCATGTAAAGCTACTGAACTTAAAGGTCTTTTAAGTTCAGGGTCAAACACGGATTGCTCATACATTTCCTGAGCAATATAATCATGAATACCTTGTGAGTTTTCATATGCCTGATGTAACAGTGATTTACTAGATACACTATCAGTCTTTTTTACTTCTTTTAAAACTCTGACTAATAAACTATCTTCTTTAATCTCTAGACCGAAGTTTTGATCACTAACATGTACTCTTTCTAGCGCGCTTCGATCTTCCTGAGTCTTGCTATTAAGAGGGTAAAAAAAGTTTGGACAATATCCAATGGAATCAGATTTGGGTGACGAACATATTCTTTAGTAGGAACTTGTTCACCTCCACAATTTGGACAAGTGAATGTAGGAATAGCAATCAAAGAAATTATAGACTCATCTAAATACTCTGCTACCTTATCCATGAAAGATACTCGAATTTTATCACTAGCCGTAAGATCATTTAATACTTCTTCTAGTGTATCAATATCATCATAAACATCGCCAGCTACTTCAATTGATTCTACAAAATGAGAATACTGCCTCATGACAGTAGCTTTACCCTGAGATAATAAATAATCATCTCGTTTGGATTCGTCTTGAATCAAAGCTTTACCATAACTCTCTTCAATAGTATTTACCCAACGATATCCGGAATCAATATGCTCGACTATTGTAGGTATTTTAACTGTAATATTTACCTGATCAGATAATGTAATTTTTTTCTTTTGCCCACGAATAAATTCATCACCATATCGTTTTAAACTATCCGTATCCATACTACCGCGCTGACGTTTAGTCATGTGGTTAATTTGAAATTGCGTAAGTGATGATGTATCGGTCCAAAGAAGTTTAGTTAAATCTAACTTTTCTTTTACAATGTGATTACATTTTTCTGGATCAGAAATACATGGCCGCGTGTATTGGAATCCATTAGGATAAATACTACAAGCTAAACCCCATAATAAAATAGGCAGATCTGGAGTCTTAATATATTTACGAATATTATCACCATCTTTAATAACCAGTGATGACTCATACATATTTTCAATGCAAAAATCTAAAATAATTTTAGATGTGTATGATGTATTATTAGAGAATAATAAACCATAACTCGATCTACCTAATGTAATTTTCTCAGCTGTAATCTGTCTATATAGTTCTAATAGATCACCTTCACTAGGAGCTTTAATTCTAATCCAGAATCCACTATGCCACAATGGAACATTAAAAATTACGCCTAATTTAAGAGCCTGACGAATTCGTAATCTAGCTCTTTCTCCAGTAAATTTATTAGCTTCATTAGATTTAAAAACAGGAGCAGATGCTGTCAAAATACCTTGTTGTGAATCCACACCCTGTACAAAGTTTGCATCATCTCTATACACTGTTCTATTTAAACCATTACTATATACCACTGTCTCTAATCCAGCATTAACAGCACCGATCCATTCTTTACCTTGTTGTGTTTCTGCTAGCCTTGTTCTAGGTATATCTTTAATAAGAGATTCCGTTACCTTCGTAGTATTGCTTGGCATAAAAGCAGTTTCAACACCATATTCAAATGGGTCTTCTAGCTTAGATGAATATGGCGTCTGTTCAGTAAAGTTTACTTTATTAATTACTTTCTTTACTTCTGGAACTGGGGTTGGATTAATAATTGGTTTAGCAATTTGTTCAATTGGTTTAGCAACCGGTTCATCGTCCAACACTAATGGTTCAGTTTTGATTTCACTCATTGGGCACTTTCAGTTAATTGTTCTGTAGGTGTTTTAACTTCTACATCGGTTATTACGTTTACGTCTGTAGCTTGTTGTTCAGCTACTAGCAATTCCTCTACTGTACCAATCTGTTCTAAAATAAAAGAAACAGTTGGAATAATATTAGCTTCATATACCTCTAAGGCTTCAGCGTATTCACCGTGAATTTGTAGTAATGACATATGCTCGTCAGCAGTACTAGTTCCTCCAGTTTTATCAGAATGTTTAGAATATATATTATTTAAACGATCAACATGTTCATTCAAATCTTTTGATAATATATTAATATTATCAGCTAAAGCAACATGATCTTTAACCTTCTTAACTTTACTGCCATCTTTTACAAATTCAACCAACACATCTCTCAGAGTACCTTCTACATGTGCAATTGCCTCCATGCTACTATTGTAATGTTCATGAGCTACATCCCAAAAATTATTAACTAATGCTGCTTTATCTGCTTCTTGTTTAGCTTTCAATTCCTCATCATGAGCTATCCTGTTTTTATCTAATACACGTTGATGCACTTTACTTAATTTAGTTGACATTACCTATACTCCAAAAATATTTAATTAGTTTTATTTTTGTCAATCATTTGACAAACCTAATATGAATTTACCGTTTTACTGGTACAGAATATATTACTAACTGGATTTATTTTTAGAAAAGAGAGAACGATGATATACTCAGAATTACGAAATTATCTTATATATATCACGAGTGATGACATTGTGGAACTTTTTGATAAAGCTACTCATGTTTTTGATAAATACAATGTTGAAGATTACATGAACGATTTTAATAACATAATTAATAATAATAGCGAAGATGACTCAGTCGTACATCTAGATAAATTAAGATTTAAATTAAAAAGTATTTTAGAAAGTTTATTAGATTTACAAGGCGTAATATTAAACGATGATTGCACGTTATTTCAGTTAATTGAAATAACAGACGCTTTATACGAAATACCTTTTTATAACGATAAAATAATATTACAAGACGTTTTAGAATCCGATGAATCGGATGATATTAAGTTCTGCCAACTAATGAATTTACAAACAGTATTTACTGTTGAAGAAGTTCTTAGTATGTTGTACAAACTGAATGAAATGTTTATAGATAATTTTAAAAAACAAGTAATTATTGTTAGAGAAACTTATGCTGATTTAGATAAAATTAAAGAACACGTTGATGCCTATACTAGATTTAAAGAGTTAGTGCTTAAACATAATTCTGGTTATAGTGATAAATTCTTTGATCAAGCTAGTAGTATAGGTTTACCATACATAGACTATATTAAACAATACATTGTTGATAAAGCTGGTTTATTACAGGATACAAGTACTGGGTATGTAGAGCAAATAGCTGAAGATTTAGTAGGGCTAACAACGCTATCTTACGATGGTGTAAAAAATCCACTATTAGTTATAAGAAAACATTTAAGTGATATTTATCCAGATATTACAGATACCACTAAAGTAGATATTGCAATATCTAAAGTAGTGCTTAAATTTACTCAGTGAGGGTATAATGAGAATTAACATTTTTAGTTATTCAAAAGAATCGCTACATGAAGAAGTGGTAGCTAGAGTAGTAAACACACCGCCGCCAATTGTAGACGGTAAAGCGTTTATAGAAAAAGAATATGTTTTATATGCTAAAATAGCAAATATCGCTATTTTAGATAAAGCGGAAAGTTTTTGCTTACAAGAACAATGGGAAGTTAAAGTGCCTAAAATGTTTGATAACTTTACAAGTGGCAGAATCAGAGTAAGAAAAACAACAAGTGGTGATAAAATTAATTATGTATTAGCTACTAAAATTAAAGTATCAGAAGGTAATAAAGAAATAGAAATAATGGCCAGTGAGGATATGTTTAATCAATTTAAACTGATAGCCACTACAGGTATGAATAAAAAAAGATATATATTTCCTATAGAAAATTCAATACTCAAATGGGAAGTAGATGTTTTCATTACACCGGATGGCGATACTTCTGAATGGGTAAAGATTGATTTAGAGGTATTGGAACCAATACCAAAATTACCACAATTACCACCTGGGTTTACTAATGTAATTAGTAACCAAGGTAGTAATCAAACAGATGAAGAGAAAAGAAAAATACAAGATTTATATAATACTGTATTTTTAAGAAAGAATGAACACTTGGATTCACAAACATAGATTTAAATTCTATGATACGTCGATTATTTAATTTTTTTAAAAGGGTAACTCATGTCAAATCTAGTCAGAGCCAGAAATCGTCAACCGTTTGATTTTCAAGACGGTTTAAAAATTATGGGTATAGATATTAACACTAAAGTGAATACTTTAGTTCAAGCTTATTTAGATAATAAGAATTCCAGTGGACTTACTTCAAGTCAAATTACAAATGCATTAGGTTTCACACCTGTTAATAAAGCCGGTGATAATATTACAGGTAATCTATCTGTATCTGGAACATTAACGGCTAACGGTGACATACTAAGTACTAATGGTAATGTAACTGCTTTTTCAGATGAAAAGCTGAAAAAAGATTGGACTACTTTACCTAATAACTTTATTGAACAATTATCTAATATAAAATCAGGCATATATACTAGAATTGATACAGGCACTAGACAATCAGGCGTATCTGCACAAGATTTAAAAAAGATATTACCTGAAGCTGTTATAGGTGAAGATACGTTGTCAGTAGCTTATGGCAATGCAGCCATGGTATCAGTGGTAGAGTTAGCAAAAGCCAATGTAAAATATGTGAATATGCTAGACCAATTATTTTCTGTGATTAAAGTATTGGAATCTCGTGTTGAAAAATTAGAAAGATAAAGGATTTTTTATGACACTTCAATCAGCAGGCCCTATTTCAATGGGGGATGTCAGAAGAGAACTAAATGCATCAGGAACTACTAGTTTAAATTTAACAACCGTAAGAACATTATTAGGTAAACCATCTGGTACAATTTCTCTGAGAGATGCATATAGAAAAAGTGCAGTTTTTGTATCTGGTTTACCAGCAGCTCCACAAAATGTAAGTGTTAGAGACATTTCACACAATGGAGCAACTATAACTTGGAGTGCAGTTACAGGTGCACAAAGTTATACAATAAACTGTGGTGGTCAACAATCATACAGTACAAGTAATTTAACACAAGTTGTTTATGGGCTAAACGCTAGCTCACCTTATACAGCATACGTTAATGCGGTAAATAGCGTTGGTCCTGGAAATTCAGGGTATATAAGTTTTAATACAAATAATGTCCCCATAGTAAAGCCAGATGCGCCATTAAACATTATCATTTCAAATTTAAAACAAACTTCAGCTACTATCAGTTGGTCTGCTTCAGTAGGCGCAACTAGTTACAGGATAACGTGTAATAATGAAACATATACAACATCCAGTACATCGCAATACATATACGGTTTAACTGCAAAATCATCGTACCCTGTATATGTATACGCCATTAACTCAATGGGTGAAAGTTTTAGTAATAGCACTTTTAACACACCAGATAATGAAGTAGTAAAACCAACTACACCTACTAATATATCTGTCTCAGCTATAACAGAAACAACTGCAAACGTAATGTGGGCCGCTGTTTCTGGCGCTACTAGTTACAAACTTGTATGTAACAACAGAGAATATACAACATCTAGTATTTTTTACACAATTACTAATTTAACAGCTAAATCACATTACGTTGTATCTGTTACAGGCGTAAACACAGCTGGTGTCGGTAGTTCTGGATTTGCTGAGTTTGATACAAAAGATGCGGCCATTGTGAAACCAAATGCCCCAACAAATGTAAGTTACACTAGCACAGATATTAGTGCAGTTATTATTTGGGGACCTGTATCTACTGCAACAAGCTATACAGTCACGTGTAATGGTAGAACATATACAACGACATCCACATCGCAAACCGTAGATAACCTAACTGCAAGTACTACATATCCAACATACGTCGTAGCTTCCAATGGTGGTGGCGATAGCGCATCTTCAGGATTTGTACAGGTTATTACAAAAGTTGCTGTACCGGTAAGACCTTTGGCTCCTACAAATATTACAGTTATACCATATACAACATACGCCACTATTAGATGGGATCCAGTAACTGGTGCCACTAGTTACAGAACAACTTGTGACGGTAAAAACTACACATCTACAACACCACAAAGAGACGTGTCTTCATTATTAGCCAATACATCATATACAGCGTATGTTTATGCAAGTAACACTGCCGGTGAAAGTATCGGGTATGGATTAGTTAATTTCATGACAATAGATACGACAAAGACAGCACCATCGGCACCATTAAATGTTATTAATAACTCATCAACAACTACTACAGCAAGAGTATCATGGGATGCACCGAATACAGGCTCAACACCATTTACTTATACTGTAACATGTAATAATAGAACATACGTAGTTGATAATGGTTCTAGACTTATAGATATTATGTATTTATCGCCAGGTTTACAATATACTACCACCGTTACTGCAACAGGTCCTGGCGGCACTGGTCCAGCTGGTTACTGCGTAGTAAATACTCAAACTGCAACTTTATCACAAGTAACAAACTTAAGAGTTGAAACAGCATTAACAAATGAAGGCACTATACGCTGGGATGCAGTAACTGGAGCAATCAGTTATAACTTTACTTGTAACGGAACACCTTATTATCCAGGCAATACTACATCTCAGAGGGTAACTGGATTGACAGCTAGCACAGCTTACACTATACTTGTGTCGGCTACAAACGGAACATCTACAAGTTCTCCTTCTAGTTGTATACTAAATACACTTGGTGTAGCTGTTGTTATACCAACGGCACCTATGAATGCGCGTGCGTCAAATATACAAACAACATCAGCTACTATCTACTGGGATTCTCCGGCTATAGGTACGCCACCATTTACGTACGTAGTAACATGCAATGGTTTAACTTATGCAGCTACATCAAATTATTCGCAAATTGTAAGTAATTTAAGTACAGGCACTCAATATACAGCTTCAGTTACAGCTACAAACACTAAAGGTACATCTAGTTCTGCAGATACCAGATTTACCACAAGTATTGTAAATGTTGTTGCTCCAGGAGCACCTACATTAAATACAATTACTGCTGGGTCAACTAATCAAGCAGTTGCCACATGGTATCCGTCTACAATTGGTGGTGCTGTAGCTAGTTACTCTATCACAATAAACGGTTACGAAACAACTGGTGTAGTATCACCTTATACATTTACAGCTACTAATGGTAATACTTATAACGTAGTAGTCAATGCAATTAACACTGGTGGAAAAACACCGTCTAATAGTCAAACATATCAGCCAGTAGCTCCAGTAGTGCCTATGACTGGATCCATCAACTGGATATCCAGTACATCGCCAACTCAGGGCACTACTGCAAATTGGGGTATTACTATAACAAACCCAGTTAGTAGAACACTTAATTGTTTCTATTCTTATAATAACGGTAATTCATCACTAAATGCAGGTACAATAAATGTAAATGCCGGTGTAACTTATTATACTGCATCAGCAACTATTACAGGTAATTCAAATCAAAACGTAGGATTAATATTAAAGAATCAAGACGGTACAGAATTTTGCAGAAGTGCGATGTATCCAATAATAGCAACAGCTCCAACGTACAATAAAACATACACCATAACAGGTAATACTCCTATTAGTGCAGGTAATACAAGTACATATACCGTTACAACAACTGGTATAGCTAATGGAGCGCAAATACTAATTAACCAGCGTGGGACAGCAGTACCTGGAGTCGATTATGTTGCTGTAAGCGGAACATTCGTTACAGTTTATGGATCAGAATCATCAGCTTCAGGCACATTTACAATAACAGCTCTTAACAATGTAGGTAGAACTACGGACAAAACTATTATAAATGAAATATCGCTTACTAACGGAGGAAGCTGGTATAGTTCAACGCCATTGACCGTAACAATAAACAGAGTAAGTATAGTAGCTCCAGGAGCACCTACATTAAATACAATTACTGCTAGATCAACTAATCAAGCAGTTGCCACATGGTATCCGTCTACAATTGGTGGTGCTGTAGCTAGTTACTCTATCACAATAAACGGTTACGAAACAACTGGTGTAGTATCACCTTATACATTTACAGCTACTA
>Ga0316610_1000036_pt1 | contig 33766 bp, 48 predicted proteins | sample MIS2017111B_MG_FD_207677 | JGI IMG/M metagenome (GOLD analysis project Ga0316610, IMG submission 207677) | Microbial mat bacterial communities from Middle Island sinkhole, Lake Huron, Michigan, United States - MIS.2017.111B | ecosystem: Environmental > Aquatic > Freshwater > Lake > Sediment... | reverse complement strand
CAGCATCATCGATCGCCTCCGCGCTTTATCTCCCTTCAGCAGTGATGCCGCAGGTTGGTTACAGGAACGAGAGGAAGCACTAGCAATTTGATAATGGGTAATGGGTAATGGGTAATGGGTAATGGGTTAATGGGTAATGGGTAATGGGTAATGGGTAATGGGTCTTTTTAGCCAATCACCAATCACCAATCACCAATCACCAATCACCAATCACCAATCACCAATCACCAATCACCAATCACCAATCACCAATCACCAATCACCAATCACCAATCACCAATCACCAATCACCAATCACCAATTCAAAGATCATGTGGGACTACACCGAAAAAGTATTAGACCTCTTCTACAATCCTAAGAATCAAGGTGCGATAGAAGTAACGGAAGAAAAGGATGTTGCGGTTGTATTTGGCGAAATCGGCAGTATTGCCTGCGGTGACGCTCTCAGACTGCATCTTAAGATTGATGTTCCTGCCGATAGCATTCTTGATGCTCGCTTCCAAACCTTTGGTTGTACCAGTGCGATCGCTTCTTCTTCTGCCTTGACAGAAATGATAAAAGGAATTACATTAGATGAAGCGCTTAAAGTAAGTAATAAAGATATCGCCGATTATTTAGGCGGCTTACCTGAAGCAAAAATGCATTGTTCTGTTATGGGACAAGAAGCCCTAGAAGCTGCTATTTACAAGTATCGCGGCATAGAGATTGAACATCATGATGAAGATGAAGGCGCACTCCTTTGCACCTGCTTTGGAGTTAGTGATAACCGCGTTCGCCGCATCGTCATTGAGAACAATCTCACCACCGTAGAAGAAGTAACCAACTACATCAAAGCTGGCGGTTCTTGCGGTTCCTGTCTGGCAGGCATTGAAGATATCATCGCCGCAGTCGAACAGGATAAGGAAGCGACAACCGCTAGGGTGGAAGCTGAACTTACTCGCATTCAACAAACCAGCCGCAAATTAACCACTGTTCAGAAAATCGCCAAGATTCAAGAAATTCTCGATGAAGTCCGCCCAATGCTGATCGCAGACGGTGGCAATGTCGAACTATTCGATGTCGATGGCGATCTCGTCAAAGTCATTCTCAAAGGTGCTTGCAGTTCCTGCTCTAGCAGCACCGCTACCCTCAAAGATGCGATCGAAGTAAGATTACGCGATCGCGTTCTCTCTACTCTCATTGTTGAAGCAGTTTAAAAGTTTCTAAAGATCCCCCTCAATCCCCCTTAAGAAGGGGGAAGAAGAAAGTTCTAATTCTCCCTCCTTTACAAGGGGGGCTGGGGGAATCAATTAATTTTCAACCCAAAACCAATGAACCCATACTTATTCAACATTTCCATACTTGGAGTCGAGCGCTCCCCTCCTGTGGTGACAGCGATCGCTTTACAAACTGAGAAGGAACTTCCTTAAGCCCTTTCTCAAATCTTCCACTTCTAACCTACAGTTCATTTTTGATATAACAAGGAGAAATTCTCATGGGCAAGCTAAGACAAATCGCTTTTTACGGTAAAGGCGGTATCGGTAAATCCACCACTTCTCAAAACACGATCGCAGGTTTAGCTGATCTCACCAAAGGCGATCGCATCATGATCGTTGGTTGCGACCCTAAAGCTGACTCCACCCGCTTGATGCTTCACAGCAAAGCCCAAACCACAGTACTCCATCTTGCTGCCGAACGTGGCGCAGTTGAAGATGTCGAACTTGAAGAAGTGCTGCTCACTGGCTACAAAGGTGTCAAATGCGTGGAGTCAGGTGGGCCTGAACCAGGTGTTGGTTGCGCTGGACGTGGCATCATCACCGCCATTAACTTCCTAGAAGAAAATGGCGCTTATGAAGACCTAGATTTCGTTAGCTATGACGTATTAGGCGACGTTGTTTGCGGCGGTTTCGCCATGCCTATTCGTGAAGGTAAAGCCCAAGAAATCTACATCGTCACCTCTGGCGAAATGATGGCGATGTATGCTGCTAACAACATTGCTCGCGGTATTCTCAAGTATGCTCACTCTGGTGGTGTGCGTTTGGGCGGTCTAATCTGCAACAGCCGTAAGTGCGATCGGGAACTTGAACTGATCGAAACTCTTGCTAAGCGCTTGAACACGCAAATGATTCACTTTGTACCTCGCGACAATGTGGTTCAACATGCTGAATTGCGCCGCATGACTGTAATTGAGTATGCGCCCAACCACCCTCAAGCTCAAGAATATCGCACCCTTGCCGATAAGATCTACCACAATACCAACTTCACAATTCCTACGCCCATCACCATGGACGAACTGGAAGACCTCTTAGTTGAGTTCGGTATCCTTGGCGATGACAAGGCCTTCGAGCATCTCGTTGGTAAGACTGCCGATGAAGTTCCTGTAGAAGAACTCGCTCTAGTTTAATGATTTCGACTCTGTGCAGGCTTTGCCTGCACAGAGCAACTCTCAATCCTTTTACCCCTTTCCTTGAGGCTAATATGACACCTCCAGAATCCGCTACATTGACCCCTCCAACCGTCACCACACCTGTTAATGCTATTCCTGAAACCAAGGCATTAATCAAGGAAGTCATCGAAGCATATCCTGACAAAGCCAAGAAAAAACGCGAAAAACATCTCAATGTGTTTGAAGAAGGTAAGTCTGATTGTGGTGTCAAATCCAACATCAAGTCTGTGCCTGGTTCGATGACCACCCGTGGTTGTGCCTACGCTGGCTCCAAAGGTGTAGTTTGGGGACCCATCAAAGACATGATCCATGTCAGTCATGGTCCCGTTGGCTGTGGTTACTACTCTTGGTCTGGTCGCCGCAACTACTACATCGGCACTACTGGTATTGATTCCTTCGGCACGATGGACTTCACCTCTGACTTCCAAGAACGTGATATCGTTTTCGGTGGTGACAAAAAACTATTGAAACTGATTACCGAGTTAGATGAACTCTTCCCACTCAATCGCGGTGTTTCCATTCAATCGGAATGCCCAATCGGTTTGATCGGTGATGACATTGAAGCAGTAGCCAAGAAGGCTGCTAAAGAAATTGGCAAAACCGTTGTACCTGTTCGTTGTGAAGGGTTCCGTGGTGTATCCCAATCCCTCGGTCATCACATTGCCAACGATTCGATCCGTGACTGGGTTTTCCCTCAATATGACAAGAACAAAAAAGAAGGTAATGTGCCAGATAGCACCGCCTATGATGTAGGCATTATTGGTGACTATAACATCGGTGGAGATGGTTGGTCTAGCCGCATCTTGCTCGAAGAAATTGGCTTGCGCGTGGTCGCTCAATGGGCTGGCGATGGTACTCTCAATGAGATGATCAACAATCCTTCCGTAAAACTGAATCTAGTTCACTGCTATCGCTCCATGAACTATATCAGCCGCCACATGGAAGAGGCATATGGTATTCCTTGGATGGAATATAATTTCTTTGGTCCTAACCAAATCGCAACATCACTACGGGAAATCGCTTCTAAATTTGATGAAACCATTCAAGCAAACGCCGAAGCAGTGATTGCAAAGTATCAAGCCCAGACCGATGCAGTGATCGCTAAATACGGTCCTCGTCTAGCAGGTAAAACCGTGGCTCTGATGGTTGGTGGTCTGCGTCCTCGCCACGTTGTTCCCGCCTTCCACGATCTTGGCATGAAGTTGATTGGTACTGGCTACGAATTCGGTCACAATGACGACTACAAGCGCACCACTCACTACATTGAGAATGGCACTCTCATCTATGATGATGTTTCGGCTTACGAGTTTGAATCCTTCATCAAAGAACTGAAGCCAGACCTAGTTGCCTCTGGCATCAAAGAGAAGTATGTGTTCCAGAAGATGGCGCTACCTTTCCGTCAGATGCACTCTTGGGATTATTCAGGTCCTTACCACGGTTATGACGGCTTTGCGATCTTTGCCCGTGACATGGATCTTGCCCTCAACAGCCCCACTTGGAGCTTAGTTGGCGCTCCTTGGAATAAGGCTGAAGTTGCTGCTTAGATAGTGATTGGGGCGAGCACGGGGGCATCGCCCCTACCCAAATTATCAATTAATTGTTTTGTAGGGGCAATCCCCCTGTGGTTGCCTTTCTTCATCCACATTGATTTTCACCTAGATTGGAATTAAAATCATGTCCCAGAATAACGTTAACGACATTCAAGATCACGCTCGGTTATTCCACCAAGACGAATACCAGAAGCTATTTGAAGCGAAGAAAGAGTTTGAAGGTGGGCATAGTCCCGAAAAAGTCGCTGAGATTGCTGAATGGACTAAGGGTTGGGAATATCGCGAAAAGAATTTTTCGCGTGAAGCCCTCACAGTCAATCCTGCTAAAGCTTGTCAGCCCCTCGGCGCAATCCTCGCCGCAGTTGGTTTTGAAGGTACATTACCCTTCGTTCATGGTTCTCAAGGCTGTGTTTCCTATTTCCGTAGCCATTTCACTCGTCACTTCAAAGAGCCATTCTCAGCAGTATCTTCTTCAATGACTGAAGATGCGGCAGTTTTCGGCGGACAATTGAATATGATTGAAGGCTTGGCAAATTCCTACAATCTCTACAAGCCCAAGATGATTGCGGTCTGCACAACCTGTATGGCGGAAGTTATCGGCGATGACTTGCAAGCATTCATCAGCAATGCCAAGGCTGCTAATTCAGTTCCTCAAACCTTCCCCGTTCCCTATGCCCATACGCCTAGTTTTGTTGGTTCCCACATCACGGGCTATGACAACATGATTAAGGGAATTCTCTCCAACCTGACCGCAGGTAAGAAGCAAGAAACCACCAACGGCAAGATTAACTTCATCCCAGGATTTGAAACCTACATTGGCAACTTGCGTGAAATCAAGCGCTATGCCGATCTGATGGATGTCAACTACACCTTGCTTGCCGACAATTCGGAATATCTGGATTCGCCCAATACTGGTGAATATCAAATGTATCCAGGTGGAACCAAGCTGGAGGATGCTGCGGACTCGATCAATGCTGAAGCAACGATCGCATTCCAGTCCTATGCCACCACTAAGACTAGAGCCTATATTGAAACTGAATGGAATCAAAAGACCTATGTCAGTCGTCCCGTTGGCATTCGCGGTACTGATGAATTCTTGATGAAGCTTTCGGCTCTAACTGGCAAACCCATTCCTAAGGAATTGGAAGCAGAAAGAGGTCGTGCCGTTGATGCTTTGACCGATTCTCAAGCGTGGTTGCATGGCAAGCGCATTGCTCTCTATGGCGATCCAGACTTGGTGATTGGTCTAGTGCAGTTCCTATTGGAAGTTGGTGCAGAACCAATTCACGTTCTTGTCAGCAACTCCAATGCCGACTTTGAAGGCGAATTACGCGCCCTGCTTGATTCTAGCCCCTTCGGTCAAAATGCCACGATCTGGGGTGGTAAGGATCTCTGGCACTTGCGATCGCTCCTCTTCACCGAGCCTGTCGATCTCCTGATTGGTAATTCCTACGGCAAGTACCTAGAGCGCGATACCAAGACTCCTTTGGTACGCATTGGCTATCCAATTTTCGATCGCCATCACCTACACCGCTATTCCACCTATGGCTATCAAGGCGCAATCAATCTACTCAACTGGATTGTGAATACCATCCTCGATCAACTCGATCGCAACTCGAACATCCCATCAAAGACCGATATTTCCTACGACTTGATTCGTTAGATAAAACCCTCACCCCTAGCCCCTCTCCCAAAAGGGGAGAGGGGAACAAGAAAATTTGTTTTACTCCCCTTCTCCCGTTCTGGGAGAAGGGGTTGGGGGATGAGGGCAAAGACGATCGCCGCAGAAGTAAATTTTTAAGTACAGCAAGAGGAGGACGATCATGCTTGACATTCAAATTAACGATACAACCCTGAGAGATGGCGAACAGGCTGCTGGTGTAGCGTTTAGCATTGAAGAGAAAATCGAAATCGCCAAATTCCTCGATCGCATTGGCGTACAAGAATTAGAAGTTGGCATTCCTGCTATGGGTGGGGCAGAAACCGAAGCAATCGCCGCCATTAATAACTTAGGACTCAAAGCAAAATTACTCGGCTGGAATCGCGCCGCAATTTCAGATATTCAAGCTTCCATCGCTTGCGGACTAGAGCGCGTGCATATTTCCATACCTGTCTCCGATATGCAAATTGGGCTAATGGCTGATGGCAAGCGAGAAACTGTACTGAAACGTTTACAAGAAAGTATTGCCTATGCTCTAGATAGTGGTTTGTATGTGTCCGTCGGTGGTGCTGATGCCTCCAGAGCCGACGATCATTTTCTATTAGAAGTAGCAGCTTTAGCGGAACAATGGGGTGCTTCCCGTTTCCGTTTTTGCGATACTGTTGGCATTCTCGATCCTTTCAATACCTATCGCAAGATTAAATTACTAGTCAAAGCGCTCTCAATTCCTGTCGAGATGCACACTCATAACGATCTAGGCATGGCTACTGCTAATGCGCTTGCGGGTATGCAGGCAGGGGCGCGATCGCTAAATACTACTGTAAACGGTTTAGGCGAGAGAGCAGGAAATGCGGCTCTAGAAGAAGTGGTGATGGCGCTAAAACAAATTCATGGTATCGATTTGGGCATTGAAACCCGTTGCTTCTGGGAACTTTCGCAAATGGTCGCCTCAGCTTCACAAAACCCAGTACCACCTTGGAAAGCGATCGTTGGGAGCAACGCCTTTAGCCATGAATCAGGTATTCACGCCGCAGGAGTTCTCCAAAATCCCAGCAGCTACGAGCCGTTTAATCCCGATGAAGTGGGTGCGAAGCGTCATCTTGTCGCTGGCAAACATTCAGGTCGTCATCTCGTGGTGAATCTGCTCCAACAGCAAGGTGTCGATCTTGCTAAGGAGAAAGCGCAATCAGTTTTAGATGCTGTGCGCCAGCGATCGATCCAAGCTAAGCGCAGTCTTACTTCCGAAGAATTACTTAGTCTCGTTCAATCAGGGAGGTTTGCCCATGCTGTATAACGATGTGGAACTTGACAGTCCGCCCACCTTTGAGATTGGCGAAAAGGTCAGAATTAAGAAGTTAATTCGCAATGATGGCACTTTCCCAGGGAAGGAGATTGGCGAAACGCTTGCTAAGAAAGGAGAAGTTGGCTATGTGGTGAATATTGGCACTTTTCTCCAAAGTTCCTATATCTATTCTGTCCACTTTCTCTATACAGGGCATATCATCGGCTGTCGTCAAAAAGAATTAGAAATCGTCGAATAATAAAAGTCGAATAATAAAAATGGATGCTTTGCATTCATTTCTAGCTAAAATCATGTCAAATAAGTGGGTGCTAAGCGCCCACTTATCTTAAAAATTATCAAGGAAAATCTCATGAAAGTCATGCTACGTCGGAATAACATCGGTCATCTAGTGGTTTATGTGGCTAAAAAAGATTTGGAAGAGGAAGTTGTCAAAGAAGAAGAAACCACTGATGGCAAGGTGATGACGCTAGCAAATGGGTGGGAGCTTGCCTTTGGCAAACTAGAGGAACCGCTAAGTTTACCAAAAACCGTTGAAGCAAGAAGAATTGCTTAATAATCGCTAGGCGTTGGTACAACGCTTCTAGTATTTGCAAAACAACTGTTTCAGCCATACTTTTTCTCGATAACGCTAAATGAAATTTTCGCTAATCTCTACTAATTATTCACCTGTAGCCAGAATTTCCAATGAGCATACACAAAGCCTCGTATTTTTTGCAGGTGTCTCAGAATACCCAATCGCTTTTGAATTTAAAACTGCTGATAAAGTTGTGATGTGAACCAAGAGATATCCCGTGCCGAGCGTCAGCAGCACCAGATTAGTGTGATCATGCTGGACATTGACCATTTCAAATGCTTCAATGATAGCTACGGACATGATGCGGGTGACTATGTGCTTGTAAACGGTTGGAAACTTACTCAAAGCCCATGTACGCGGTTTTGATATTGCTTGTCGCTATGGTGGTGAAGAAATGATCCTCGTTTTGCCAGAGTCGTCTTTGGAAATCGCTAGTAATCGGGCGGAAGAGATTCGAGAGGCGATCGCCAAAGTTTCCTTAACCCATAATTCTCAATTCTTAGGCAGTCTCACCGATTCCCTTTGTGTGGCAAGTTTCCCTCAACATGGAGTAACGGGTAGCGCCGTCATGCAATCCGCCGATGCTGCGCTCTATCGCGCCAAAGCCGCAGGACGCAATCAAGTTTTGACCGCACCATAAATATCCCGAACTCACTTTACAAGTGGGGCAGAAGTTTTCGGTTGTTTTAAAAAATGATTCAATTACGCTTGTCACTAAATCTTCTATGCAATCCTTCCGAGGTATCTTAAAGGGAGCTAATACTCACAATGTACGCGATCGCAGTGAAAGAGTATGAAGTTTCTTGTTAATACTTGTGGATGGTTAGAGTATAAAATCAGATTATTCAAGAGGTAATTGCTATGAGTCAATATGTTTTACTTCGCATTCAGTCTCTTCAAGAAGAGCTTGAGAGTTTAAAAAAGATTGTCAATCATCAATTGTTGCAGGGTCAGCGTAAAACTACTTATATCAAAGGTCTATGGAAAGATTTTGAGATAAATGATGATGATTTTGCTGATGCGAGAAGTGTTGTTTTTAAGGATGTAGCTCCCCAGACCAGACGAAATTAAATCTGTGACTTAGCGCCGCATTGAGTGCAGAATTTGGTGGTTATTGAGTTTGCGCGATCGCAAGCAAGACAAAGGCAGTTACTCATGCGAGATAAATCTTAGAAAATTTAGCTTTGATGATCTAGTTATAGCTTAACCTTAGCAAATATGATGATTTTATAAGTATTGTTGGGCGATCAAACGCATAGCAATATAAAGTAGATATTCAAGCCTACCGCGCACAATAATTCAGTTGAGGTCAAATCACCATGACTCTTAAAGAACTAATCTACGCTGAAATCAACAAAATCGAAGAAGACAACCTTGATGAGCTATACCAATTCGTCAAACAACTTGCGATCGCCAAATCCGCAACCAAACCCAAAACAGGCATCTTAAATAAACTCAAACGCATCAAAATTCAAGCACCAGTTGATTTTGCCGCTAACATTGACCAATACATGAATGGAGAAAAGAATCTTGACAATATTCATTGATACTTCATTCATCATTGCCCTCATCAACGAACGCGATCAATATCACACACAAGCACTAGATTTAAGCGATCGCTACATTGATCAAGCCGTAGCCATAACCGATGCAGTCCTTCTCGAAATAGCCAACTCCCTAGCCCGTAGATACAAAAACGAAGCCATCGAAGTAATCGAACAATTTCTTGATTCAGAAGATGTTGAAGTTATCCGCCTCACACCTGAAATATTTGACCAAGCCTTTGAGCTATACAAAACCCGCCCCGACAAAGAATGGGGCTTAGTAGATTGCGTCTCATTTATCGTCATGCAAGATCGTCAAATTCAAGAAGTTCTCACCTTCGATCAACATTTTGCACAGGCAGGATTCCAGATCCTTTCATCAAAATAGCGATTGAGAATAAGCAGAGGATGATTTTATAGGTGATGTCGGGCGAGTAATCGGAATGCACTGCTATACAGTCCCTTCCCGTCTCTGCTTAGTGATTGCCATGACCACTTTGTTTCTAACGGCTCAAGGATTGGCGGTTGCTGATTCTGGTTATCGCCGTTTGGTTGATCCTCATTGGTTTCGTGGACTTAGTTATCCCAAGATTGGTTGGAACTGGATTCAAACCGCTATCACTAAAAACTGGGTTTTCTTGCCTTCCTGCTTTTTTACTTCTTATATTGACTCTGATCCTGCTATGGCTTCCCAACGAAAACATCATCATAAACTCTTCCGTATTGAGTTCTCTGCTTCTACTCTCGATTGGGCTTCCTAGACTTTTGTCAGTCAATCAGGTCAAACCCTCTAACTCCTCTATCAAATTTTCAATATCAACATTTTGCAAATCACCCGATCGCAATTGGGTGATGACTGTCTCTAACCACAGGTTGAGATCGGTGTCATAAAGTGTTTGTTTTGCAATTGTCTGAGTCATTGTAAATTTCCTGTAGAAGATGTCCAAAATTCTTGATTCAAAATCGAATCAATATCGAGTCCAAATTGCCATGTATCAGGAAACTGATACTGTGGATAATCATCTCTAACTGTTTCAAGAGCAAATTCAAAAGCTTCCAATACGGATTCATCCCATACGGTTTTGAGGCTAGGAGTCTTTTGGAATCTACGTTTTATTCGTCTACGTTGCTCCCTGATGGTGCGTTCCCATCCGTTGAATTCTTGAGGCATATCCACAAAAAGACGCTTTAGGCAATGCTCTATCAAGGTTTCTAAACGACTCTCTAGTTCGTCACGGTACGAATTCCCCAAAGCTTCGATCTCCTCTAACAAGTTGTCTAGGTCCACATGGTCAAAATCCCTAGCTTTGAGTTTGGCGATGGTGTCTTGAGTCCATAGCAAGAAATCGGACTCGTATAAGGATTTACTAACGATTACTTGAGTCATTTGTTTGTTGCTCCGTTGCTATGGGCGCGATCGCTAAATTAGCCATTTATGATTAACAGCTAACTTGCCAGCAGGGAGAAGACTAGCTAAAAATTTTGGATTAGTTTGCTTAACTTTCCCATGCATTCATAGTATCATAGGCATTGTCAGCTACAAGGGCTTAGTGACGGGGCAAAATGGAAAACCAGCAGTTTTTAGATAGGTTGGAAAAGCTAAAAAAAGATGATGCTAAGCCCGAATTATGGCGATTTCTAAAGCTTTGGATGCGTGAAGGAAAATCAAGGTTAGAAGTAGCAAAAATTATACGCAAAAAAACAGATCTAAAAAATCCTAATGATGTCACGATCTTCTCTCGAAGATTGAAAACTATTTGTGAGTATTTTGGTATAACAGTTCAGGCAATGAGAGAACATGATCAAGCAGAAGAATATAAATCAAAATCACTAGAACTTTTCGCGCAAATGGAAGCACCGAAACAAATTGAGAGAGTTAACAAAGCCTTTGGAGGAAACATACAATGAATACTCAAATAGTTGATGCGATTCAAGAGAATAGTTACAGCAAAACTCGATCAAACCCGCCACAAGAAGGGTCGCAGGGCGAGGCCCCACAACGGGTTTTATATTTTAATTTGTGGCGGGTTTGAAAACAAATTGCTGTAAGCATTTGAGTAGAAACCTAAAATCATTCGAGTACAATAGTCAATAACTAGAGAGGACAATATGGAAGCCCAACTATTACGTCAAATCATCAAAGACAGCATTCGTGAAGTATTGCAAGAAGAACGCTTATCTCTATTCCTTGCCCTAATTCCATTTGTAAACGAAAAAGAAATGCAAGAAATCGAAAGCAAATTCCCTAGTCCAAAAGACTATAACCGTGATGAATTCATTGATATGACTCAATGGGTGAAATCATGAACTTGAAATTTAGCAAAAATGCAACTAAATTTTTATCTGAAATCAGCGTCAACGATCAACAAAGACTCAAAGAGAAGCTAAAAATACTGCTTCTCGCTGTTGAAGAAAATGGAACTATTCCATTTCGAGAACTTGATATCAAAAACCTTAAAGGAGAATGGAAAGGATACCAAAGAATGCGCGTAGGCAAAATGCGTGTCATATTTCAAATCAACACCGACGATTTGCTAGTTTATGAAATTGACTTTAGAGGCGATATCTACAAAAAACGGTGATCGTAAAATGACTGCAAGCTTAACCAGCATCCCACCAAATACTCCAGTTAACAAAGCCTTTGGAGGAAACATGCAATGAATACTCAAATAGTTGACGCGATTTAAGAGAATCGTTAAGCGCATGAGTAACACAAAAACTTTTGATACAATGAAAGCAGATTTCATGAAAAACATTCACTAAGGTAAATGTAATGCCCCTATTAAACCTTGAGTATATAACCAACCAAGAAGGACAGCCCACCGCAGTTGTCATCCCCATTGAGATTTGGCGGCAACTTTTACCCATCGATAACATCTCTCTAGAAAATCTTAGCGAAGCCATAGAAGATTATTGCGTCAACAAAGCAATGGATGAAGGTAAAAACACGCCTCTTTACTCCCATGCCGAAGCTCTAGCCTTTTTAGAGGATTAGAGTGGAAGACTAAAATGGAAGTAAACTATCGCCAGTCATTTTTAAAAGATCTCAAAAGTCTGAAAGGCTCATCAATATATCAACGCATCTATGAAATTGCCTTTACAACTTTGCCTGAAGCTCAGAACTTACAGGAACTACCAAACATCAAAGCCATGCAAGGATATTCAACCCGTTACCGTATTCGAGTAGGAGACTATCGCATTGGCATAGAAATTTCGGGCAATACAGTAGAAGTCATTCGCACATTACATCGTAAAGAGTTTTATCGTTATTTTCCTTAGAAAATGATCGTAAGTTTTATCGCACTTAGGCAAACCCTAGGAGAAAACATTCAATGAATACTCAAATAGTTGATGCGATCGCCCAGTTAATCAAATCCCTCCCCGAAGAAGATCGCTCATTACTGAGGGACAAGTTACTAACAGAACTCTTCATCCCAATTCCCAACGCCCAAATATCCCCATCTCAACCCGAATTCCCCAAACAAGAACCTAACCAAAACTTAGCCCACCTATCAACCCTAAGCGATCAGCAAATAATATCCCTCACCGAACTTTAGATGGAACCATCTCAAGATCAAAGATTAAGTCAACTATTACAGACTCAACAGGAAAGAACCCTGACCACAGCCGAGCAGTCCGAACTAGAAATGTTAATGGAAATTTATCAAGCAGGACTACTTCGCAAAGCCCAAGCCCTAAATGAAAGCGCCAAACGTGGAGCGATGAAATGAGTATAACTTTAAACAGCATTCAGTCAACATTGCACGAATTAAAACTAGGCTTAAAGGAACTATATGGCGATCGCCTTGTTAAGTTAATCCTATTCGGTTCCCATGCCAGAGGCGAAACCAATCCTGACTCAGATATTGACTTACTAGCCGTACTCAAAAGCCCAGTATCTCAAGTCCAAGAAATATCCTAGTATGTCAGAACTTTGCATCAAAATCCTATTAGACTATGATCAGCTTGTCTCCATCATCCCGATGAGTGAAGATCGATTTAATGCTAAAGATGTTGCTTTATTGAGAAATATTCAAAGAGAAGGAATTGAATTATGAACGAGCTTAAGTTGAAGTAGCAATAACATTCAATTAACCAATACCTAACGAACTCAAACGAAAACTACCAGAAAAGTATAGCGATCGCCCCTAACTAAAGGTATAGAATAGGAGGTGTCAAATATTACTGACTGTCTATGATTATGACTCTTGCAAACATCCCTCAAACAGTCATCACCCTAAAATTGACGGACAAATTGCCATAATAGCAGCCAAAGGAACGCCTCACGTCACCTCATTACATTTACTTGCCAATATTTTGCGCGATCACCCTGACGATTTGGCATTAGTTCGCACCCAAGATCCAATTCACCTAGATGACTTCTCAGAACCAGAACTAGATTTAGCGATCGTTCAGGGAACGATCTTAGATTATGTCGAACAACATCCAGGTCCTGAGCAAATTTATCTCATATGTAGAAGTAGCCGACTCAACGTTGAAACAGGATTGTGAAATCAAAACTGTAAATAAATCATGATAGCCACTCCAAAGTTTGATTATATAAATCCAGACGAGTATCTCGCAATGGAAGAAAAAAGCGAAATTAAACATGAATATATCGATGGATATATTTATGCGATGGCTGGCGCAAATGATCCTCACGTTACGATTACAGGAAATGCTTTTGCCATAATCCGTAGCCATTTAAGAGGATCAGGCTGTCGTGTTTATTTTTCTGACATGAAAGCCCGAATAGATTCATTAAATCGCTTTTATTATCCAGATGTGATAGTAACTTGCGATCCTAGAGATGCCCAATCACAAAATCAAAAGAGATACCCAAAACTAATTATCGAAGTGCTATCAGAATCGACAGAAGGGTTTGATCGTGGTGACAAATTTGCCGATTATCAGCAACTAGAAAGCCTCGAAGAATACGTTCTAGTTAACACCAAACGTCAACGCCTTGACTGCTTCCGCCGCAATGAAGAAGGATTATGGGTTTTAAAATCATATTCTGGAGAACAAGAAAATTTCCATCTGTCAAGTATAAGTCTTGAAGGAAAATTTACAGATCTTTATGAAGACGTTAGTTTTTGATAGGAAGGCGATCTTAGCATTGCCATTAAGCCTACCTAAAAAATAGCGTTACTCGATCGCCAACAAACCAATTAGCATCATGCGCTACACATTGCGCGATCGCCGAAAATTACGATATAGCGCAAAGTGCTGTAATTGTCTGCAAGCTTTATTCTGCAAGCTTTATGTAATATCCATCTACTCCTCATCTGACACTCATTTTTCTCAACTTTAATAAGTCAAGCTTTTAATCCAGTCCCATATTTCATCTGAGCAATTTCTATGAAAGTTAAGTATTTGACAACTTTGACTGCTTTGACTGCGATCGCCTTACTAAGCTTCGGTACAGCGATCGCTTTAGTAAAGCCAGAATCTCTGCCACAATCTCTCTCTGAAGCGATCGCAGGTGAAGCCGCCTATGCCCAATTCAATTCTGTCGGTGGAACTCTCGCCAAAAAGTTGCAAGGCAAGCCTGTCGTTATTGATATCTATGCTAGTTGGTGTTCTGCTTGCAAAAATATTGCCCCAACTATTTCCCAACTAAAACAACAATATGCGGGCAAAGTTAATTTCGTGGTGCTAGATGTATCTGATAAATCTACTACGGCTCAATCAGAGGCGATCGCCAAAGAACTAGGACTCAGCAATTTCTTTACTGCCAATAAGACGCAGACAGGTTCATTAACTATTGTCGATCCAGCCACAGGCAAAATCCTCTCGCAACACCGCAACAATGCCAATAAATCTACCTATACCAAGGTCTTAGATGCAGCTTTAGCTAAAAGATAAGGTGTTTTCGCTTACCCTCAACCCGTTCACTTTTACCTAGAAATATTTTAAACAGGAAAGAACTACATGAAAATTAAGTATCTGGCTTCATTAGCAGCGATCGCCCTCTTGAGTACGGGTGTATTTATTGCTTGCGCCACTCCTGAATCGCCCAAGGACAATGCTGCCAGCACCACAACCACTACCGCAACTAAACCCGATCCTTGCGCTGCGAAGAAAGCTGATCCCTGTGCTGCAAAATCTGCCTCTGCCGCTTCTATTGGCGCACCCTTAGCGCAAAAGCTGCAAGGTAAGCCCGTCGTGGTTGATGTCTATGCGAGTTGGTGTTCTGCTTGCAAAAATATCGCTCCAACCGTTGCCGATCTCAAGAAAGAATATGAAGGCAAGGTTGAATTTGTAGTGCTAGATGTATCGGATAAATCCACTACGGCGGCAGCCGAAGCAAAGGCTCAGGAACTAGGTTTGAGCAAATTTTTGGCAGAGAATAAAACCCAAACTGGTTCCCTCACCATTGTCGATCCTGCCACGGGCAAAATTCTAGCTCAACATCGCAACAATGCCGACAAAATGGCTTATACCAAAGTTTTGGATGCTGCGCTGAAAAAGTAACTTCTAAACGTAACCTCAAAACATAGTAAGGGCAATTCATGAATTGCCCTTACTATGCGCCATTTTTATGAAAGCCTCAAACAATCTTGATTTCAGGAAAACTCTATGAAACCCCTTCAAAATAGCGATCGCGAAACCGATCTTGCTATGAGAACTACGATAAAAAACAGCCCTAAAATCCCTAAAAAATGGTTGGTTTTTGGAGGATTAGCACTTCTAGGTTTTGTACTGGCTCTATTAATTATTGACCCAATATCTAAAGGACTGGAATATGCTATATCTATCATCGAAAATCGCTATCAGGAATGGTTCGCGCAACAGGATACCGCCAACCCATTGGTACTAATGCCCCTCGCCTTTACTGGCGGCTTGATTGCCAGCATTTCTCCCTGCATTCTGGCCATGCTGCCCCTAAATTTGAGTTATATCGGCACGCGCAATATCACCTCTCGCCAAGATGCCTTAATCAAAGCGGGAATGTTCGTGCTTGGTAATGTGATTGTTCTTAGCCTATTTGGATTAGTTTCTTCCTTTGCTGGATTGGTGATTGTGGAATATCGCGGTCATATCAATGTGGTAGTGGGAACGATTATTCTGATTATGGGCATTGGTTTGTTGGGTTTGATTAGAATTCCATTACCGCAAATTAATGTTGGTGGAACTAATTTCGGTCCTTTTGGAGTTGGCTTAACCTATGCCTTAGTTAGTTCTCCCTGTGCTAGTCCTGTTCTATTTGCAGTGCTTGCGGCTTCGGCGGCAAGTGGTTCGCAAGTTCTATCGGTGCTGACGATGGTAAGTTATGCCTTGGGCTACACGATCATTATCTTTTTATCTAGTTTGCTGACTGGTTTCGCCAAACAAGCGAGGCTGCTAATGAATTACTCGGAGGGGATTACTAAATTTGGCAGCATCGCCTTAATCATTGCAGGAATTTACTATCTATTTACAGGCGTAAAGTGGTTTATCGGTGGTTAAGTTCTATTCAAAAGAACCCCAAGAGGAATCTTAAAAGTGTTGCTCTGCAACACTTTTAAGATTCCTCTTGCTTATCCTATGCTTGACTGCGTAAAACATAGCCCACGCCGCGCACTGTATGCAATATTCGTTTGGGATTATGGACTTCTAATTTGATGCGTAAAGCCCGAATATAGACTTCAATAATATTCGACTCACCCATGAAGTCGTAGCCCCATACTGATTCGAGAATTTGGTCACGGGTTAAGACTTGCTGGGGATGACGCAGCATAAATTCTAGTAAATCAAACTCTTTGGCGGTGAGATCGACCCTCTGCCCCGCCCGATGGACTTCGCGAGAACTATGTCTTAGAGTAATATCTTCAAATTGTAAATTGTCGATCGCTTCAGGATACATTCGCCGCATTCTTGCCTTAATTCTCGCAAGCAACTCCTCAATGCTAAAGGGTTTGGTGAGATAGTCATCGGCTCCCGCATTTAGCCCAGTAACGCGATCGCAGATTTCATCTTTAGCGGTCAGCATAATGATCGGCACTTGTACCCCTGTTTTGCGTAAGCGCGTACAAATATCTAATCCTGATATTTCGGGTAACATCCAATCTAAAATCACCAGATCGGGCTGCGTATCACGGGCTAGTTGCAAGCCATCTAAACCAGTCCTCGCCACAGTTATTTGATAACCTTCTAAACCAAGTTCCATTTCCATAAATTTCGATAACTTGGGGTCATCTTCAATCAGTAGAATGCGATTATTCATCGTTGCGGATTCCATAGCGGTAAACTGATTGTAAAAATACTACCCTCATTTGGTTTGGACAGGAGGCTAATTTTGCCATTCATCCCTTCCACTAAGCTCTTGGCGATCGCCAAGCCTAGTCCTGTGCCATCGCGGGAACGGGTGGAAGGATCATCGCTGCGATAAAAACGCTCAAACACTCGCTGTTGGTGAACAAGGGCAATGCCAATGCCGCGATCGCACACATGGATCAGCGCTTGACCTTCTTTAGTTTCTAGTTGAATTTCCACTGGATCGGCGGAATATTTAATGGCATTATCCACTAAATTAATCAAAACCTGTTGCAGCCGATTTTGGTCAGCTAGAGCAACAATATCTTGATTTTTGGCGATCGCTGTAACTGAGCGATCGCTAACTTTGGCACTCATCGCCGCCACTTCCGCAACTAGAGTATTTAAAAAAACAGGAGCTTGCCGAAAATGCAAATTGCCACTATCGGCACGGGCAAGATCTAACAAATCTTGCAACATTTGAATCGTGCGCTCGGTTTCGGCACTGGCGGTTGCGATCGCTTGTTTTTGATAAATGCTGAGGTTGTCACCACGGCGCAGCAAGCTCTGTAAATAGCCGCCAATCACGGTTAGAGGCGTGCGTAACTCATGGGATACATTGCCAACAAATTGACGTTGCTGCTCCCAAGCACTCGATAACCTTTGGAGCATCTCATTAAAAGTCTGTGCTAATCCCAAAATCTCATCAGGAGCTTTTGCTAGTTCCAATTTGGCGGCACTGAGATCGTCAATGGAAATTAGGCTTGCCATCTGACTCATTTCTTGCAAAGGCGAAAGGGCTTTGCGAATTCGAAGGGCGATCGCTACAATCAAGATTATCGTTGCGCTGATACTCACAATGATTAATCCATAAATGCCATTATTTAACTGTATTTGGTCACTGGTAATATCTTGAGAAAGATAAACTTTACCAACAAGTTTTCCATTGACCGTTAGATTATTGCCACACATCACCACATAGCGATCGCCGATTTGGATCACCTGTGGCGTGGTTGGCACTTCGGAATCGCCAATATTTTGCAAATCTGTGGATAAATTATGGTTATTTACTGATTTTGCAAGCACCTCGCCATTGTCCCCTTTGACAAGAATCGCTAATTCTGAGGTGGAAACTTTATTGGATGTGCGTTCTATTCCTGCTTTAATGCCTCCAGTTTCCATATACATTTCCACTTGATCGGGAAACCGCATCGCCACATATTCCAGCATTTGCTTGTGACCATTAACTACTGTCTGTTCCATTTTCCAACCTGCCCAAACAGTCACCCCCGTTAAGCTAATTACCGAAAGCGCGATCAATTCTATGGTCAAACGAAACTGAAGTGAGTTTGGGGAAATTCGCTTTCTCAATATATTCGCGATCGCAGTTCTAATTGATTTATGCATTGGCTTTGTTTCGTGAATGGTTATTCAGATCTCCTTAAAAAATATGGTGTATACATGATTCTCTCTGTCTATGTTTCAAGGTTTAGATCCCCCCTAGCTCCCCTTGCAAAGAGAATAAATTAAATTTTCTTCTTCCCCCTTTACAAGGGGGATTGAGGGGGATCTCATGAGGCTTTTGACCATAGGAGTTGTCTAAAAATTTTTAGCGGTGTGCTGTTCTACATCAAACTCAAAACGTTGGCTATAGTTAGTTATACCGTAAAGATTAAAGCTGATCGTGGGTTCATCGCCGATCGCTTCGATCTGGTGAATTGCATCAGGCATCAGACAGAGAATATCGCCAGATGTAAGCGTATGTTCTCCTGTTTTTACAAGGCGATCGGGAAATTCCGCACTAGGCGATCGCTGCCAAAAGGTATTTTTCTCTTCGCCATCAATTAGCGCCACGATTCCCCAAGTGGCATGATTATGAATGGACGAAACACGCTGCGGCGACCAAGCGACGGTCTGCACGGTTAGCGCGAAATCTGGCTCATCATAGATCATCTGCACCGACCAACCTGTTTCGCGATCGGGCAAGCCAAAACTGGTCAAAATCCATTCTGAATCATTCAACAATCGGCGCACTAATGGACAGATTTTTTGCAATCGCAAGCGATCGTCTGGTTCTTGCCAGATAATATCCTCAACATCGGAAAGAAATCGATAGAGTCGATAGGGGAAGGGATATTTTGTGAATGAATTTTCTTGTGGATCTTCCCGTAAAGATACAAAGGGAATACATTGGCTTGCATTGGTAACTAACCAGTCCTGCGCGATCGCTTGCTTTGATTCTGTTGATTGCACTAGATTTTCCATCCTTGAATGAAAGCCGCTATAGTCTGAAATATAGATTTATTCTAGTTTAGAGCCAATTTGAAGGTTACAGATGAGTGGCAAGTGACTGTAAGATAAATTTTTAATGAGGGCGTAGATAAAACTGTAAGGTTGCTTTCCACTGAAAATGATCGCGGTAGTTTATCGCTCGAAGAATGTCGTCACAGAGGCAATAAATCGCTACAGTTTCATCATTCATTTTTCTTGCTACTACTCGGCTATTGTCCTTTGTAGCAGCATTTTTTTTGTTACCATAGGTAGCAACTTGGGTTAAATTTATGCGCGTTGTATTTTTTGGAACTCCTGATTTTGCAGTTCCTACTTTAGAAAAGCTTTTATCAGAACCAGATTTTGAAGTGGTGGGTGTGGTGTCACAGCCAGATACTAGGCGCGGTCGCGGTAATCAAGTTACGCCGCCCCCAATCAAAGCAGCAGCGATCGCGCAAAATCCCGATCTGCAAATCTGGCAACCCGATCGCCTTAAAAAAGATCAACAGGTTTTAGCGGAACTGGCGGCAACTAATGCCGATGTATTTGTAGTTGTGGCGTATGGTCAGATTCTCTCTCGAAAGATTTTGAGTATGCCCAAGCATGGCTGTATTAATGTGCATGGCTCGCTCTTACCAAAATATCGTGGGGCAGCACCGATCCAATGGGCGATCGCTAATGGTGAGAATGTGACTGGGATTACGACCATGCAAATGGACGCTGGCATTGATACAGGCGCGATGTTACTCAAAACTGAGTTAGAAATTTTGCCTGAAGATAATACGGATACTTTAAGTACGAAATTGGCGAATTTAGGTGCAGATTTATTAATTGATACTTTGCGCCGTTTAGATACGATCAAACCTGAACCTCAAGATGATACTTTGTCCTGCTATTCACCGATGATTGGGCGCGAGGATTGGCAACTAGACTGGAATCAAGAGGCGATCGCCTTGCATAATCGGATTCGGGCGTTCTATCCCAATTGCTACACAGATTTTCGGGGACAGAGGTTGAAGATTACGAAATCAGAAGTTGTGGAAGTTGAATATAAGTTAGAGGACAATTTAGAAAATATTGGTAAGATTGCCGAAATTCGTAAAGGCAGAGGCTTTGGATTGCAAACTAGCAAAGGTTTATTACTGATTAAAGAAGTGCAACCTGCGGGTAAAAAACTGCAATCGGGTTGGGATTTTGTGAATGGCGCAAGAATCGCGATCGGGGAATCATTTAGCTAAGATTTGTCTAGATCCCCCCCAGCACCCCTTAAAAAGCTACGGTGTACACACAAGTCTGTCTATCTACGTTTGAGGGTTTAGATCCCCCTAAATCCCCCTTAAAAAGGACAGGGCTGTTTCAAGAAAGGGTAAGAGAGGTTCTAAATGAGTAAAGACCACATGGCAGGTATATTGTCAGAAAATCGGTCAATTGCACCTTTTATTGAGTCAAAACCATGAAGCCTAAATACAGAAAGTACCCAAGTCTTGATGATTGATAGATTAATCGGTGCATTCCCTCGTCTCGGCTCCCTTGCGCTCCGCGTGGGTCTGGCACTTCCTTGAGATAATCAATTATGCTTTTACTCATTTTTTGCCTCTTTTGACGCTATTGACTAAAATTATCGCTTAAATACTAGGCTTATGAATACCCTCTATCTTTGTTGGTCACTTACCATTTCTTGAAACAGCCCTGCCCTTAAGGGGGGAAGGGGTTGGGGGATGAGGGCAATTTAGAGTTTGCGTAAGTCCTAAATTTTTCACTTGTGTCTCGCGCTACGCGAAAGACACAAGATATAATCAGAGCGAACGAGATTGGATAAAAACATGGCAGCGATTGGCATCATGACAGCACAGGTGCGTCCCGAACGAGAGGTCGGACAAATCCATGTTTATGACGGATTGGGCAAAGGTAAATCACAGGCCGCTTTGGGTGTGGTCCTGCGATCGCTAGGATTAGGGATGTCGGATACATCACCCTTGGGGACACGAATTTTGTTATTGAGATTTCTCAAGGGATCGGAACGGGAATATGCGGAAGATGCGGCGATTTCGGCATTACAGCAGGGATTTCCCCATTTGATTGATCATGTGCGGACGGGTCGCGCTGAATTTTTTGATGCCGATCATATTACACCCTTCGATCGCCAAGAAGCGGAACGGGGCTGGGCGATCGCCAAGGGAGCAATGGCTTCGGGACTTTATTCCGTAGTCGTTTTAGATGAAATTAATCCCGTGCTTGATTTGGGGCTAATTCCTGTCGATCGCATTGTCAAGGATTTAAAAAATAAACCTGCTCATCTAGAAGTAATCTGCACAGGACGCGGCGCACCGCCAGCCTTAATCGATATTGCCGATCTGCATTCGGAAATGCGCCCCCATGATGAGGCTCATGCTGAAAAATATGGAGTAACGGGGATTGAGATCTATACGGGCGCTGGTAAGGGTAAAAGTACATCGGCGCTAGGGCGATCGCTCAAGGCGATCGGTACAGGCATTAGTCGCGATTTATCTCACCGAGTCCTGATCATGCAATGGCTCAAAGGTGGCGCTGGCTATACCGAGGATGCCGCAATTTCGGCGCTCAAACGGGGCTATCCCCATGTCATCGATCATCAGCGCTGTGGACGCGATGCGATCGTTTGGCGCGGTCAACAGCAGGAAATTGATTGCATCGAAGCCCAACGCGGTTGGGAGATTGCTCAGGCGGCGATCGCATCGGGACTTTATAAAACGATTATTTTGGATGAACTTAATCCCACCGTTGATCTAGATTTGCTGCCCGTAGAACCAATTTGTCAAGCATTACTCAAAAAATCTCGCGATACTGAAATAATCATTACAGGGCGTTGTCTCAATCAACCCGCCTATTTTGATCTTGCCTCAGTCCATTCCGAGATGGTTTGTCATAAGCATTACGCTGAAAAAGGCGTAGATCTCAAACGCGGCGTAGATTTTTAGGATATTTTTACTTTTCAAGCTGTTGCAAAGCAACAGCTTGAAAAGTAAAAATATTGGTTCTGTTTTTTCATGGAGGCGATTATTTGACACATTTATTTACGACGATCGCGGCTCTGCGTAATTATTTGCAGACTCAAAAACTTAAACAACTTCAACAAGCAGTGGGGCTGGTTCCCACGATGGGGGCTTTGCACATTGGACATTTGAGCCTGATCGATCGCGCCCGCACCGAAAATGCCTGCGTGGTTGTTAGTATTTTTGTTAATCCTTTGCAATTTGGCGCAGGGGAAGATTTTGGGCGATATCCGCGCACTTTGGAGCAGGATCTGCAAATTTGTGCAACGGCTGGGGTTGATGCGGCGTTTTCGCCCGATCCTAATGAAATGGGGGTAAATGATCCCCAAGTTACACAGGTGATCCCGCCGCCAGAAATGATCAATGTTCTCTGTGGGCGATCGCGCCTTGGACATTTTCAAGGGGTGGGAACGATCGTGGCTAAGCTGTTAAATATCGTGCAACCCGATCGCGCCTACTTTGGCAACAAAGATGGTCAACAACTGGCGATTATTCGGCAATTGGTCAAGGATTTAAATATGCCTGTGGAAATCATTGGTTGTCCAACGGTGCGCGAGCCTAGTGGCTTAGCCTATAGCTCGCGCAATCAATTCTTGTCAGATCGCGATCGCATTTTGGCGGCGCATATCTATCAGAGTTTGCAACAAACCAAGCAACAATTTTTCCTTTGTAAAGATCTTTGTTCACCGACCCAAATCCTTGAAGTCGCCCATAATTATTTAGCTAAGCTACCCGCGATCGACCTAGAGTATATTGAACTAGTTGATGCTAAAACCTTGCAGCCATGCAATCAAATTACCTCTGAAGCAGAGTTAATGCTGGCGATCGCTGCCCGAATTGGAAATACACGCTTAATCGATAATATTTTGCTGAGTCATACTATCACTCCCCGAAAACCGATCATTGCGATCGATGGTCCCGCAGGTGCGGGTAAATCTACAGTTACGAAGCAGGTGGCTAATAAGTTAGGTTTATTATTTTTAGATACTGGTGCAATGTACCGCACTGTCACCCTAGCCGTGTTGCGCGAGGGCATCGATTTACGCAATCATGAAACCGTCCAAGCGATCGCTGCAAAATCAAAAATCCAACTATTTGCTAATCCGATCGCAGGACAGCCGATGCAAGTGCTGCTCAATGGTGAAGATGTCACCACCGAAATTCGCACCCCCGAAGTTACTGCCAATGTTTCGACCATTGCGGCTCAATCCTCTGTGCGGGAGATATTGGTCAAGCAACAACAATTAATCGGACAGGTGGGCGGCGTGGTCATGGAAGGTCGGGATATCGGCAGCCATGTGTTTCCCGATGCCGAAGTCAAGATCTTTTTGACCGCCTCTGCTCAGGAACGCGCTAAACGTCGTCATACTGATTTAATTGCCCAAGGACAGGTTGCCCCCGATCTAGCCACCCTTGAGCAAGAAATTGCTGAACGCGATCGCAAAGACTCCACCCGCGCATCTTCACCCTTGATCCAAGCAAAGGATGCAACTTTAGTAGATACAGATGGTCTAACCATAGAAGAAGTGGTCGCCACCATTGTAAATTTGTATGAAGTCAAGGTACAAAACCTATGAAGCTCCCATCTCTCTCCTCGTTTATGGCTGTCGTTACCAATCAAAACCCGATGAGTGAATTGCGGCGATTTGCGCCGCAATTCACTCATGGAGATTCGCGTCTTCACAAGACTAAGATCGCCAAATTATTTCTAATTTTGTTGCCGATTTTGGCGATCGCCGCAAGTTCATTACCTGCAACCCAAGCCCAAACCAATAATGCTCTGACTATCCGCGCCGATGTGCAGGAAGCCAACTCGATTACAGGGGTAGTCACCGCTACAGGCAATGTCAAAATGACCTATCCCGCCCGACAGATCGATGCGATCGCTGAGCAAGCCCAGTATTTTTCTAAGGAGCAGCGTGTCGTTTTGACGGGTAATGTTTTAATCACCCAAGAAGGGGTCAATAGCATCAAGGCGCAAACTGTTACCTACCTAGTCAGTGAGGGGAAATTTGTAGCCTCGCCAACTGCTAACCAACAAGTAGAAACTATCTACGTTGTCCCCGATCGCGAAGCTGGCAATCCTAACCCAGCCACTTCCACCACGCCTGTCAACCAAATCAAACCAGAATTTAAAAAACAAAAAGTCAGTCCAGCAACGCCTTAAAATAAATCTGCTATTACGCATCATCCCAAATTCTAAACATCGAGCAATGCAAATCGCCCTAGATAACGTTAGTAAAAACTATAACGGTAGACAAGTTGTTCAACAAGTAAGCCTTACCGTTAAACAGGGGGAAATTGTTGGTCTCTTAGGTCCGAATGGTGCTGGTAAGACTACCTCTTTTTACATAGCAACGGGTTTAGTCCAGCCCGATAGCGGGAGTGTTTGGCTTGACCGACAAGATATTACCCGCTTACCGATTCATCGACGAGCGCGGATGGGGATGGCATATCTGGCGCAAGAAGCAACTATTTTTCGACAGCTATCGGTAAAGGACAACCTTTTGCTAGTAATGCAGCAAACTAAAGTCCCTCCCAAAAAGCAAATTCATCGTCTCCGCACTTTGTTAGAGGAATTTCGATTGACTAAAATTGCTGATACGATGGGTATCCAAGTGTCAGGGGGAGAGCGTCGTCGTACGGAAATCGCTAGAGCTTTAGCGGTTGGTGAAGATGGACCTAAGTTTATTTTGTTGGATGAACCCTTTGCGGGGATTGACCCGATCGCAGTTGGTGAAATTCAAACGATTATCAGTAATTTACGCGATCGCAACATGGGTATTTTGATTACCGATCACAATGTTCGCGAAACCCTGTCCATTACCGATCGGGCTTATATCATGCGTGACGGTGAAGTATTTGCCGATGGTTCTAGCCGTGAACTAGCTAATGATCCCGATGTTCGTAAGTACTATCTCGGCGAAAAATTCCATTTTTAGTTTGAAATAAAACTCCAAAACCCTGTAATCTCGATTAGAGTCACCTATTTAGAAATGGCAACTTTACCCACGACTCATCCAAGGAAAAAAGTTACAAAAGTGTCGCAAGGCTGGCTACCGAAACTATCGATCATGGATCGCTATTTAGTCACACAGATGCTCACCCCGTTTTTGTTTGGGGTAGGCGCATTCTCCTCAGTGATTTTAGCGATCGGCTCACTGTTTGAACTGATCCGCCTGATTACCGATTCGGGCTTAAGTGTTTTGATCGCACTCCAAATTTTTGGATACCAAATCCCCGGATTTATGGTCTATTCATTCCCCATGTCAGTCTTACTAGCGACCTTACTTTCCTATAGTCGGATGTCTGGAGATGGCGAGACAACGGCTTTACGCAGTTGTGGGGTAAGCACCTATCGCTTAGTATTACCCGCCCTTGTGCTAAGCCTCTTTGTCACAGGTATGACCTATGTATTTAATGAGGCGATCGTCCCTGCGGCAAATTGGCAGTCGCGCAGTACATTGCGGGCTGCTCTCAACCAAGAAAGTCTTCAGTTTAAAAAACAAGATATTGTTTATCAACAATATGGTGAGGTGACTGAAGAGGATGGTACAACAAGGCAGGGGTTAATTCGCAGCTTTTATGCCCGCAGCTTTGATGGCAAAGAAATGCGTGGGCTAACGGTTTTAGATTTTTCGGAAGGTCAAATTCAACAAATTTTATCAGCCGAATCAGCGATTTGGTTGCCCGATCAAGATGTCTGGAAATTTAGCAAAGGGACAACCTATATAGTTGGTCCTGACGGCAATTATCGCAGTATTCTTCGCTTTGATGATCAAAATCTCAAACTGCCTCGAGCGCCTCTGGACTTAGCCCAAGAGCAACGCAGCCCCGAAGAAATGAATATTGCGGATATTCGCCGTAATATCGCGTTGTTAAGTCAGTCTGGCAATACCAAAGAGATTCGTAAGCTCGAAGTCAGACTTGAACAAAAATATGCCCTACCTTTTATCTGTGTAGTGTTTGCGATCGTTGGTGCATCTTTGGGAATGCGTCCCCAAAGAACTGGGGCAGCGATCGGATTTGGCTTGAGCGTCTTAATTATTTTTGGTTATTATTTACTATTGTTTATCTGTGGCGCTTTAGGGCAAGTCGAGTTTCTGTCACCTCTAGCGGCGGCTTGGATGCCCAATTTAATCGGCGTTACGGCTGGGTTTATTATTCTTGCCCGCGTTGCCTAGAAAAAGAAGAGCAACCAATAAAAACTTTAAAAGCGTTGCAAAGCAACGCTTTTAAAGTTTTTATTGGCTCGGATTTAAGCGCAGGGCGCTCTAGGACAAGACTTGCAAAGCTAAATGAAAGGCTGTGATTGATTTAGCATCAAGGCTAGTATCAGCACTCTGCGATCGCAGTAAAGCTTCAATCTCTTCACGACTGAGCAGAACTACTTCTATCTCTTCATCTTCATCTTGAGCAGGAGGATGTTCGAGCTTAGTGAGATCTTGCGCTAGATAAGCATGGATCACCTCATCGGAATAACCAGGGCAAATGTAGAAGCCGCCGAGGTATTGCCATTTGCTTGCCCTATAGCCTGTTTCCTCTTCGATCTCCCGTTTAATCGTCACGCCATGATCTTCTCCAGCCTCCAGCGTTCCCGCAGGGAATTCTAATAAATAGCGCTGAATCGCAAATCGATATTGCTTAACTAACACAAACTTACCATCAGCAGTTACAGGAACCGCCATCCCTGCCCCTGGATGTTTGATATAGGAATATTCGCCAATTACGCCGTTGGGTAATTTGATGCGATCGGTATGAAAGGAGAACTTGCTGCCATGATAGCTGAGCCGATTTTGGAGGATTTGCGAGGGTGTAATATCTGACATGAAGATTTTTGTTAACTGATTCCAATTTATTTTAATCTATACAGTTTACAGCACAAATAAATTTTGAAAGCGCGGCAGAGCCGCGCTTTCAAAATTTATTTGGATTTTAATTTATTACAAAGCACTGGATTTGAGTTTTAACCAAGGGTAAAACACTACATTACATTTTGTGTAGTAATTAATCAATTCATTCAATAAATCAATCACTGCTCTGCAAAGCTAGGTAAATCAACTAGCAAAACAAGCTATTTAATAATTTGACAGAGGAAACTAATCATGAGTTTACAAGAACGTGCCAAGGCTGCTGCCAAGGATATTGAAGGCAAGGTTGAAGAGGCTGTAGGCAATATTACTAATGACTCTGGCAAACAGGCTGAAGGCAAAGCTAAACAAGCTGAAGCACATATTCGCAATGCAGCCGAGGACATTAAAGACAAGGCTAAAAGCGTTGCTGAAGATGTAAAAGAGAAAGCTAAAGATGTTAGAGATGCTATTAAATAAATAGTTGATTGCTCGATGATTACTTGAAATATTTTAGTAATTTAATTGCAAATAAATTAAATTTAGATCACTTTAAGTTTTCATCGAATACTATTTGCAACTATCTATATTTTAGATAGATATATGTTTGTAATGTATATCTATCTAAAACCGCAAAATTTATACACAGTTCAAAATTACTGTAGTTGTCTATATCTTTTTCTGAGCAAAGATTCGTATCTAATAAAATTTTATGGTGATTAATATGACTTCAAGGATTTACAGGTCTTTATTGACCGTTGGCTTAACTTTACTCATTTCATTTACTGTAGTATTTGGAATTCCTATCAACAATAGTTGGGCATCAGCTTCATTTACTCCGATCGCTTCGATAGAAAGAGTGAAAGCAGGTGCGAAAGCTCTTGAAGGTAAAACTCAAGAAGCGATCGGTAATCTGACTGGTAACGCTAAGGATCAAGTTATTGGTAAAGCTAAACAAGCTGAAGCTGACGTTAAAAATGCGACTGAAGATTTTAGAGATCGCGTGAATCTGCCAGAAAGAGTGAAAGCAGGTGCGAAAGATCTTGAAGGTAAAACTCAAGAAGCGATCGGTAATCTGACTGGCGATCGCAAAGATCAGATGGTTGGTAAAGCCAAGCAAGTGGAATCAAAGACCCGTAATTTGATAGAAGATGCAAAAGACAAAGTTCAAGAATTGTTTGAATAAATTAAATACTGATGTTATGTGGAAGTTTCTAAGACCCTCACCCCTATCCACTCTCCCCAAGGGCGAGGGGAACAAGAATTTCACGGATTTTGCTCCCCCTCTCCCAGAGAGGAGAGGGGGCTGGGGGTGAGGGCAATCTTCCTTCCACGTAACATCAGTTAAATAGTCTGTATTTTTTTAATCTACATCAAGATGCAGACTACTTTTCCCGCAGAAATAAGCATCTTTTCATAGCTAAGGGGTGGACTTGCGCCGCTAATCAACGCCCATTCACCCTCTTAGCTGCTTTCCCTATTACTAAGGATATAACTTCATGAACTTTATTTGGTTTATTTTGATTGGTTTAGCTGCTGGCTGGTTAGCAGGGCAACTAGTTAGAGGCGGAGGATTCGGATTAATTGGAGACATCATTGTTGGTGTGATTGGTGCATTACTTGGTGGTTTCCTTTTCTCTGCACTAGGTTTATCTGGTGGTGGTGGGTTGCTTGGTAGTTTGATTGTTGCCACGATTGGCGCAATTGTTCTTCTATTTGGACTACGCCTGATCAGGTCGGCTTAAATACAACGGGATTCTCATAATTAGGATTAAAAATCATGTCAGAAGAAATTGATAGAGAAGTTACAAGTAAGAAAGTAACATCATTGCCCAACAATTCTATGAATGGAAGTAGAATCTCTGAGCAACGTACAACCAAAGTCGCTAATGACGTTAGTGGAAATGGTTTGGTAATTATTGGATTACTAGCTTTGGCTATTGGTGCAGGCGCGATCGCCTATTTTGTGAATTATCGCCCAGCCCCTACACCTGTACTAATTCCTAATGCCACCGACACGGTAAAAGAGAATAAGTCAACGGTGATCGAACGAAACAATACAACTATTAGAGAAGTTAGTCCCGCGACACCTGAGCCTACTCCCACGGTTGAGATTAATGTCCCTGTGACGATTACACAGCCTCCTGCGGCGGCTCCTGTACCTGCTCCAAGGGTAACTACGCCAATGGCGACGACAGCACCTCAACCAGTCGCTCCAACTGCTACTCCACAAGTAACAACTCAGCCACAAACATCCACTCCCTCACCAAAGTCTGGTAACTAAAGATAACGTGAGTTCGGAATCAGCCATGAGATCAATCTCATGGCTTAAAGCTAAAATCCGTTGAAACGGGTTAAGAACGATTTTAAGAAATATTTCAGTCAGTTTTAACTGACTTTAGGGATTTGCGAGAAAATAAAATACCAATCCAGATTTTTCAGAATCGGTGGGGCGGCAAAGCCGCCCCACCGATTGTGGCTTTATATTTGCTACTTTATTAAGTCGCAAGGCTCTTAGCTTCGCAGCCCAGAACTTCAGTTCTTGGTTGGCTTTTAGTCGAAAAATTTAGCCAGAACTGAACATAAAGATAGGTAGCGCGAAGCGCTACCTATCTTTATGTTTTGATGATGCGAATTGTTTCTAAACGGTCATCACTTGCACCGTTAATAATTCCTCCAGCCTGCAAAACGCATTGCAGCATTCCTACTACTTCCGCCGTGATTTCTTCACCGATACAAAGTAGAGGAATCCCTGGAGGGTAAGGACAGAGGGATTCAGCGCTAATTTTACCGATCGCTTGATGTAATGGTAAACGTTCACTTTTTGCAAAATAAGCGGTGCGCGGTGTGAGATTAGCTTGGTAATTGCTAACTGGTAATTGGTAATTGGTAATTGGTAATTGATTTATCCCCGTTCCCTTTCCCTTAGCAATTTGTTGAAAAGCATGAATTAATCGTTCAATATCTGCTTGAGTATTACCTAAACTAAGAATAAATACTAACTGGTTGAGCGTAGGCATTTCTGCCATGACATCTAGCTGAGAATGTAAGCATTCATCAACGGCAAAGCCTGTCATTCCTAAGCGATCGACCATGATTGTTAATCGTGTCAGATCGAGAGTAGGAACTTCTATTTTGCTAAAGGTTCTTAAATTGGGAATTTGATTTAAGCGTGATCGTGCTTCTTGGGCTAGGCGTAAAGTCTCAGTTAGGTGTTCTTTGCCATTCATCGCCATTTGCGATCGCGCTACATCAAGAGAAATCAGTAACAGTAAATTTGGACTACTCGATCGCAATATTTGTAAAGCCCGTTCCACCTGTTCAGGATCAATGCGATCGCCTTGTAAATGCAAAATCGAAGACTGAGTAAGACTGCCTGCGACTTTGTGGGTTGATTGCACCACAAGATCAGCCCCCGCTTGTAATGCCGAAATTGGTAAGTCAGGATGAAAGCCTAAATGTGCGCCATGAGCCGCATCGACTAATAGAGGAACATTAAAGGCATGGGCGATCGCGACCATTTTCTCAATTTCGCCACAGACTCCAAAATAATTAGGGCTAACTAGCATTACGGCTTTAGCGTCAGGATGTTTTTGTAGAAATAATTCTAAGGTTGCGGGACTGACACCCAAATCTAAATCAAATTCGGGTAAATAGTCAGTGGATAAATAAATTGGGGTTGCGCCATTGAGAACTAATCCCGCGATCGCCGCCTTGTGACAATTGCGACCAATCAGAACCTTGTCACCCTGCCCACAGGTTGCTAAAAGCATCGCCTGTATGCCACAGGTCGAGCCATTGGTAAGGAACCACGCGCGATCGCTACCATAGGCTTCGGCGGCTAAAATTTCGGCTTCGGCAAGGGGTGCTTCGAGATCGGGCAATTCAGGCAAATCTAGACGAAAAATATTTTTACCCATGAGTGCCATAAACTCGCGATCGATGCCCTGACCGCGTTTATGCCCTGGCATATAAAACGGCGCATGATCAATATCAAGATAGCGTCTTGCCGCTTCTAGTAATGGAACTGAATCTTGATTCATTAAAATTTTGAAGCCTATCCTACTTGGTTCTTGATGTTCTTTAAGACTCGAAACACTTCAGCTAAATCTTGACTACCAGTGGGGAAAAATATTGAATATAATCGCGAAGCACTATATAGGGGCGTTGGTTGCACAATTGCCTTAAGAAAAATAAATTCATCTCCATTGGTAATTAGCCCAAAGGATGGAATCTCAGGTTGTGGATTACACATCATATAGGACAATGCTTGAGGCAATGCGAGGGAAGCCATAATCGTCCGTTTTGCCTCAATCACCAATACCCAGAGATAATCTCGCACAATGAGGGTATCAATTCTGCCACGCAAAATTTCTTCATCTCCTTCTAGCGCAAATTCGACGGATTCTTCTGTACGCACTTCATACTCAGGCTCGTAAAAACCCGCTAAATCTAAAAGTGGTGAAATCATCAGCTTATCAACAGCACCTTCGGCTAAAATGCCGCGCCTTCTATGGGCAGCAAATCTTATGAGTAGACGATCGAGTGCTGCTTGTTCGATCTCTGTGAGTGCGGGTAAATTTTCTTGCCATTCCCTAAAAAATGTAGGCGCAGTGCAGGGGAATAGTTGAAATTTGTCCTCAACATCTGCGATCGCTAAAATTGTTTTAGAAATAGGTAGTGTGGCAACCATAGGAATGCTTTCAGGCAAATGATAGGACTATTGTACAGTTTAAACCCAAATTATTGGCAGCCCGCTACGAGGGCTGCCAATAATTTGGGTTTAATAATTTACTAAGGAAAAGATGGGAACCTCTGGCAATGCTTTCCTCCCATTGAGAAAATCTAGCTCAATCAAAAATCCATAACCCAGTAATTCTCCACCAGCTTGCTGAACCAGTTGGGCGGCAGCAGCAGCAGTTCCACCCGTAGCAATCACATCATCAATAATAATTACTCGCTCACCCTTGGCGATCGCATCTTGATGCATCTCTAAAGTATCGGTTCCATATTCTAAGGAATATTCAACCCGATATACTGCCGATGGTAGCTTTTTGGGTTTACGCACTGGCACAAAACTAGAACCTAGGCTCATGGCTAAGGCTGCACCGAGAATAAAACCTCTCGACTCAATGCCAATCACAGCATCAACTTCTCCGATTTGCAATTCAGCAAGTTGTGTTTGAAAGCCCTGAATAATTGCGGTTAAGCCGTGAGGATGGGCTAATAAGGGCGTAATATCCCGAAAAACTATACCTTTTTGAGGAAAGTCAGAAATATCGCGAATAATGCTTTTAAAGTCCATATAATATTTGATCACCGTCGATCGCTAAAGAACTTCACAATCTTATCTGTATCCGCGATCGCTTGGAGTAAATAACTGGTGTTAAGGGGAACAAGAAAAATATAGGTTTTGCTCCCCTTCTCCTGCGGGGGAAGGGGTTGGGGGATGAGGGTTCCACGGAACATCAGTAAAAATATAAAGGCGGCGCATTGCGCCGCCTTTATATTTTTAGACGTAATGCGATCGCTCGATGCGTAATGCTTCAGCCGATCTTTGCGCCTCGATGACAACCTGTGACAACCTGCTTGTCATCAGCACCGTGTCATTAGCGCTTACCGCCGATTCAAGCTCACGACATTGGTAGGACAGCGCCAATGCACCGATATAGTCACTATTTGCGCGTAATGTATTCAAGCTTTGCAATAATTGCGAATGATCGTTAACAGCGATCGCTTGAGCAATTGATTGCACTAGAAGCGGAGTTTCTTCTAAATATGTATCAATCACATTTAATAGAAATCTCACTCCGCTACCTGCATGACTTGCAATTGATAAAATCGTTTCTATAAATTGTGGTTCAATGGCAGGGTCGCGATCGTCATTAGATAGCTCGAATGTTGAAGATTCTGAGCTATCTTGATTAGGTTCTACGGCGATCGCTTCTTGTTTGTCCGTTTCGTCAGCATCTAAATCAGGCTCTTGTAGTTCCAAAGGTTGTGGCTCAATCAGAAGTTCTGGCAGAAGTTCTGCCAGAACTTCTAGATCAACTATTTTAGTGTCAAAATCTTCGACCTTAGAAGTATCTAGCTCAATCCTTTCTAGCTCAGGCTCAATTATTTCTAGCTCAATCCTTTCTAGCTCAATCCTTTCAGGCTCAATCCTTTCAGGCTCAGGCTCAATTATTTCTGGCTCAAGCTCAATTATTTCTGGCTGAGGTTCAACAGCAGTAATATTTTCAAGTTCTCTAGATTCTGAGGCGATCGCAGTAATTACTGGTAAATCATCAGCGTCAATCCTAACAGGGGCAGGATCTTG
>Ga0316610_1000035_pt1 | contig 34464 bp, 46 predicted proteins | sample MIS2017111B_MG_FD_207677 | JGI IMG/M metagenome (GOLD analysis project Ga0316610, IMG submission 207677) | Microbial mat bacterial communities from Middle Island sinkhole, Lake Huron, Michigan, United States - MIS.2017.111B | ecosystem: Environmental > Aquatic > Freshwater > Lake > Sediment... | reverse complement strand
AGGGGCGATGATTCGTAATTTAGGGGTGATGTCTGCTAATGAAGTCATTAAACCAATTAGTAAAGTGACTGACTTCATTGTCTCTCAACTAACGAACCCTGAGTTAATCAAGAAAAGTCGGATTCATCCAATGACTGTACTGATTGCCCTCAGACAATACGGGGCGGGTAAAGGGCTTAAAGGCTCGTTAGAATGGGGAGTAAACTCCAAAGTGATGAACGCCCTTGACGAAGCCTTTTATCTCTCATTCGGTAACGTTCAGTCAACAGGTAAACGGGTAATGTTAGCGTTAGATGTCTCAGGCTCAATGGCGGACGCTATGATTGATAACACCAATCTCTCAGCGAGAGACGCTAGTGCGGCAATGGCGATGGTGATTGCCCGTACTGAACCTCAACACTGTGTAACCATATTTTCAACAGGTGGGGATAAGGTGATGACGGGTGAGAAAGGGTATAGACAGACCGCTATCGGTTATTACGACATTACACCGCGACAACGGTTAGATGACGTGATTGACAGAGTGAGAAATTTACCGTTTAATGGGACTGATTGCTCATTACCAATGATTTTTGCCCTCAAAGAAAAGTTAGAAATTGATACGTTCATCATCTTTACAGATTCCGAAACATTCGCAGGGAATATCCATCCCTCTCAAGCGTTACAAAACTATAGGACAGTTATGGGGATTAACTCTAAACTGATTGTCGTAGCAATGACAAGTAATGGGTTCACTATTGCCGACCCTAACGATAGCGGAATGTTAGATGTCGTAGGGTTTGATACTGCCACGCCCAACTTAATCACTGACTTTATGGGAGAGTAATACCCTTAAAGTTTATAAAGTGACTAGATATTAAAAAAAGCTACTCAGTTGAGTAGCTTTTTTTAATTTACGGTAGGAATTGTCGTAGTTGTAACAATAGAGCGTCACGTTTTTGGGTGAGGGTGGTTCGTTTTTCTACGAAGGGACTTTTGAGTAACATTGAAGTTTCGTATTCTTTCAGGTTGAATTGAGCGAGTGCGAGGGCTTTTTGAGCTTCGGCTACTTCGGTAGCGAAGGCTTGCCACATTTCGCGGTTTTCGATGTCAACAGCCCATATCAACCCATTTTCTTCGGCTTCGTTAATTTCACCTTGTAATGAGCGAATTTGTTCACTTAGAATGGTCATTATTTTTTCGCCGTCTAGTGAGACAATAGATTTGTCGTCTAGCAATCCGTCAAGGGTATAAGCGCGCCGTTTGACTGCATTATCTGCCACTAGCTCATAAACTTTGCGAGAGAATTTCACACTTTCTACAACGGTATGACCGCTTAGTAACGTGACCCACATAGAGGGCGTGGGTAAAGTTCCTTCACTGAACCGATGATAGGCCATTCCCCACGCCTCATCGTCTGTCACCCCATACCCCACTACTCCCGCCTCGTCAAGCGTTAAGGTGATTAACCCAAACGTGACAGAATCTTCTGTCACGCTATCATACAGTGGCGCATTGGCGTAAAACAGATACACTTGTTCGTTTAGGTCACGCTTAACATAATCGTTAGCGTGACTTGTAATAAATTCAATTTTAGTTGTCATAACTCTCCTGTAATTTAATGGTTATTGTAATTTGATGATTATACAACGATACTGACAGAGAATCAAAAAACCTCACTTAGATAGTGAGGTTTTTAATGTTAAGACCAATAGATGATTTTTCTACGTTCTGCCCCATTCACCCTATTTGGACTAAATGAGTATTCGTACTCAGTCGCTAAAACCCCTAATCGCTCTAATGCCCCTAACGTGGGCGTTTTGTCTAACGGTACAATAACTGAGATACCGTTTACAATGACTTCAAAGGCACTTTGAGGATTACCGTACCCACTGTAATACTGTTGTGCTATCACCCCTAACCGTTGATAATGAGCATACCCCTCTTTGAATAACAAGCCTTTATTACGCAAGTTAATGAACGTTTCGGAAATAACCAATTGAGAAATGCTCTGTTCTTGAGTTAAGTTAAATTTTGACGGGAACTCAACAGTCACCCCAATAATGAGATTAACCCCCCAACTACGAGAATTAACAAACGGGTCAATTATTTCCCGATGATTGACGTGTTTTGTAATACTATGTGAACCGTCAAGAAATAAATTGTACCCTTGATGACACCCCACTAATGGATACCCTGCGTGATTACGACACTCTCCGCCATAACTCAAGTCAGTCGTCCACCCATTAACTTCAAAGACTTCCCGAATATGACTAAACTCTGAGGGAAGTGTTACATTCGTTGGACAATCAGGACAAACGGCAACCCAACTTGTCGTCCATACGTGATTAACCCACAACCACCCCGCAGCCTTTAATTCATCTTGAGTATTGAAACTCCCTTCTACAGCACAATTCTTACAAGTTACGATTGTCATTCTTCTCCACCCACTCCGTTAAGGGGATTAATGTCTCACTCTTAAAATCAAAATTGCAATTTAATTCAACAAGCCCATAACCGTCCCGTTGTTTCTTTTTTAACTGTGCTACAAAACGATGCCCTTTAGGGATTATATAATCACCTTCGTTACAATCTGCTAATTGACAATCTATCATTTTTGGTTCATTCATCTTTATACTCCGTATTTATAACTCAAATTATTTGCCCCTACAACCCACTCGTCAGCACTGTAGACACTGATAAGGGCTTTATACTTTGTCATTAGGGACTTTAATAAATCTAACACTTTTTTATCGGCGGCGGCTATTGCTTCCTCTTTAGTATTGTGAATATCACTCAAAAGAACAAGGCAGTTATCAACTAAACAAAATTTATCGGGAACATTCTCTAAAGACAAAACTCCCTTATAAACCACCAAATAACATTCGTGATTTAATTGAATCTGAACCGCCCATACAATATCACCCGTTTTCATCTTGTTACCGTCCCAACTAATAACCGATATTGACAATTGGTTTTGTGATGTTTTGTTTCAACAGCATTTCTTGACGGCAATAAATACCCACAATGACTATCTGCTAACCGCCCCATTTCTTGAGTGAGTTGGTTATTGTGAATAAAATGACCTGTTGTCGTAACTAAATAAGGTGATAAGGTTGTTCTCATAATTAACTCCCATTATACATCAATTATCCTTGTTTGTCAATAAATCATTAAGGTCGTGAATAGTTCCTGTTAAGGGTTGTTTAACGGGCATTAAGGTTACTTTGCGAACATTGATATTACGCCATTGTTGCGGGGCGGTGGGGATGTCGTGGCAGAGTAATTCTGAATTTTCATCTTCATTGAATTTAACGACTACCACCCGTCCTATCCAATGGTCAATTGAAACGTCCATTGTTACAATGAGTAAGTCAGGGATATTAGCGTGACTGTAATAATAGCGATGTCGGTTATTGATGAACCGTTGGGCTATTTGCGTAACATTTGGTCGTTGGTTTATTCTTGCGAACATCTTACTTTCTCCAATAATAAATGCAATTGTTCGCAACAATCATTTAATTGAGTGACATTAGAGCATTGTACTTTAATTTCAGTAGACACATCGGCGTTCATTAGTGTTACGGTATGTCCTGATTTTAGGGCGGCGATTACTGATTTTGCGGTATAATGCCATCCTGAAAAATCGGTAACACCATCCTCAACTTCATCGGGGCTATAATAAACCGCGTCCATTTTGATTTGATAAAAGACATCTTTAGGGACTTGACCTGCTATCTCAAATAATCCCCCTTTATGTTTTGGTCACCAATACATTTGAAAAGTTATGTTCATCTTTTTTCCTCACGATACAATGCTGAACAGATGTTATGCCACTATCGGTGGTTTACTTAAGACCATCAAAGCTAACTCCCGTCCCATTTTTCATCTCGTTTGCTAATGGTTCAGTCATTGAGTTTTTGTGGGTGGGACTCGAACCCAATCCCCACCTATAAGCCATTACAAGTAGTCTCTTTAATATCAATAGGTACGACCTATACTCAGGGAGGCGGTGCTTTACCTTTAAGCTACCCACGTAATCCCAAACAAAGTATTTAACGGTACAATCCCATCGGTTTTATCCGACTTCGGGGGACGACAACTTACTCAAGGTTGTATTCTCTATGCACTTGATAGTATGTTTTTCGTCAATCATCGCGTTTAATTGACGGTTTGGTGATTAATTAAATATTATACCATAGTTATCTTATTTTGTCAAGGTACGGTACAGAATAATTTGATACGTTGTCCTGTTTTTCTTAAGGGATGCTAAAAATTCATCGGATACGGTATCATCAATTATCAATTCGTAACCTATGATGAGGTTAATCATTCAATATCATCTCTTTAACTCTGTTTAATTCAAATTGAGAATGAGGTGTACCGCTATTCAAATCAACATACCATTGCATCACTTCCTTACGTGTTTTAAGTTCATTAATGTGGATAATAAAATCCATATCACCCTTCAAATGGTCTGTAAAATCTCGAAAATAATGACCCTTAAAAATGGATAGTTGATTACTCATAAAGAGTAAGACGGCATTAAGTCGTTGTTTACCGTCTACTAATTCCATTTGTCCATCACCATCACCTCTAAACCCCCTACAATTAAACCAAATATCACGCCCTGTAATACCGCCCTGTAAGCGGTATTCGACATATCGTTGTTGTTCTAACGATGTCCATTCGTGTGGTCGTTGATAATCAGGATTAAGATTTAACCGATAACGCTCAGTGTACCTCTGTAACATAAAATCTAACGTGTCACCCCACTGAGCGTTAATTTGATAGTTACCAAAGGGTGTGTATTGGGGTATATCTGAAAATTTCATACGTTTATCCTTCCTTTAAGTGGGACAGGTGGGACTCGAACCCACGATAGGTCGCTTATGAGACGACTGCTTTAACTACTGCCCCCATTTTGTGAACTTCTAAAAATCATTTCCATTTTTCTTGAGTGAGAAAATGGTTTTTACCATTTACCCACGTCCTCTAATAATGCCCCAAATCCGTCATATCTCCGTTCTCTTTGATGAACCGTTCCTTTCACCCCAAATTCCAAAATCTTACCGTGATAATTAAGTGTTATTTCTACAATCTCATTGGGAGTGATGACTTCTAACATAAACAAATCAATCATTCGTACTGTGAAGTGAGATGGGAATTGTTCGCTAAGATAGCGAAGCAGGGTGTATTTAGCCGTTATATAGGGATTGTATTTCTTGAGATGTTTCCCATAAAATCTCTGTTCACCCCGATGGTACGGTATCGCCGCCCCTAATGCCCATACCGTACCATTCTTCGGATTAAAAATCATTTTTATTCCCTTCCTTTAGGGCGTTGATTGCCACATTTCTGACTTCCATACATCTAAAATCTTTTGTAATTCTACCTCTGTACTCACACCCCAAAGAGAACGTACATATTTATTATCGTAATCCTTTCTCATTCTAATAGCGGAAAATTCAGTTAATAATTGTTCTTTGCGTTTTTGAAAGGCTGACGGGGTACTTTTCAATAATACGTTTAGTGACATTTCCAATAAAACGTAAATGTCACCATGATAAGAGTCAGTCGGCTCGTCAATTTTATCAACCATCGCTTCACCCGCTAAAAGTGCCGCCTCACTCTCACTATACTGTTTGCTCAAAATATACTGAGTTAATCTTTCCCTAAATGTCATTGTAACCACTTTTATTGTTGATGATACCATTATACCATAACAATCTCAGTTTGTCAACAAAGAACATTATAAATCAGTAAACTTTAAGGCGATTACAAAGATGATACAGTCGTTGTAATAGATATGGGTGATATGAGCGAGGGGGATGTTGATTTTTTTATTAGAGTGGTGGGGTAGGAACTCAAAGGTAACGGTGTTGAGTGAGAGTTTTGAGGGGGGTGGGGAGTAGAATGTGCCTGTCTTGAGAACGTTAGTAAACTGAACACTAAATGTTGTTTCGCTACCCGACAGATTAAATCGTACATTTCAGTTATTGACAGCCTTTGATTTTGTGCCACGTTACCTCCGTTTTGGGATATACCTTAATTTCATTCTTGATAGAACGGATTGGTTCGTCATTGACATCACCGTCAACAATGGCGTAAATATGCCCATTGTCTAACTCAAATGCCTCTACGACATATAAATCTCTCAAAATTACAAGATGATTTTTATTACTGATGATTTTGTTAAATCTAGTGACTGTTTCTATTTTTGTCATTTAATGATACCTTGCGGGGGTATGAGTATTTGCATACGGCAACCTCATACCCCCGTCTTATGGGGATTTATAGTTTTTCCAATCAATGAGTGAGAACAGAATCGAACTGTATTATTTCCCAACGACATCACTCATAATAAAAGCGGACAGTTCAGTCATCGCATACGGCGACCTTAAACTGCCCGACTTACTTCAAACACTGAAAATATTCTCTCGTAAGATATTATGGTCTCATATAAGACCATTAAGGCGGAAGGTAAAGGAATCGAACCCTTAAGATTTTACCTTAGCGACAACTTTCAAAATTGTTTATCTCCATAGATGATACCTTCCAAAATATCAGGAACGGTGTTATCCCATTACACCCAATGAGACGCTACGCGCCCCTGAGAGTTTCGAACTCTCAACTCTCCCTACACGGTCTATGGGACTCGAACCCATAACCCCCAAATCCAAAGTTTGATGCTCTCCCAATTGAGCTAAGACCGATTGATTAAAGCTGACGGGGTAGGGGTCGAACCTACATCTGAGTAATTAACAGTTACTTGCTCTACCATTAAGCTACCCGCCATTAAAGGGGTGAAAAGTGAGACTCGAACTCACATCGTTAGGTTCACAACCTAATGCTCTAACCAATTGAGCTATAATCACCATAAATAGTGCGATTGGGTGGACTCGAACCACCGACACGTCAGTTAAAAGCCGACTGCTCTAACCCCTGAGCTACAATCGCATAATACCATTATGTTCATTTATCGGGTTTTGTCAAATCTCACTCAAGTAACTTCCCATACACCCGATTACGCAGTTTTTTCTTAATGTCTACTATTTCGTTGGGTGTGGCGGTAAATGAGTAAAGTTTGCCACCTACTAAACGTAACGTTTTACCAAAAAAAGGTTTAACTTCCTCATTGGTAAATGTTACCCACCAATCATTAGCGTTATAATGATTGATTATACAATCCTCATTCAAGACTGAACACACTAACTCACGCATACTTTCAACAAGTTCCGCCTCATTGCGTCCTAAAGGAACAGGGTTAGCTTTAAGGAATAACATCTCCATCTCAGGGTCGGATTCTGTGACAACAATATCATCAATGAACGGGTCTAAAATACTCATAATCGCCACCCATAACGACAATCACCGCCCATCTTGAGTTTAGCGATAACCGCTACATTATCGGCTAAAAATTGCCCCTGTTGCTCTGTAGGGATTGCCGATAACTCAGTAACTCTAAAGTTTGCCACTTCAAAACTCTTAAAGGCTTCCCCATTAATTACCCCGTTTTTATCTAACCCACGAATACCCATCAACCCCATTAAATCAAAAAATGTCCGTTCAGCAATTTTAATTTTATAAATGCCATTCTCTACGAAAAAATGCGCCATATCTACCATCCTCAAAACTGATTTACCAAACAAGGGGTAAGTGTTATGAATATTAATATCATGGTCACTCATTGAGGTTACAATCAATATTACCATTGTAGTATCAACGCTCACCTGTCCCCACGCCCATTCAATGTCATAAGGGGACGGCGGTGGGGAACAATCTATCACTCTTATGGCTTGCTTAGGAAAGGCTCGCTCAATGAGACTAACGTAATTATCGGTTAAACCATTCCCTGTACTGTTAATTATTGTTGGCATCTAATAACTCCAATTCACTTAATAAAAATTTACGACGTGCCTCTTTGTCAAACTGAGGCATTTTGATGTCTAATGTTTCAACAGTAAAACTTCGCTCTATCGCCTCGTCCTCAATTGCCATAAGTCGTTGATGTTCTGTGACTTTGGGGTCTATGGTTATCTCATAACAAAATAACACCCCTACCCCATACCCAAAGTTTGAGCGACTGCTTTTTAATTTGATGACCATAAATAGGTTTTGAGTAAGGGGGGATAATGTACCCCTACACCATAGCCCCCTCTCACTCGTTTTCAACCTTTAATGTCTACTCATATCCCCGACAGGATTCGAACCTGTGACAAATTGGGTAGAAGCCAACTGCTCTAATCCACTGAGCTACGGGGATTCAATTACTTTTGTAACCTCTAAACTAATTATAACTATACCCATCACATCGTTGTATCAAGTTGCAATACTTGTGATTAACCTTACCTTCTTTGCCGATATTAAATTGCCCCGTAACCCGTATACTGATACGCCCCGTTACCGTGCCTTGATACTTCCCTTTAGGGATAATCGCCTGAACAATATCGCCTGTAGCAAAACCAAAGACTCGCTTTTGACGTGTTTTAGCCGAAGTGCGCGGGAAGCCATATTTATCCATGCGACACATTTGGCGATTGCCCCGCCCTGTAGCTTTAATGAGTAGTGGTTTAACACCCTTAATCACTGTAGCCGCCCCACCAACCCCTACGCAAGCGGCATCAATCCAATGGTCTTTAACGTAACCCTGTTGAGTGCGATTGAATTTAGTGCGGCCACCACTCCAAAACGTGACAGGCAACCCGAAGGCTTTTAGCTCATTACCCACTCTAAAACGGGTCACATTAACCGCCGCCGCATCTTTGAACGTTGCCTTAAGTTGTCCCTTAATCTTTCTCACTACGTCAGGTTTTTTGGCTAGAAATAACTCTAAAGAGTTGTTCCCTTTTTTCTGATTGCACGGCTGACACGCCAACGTTAAATTACTCACTCTATTCGTACCACCTTTTGATTTTGGTACGATATGCTCTATTTGGAGAGGCACATCTTTAGCCCCACAGTAAACGCATTGTCGTTCAAACTTTTCTAACAGATATTCTCGTACCTCATAACCCGTTAGTTCCCCTTGTTGATACTCCACCCCGCTAATTTCAGGGTTCATCATCAATTGAGTATCAAAGCGGACTGTCTCAACGGCAATGGAACTAATGGGGGCATACTTGCTTAATCGGGTTGTCCACGTTTTGATGTTATAAACTCTACTCAGTAAAGAGGGCATTAATCGCCCATCAACTTTAGCGTTAGCCCGATTTGCCCACCGTGCAGGCCGATAACGGGTTTTGCGATTACGCCGTCCTCTACGAACTGCTCGCCGCTTATCTAAAGCCTCTTTAATCGCATTTCCCCGATGTTCTAAGTTTGCCGCCCATAACGTTTCATTGCCCCGTTCAAATTCACCGACAATGGCAATGCCTGTTACCTTACTTCCAGGGTCAAATCTCAATTCAATCGACTGAACTTCACCCACTTCACGCTCTAATAAAATAATCGTGAACGGGAATCTCCGATAAACGGCGGCTTTTTTATTCTTGAGTAATTCCCTTGCTCTCGCTGAATGGCAAGGCATTAAAGGGGTTTTATTACTTGATAATACTAAAACTTTTGACATTTACTTGTCACTCCCGTAAGGGGTAATGGTCATCTCGACAATGTTATTCGTAGGTTTTGTATCTTAAATGCACGGTCTTAACCTTATAAAACTATTTAACATTTAAGCTAAGAGGGTAGGGCTGATGAAGTACCCTAACGTTACTATGTATTCTACGATAACGTAGCTCTTTGCAGAACTGAGTCTGCTTTCATATCACCGTCAAAATCACGCGTTATAACTTGTCAGCTTCGCAAACCTCGCCGATTTTTGAGCAAAAAACAGTTTGCGAGAATTTGTGCTGTTTTTTTGACGTTCCCCGTCACAACGGACGGACAGTTGCAACGAGTGATTTTGACGGTCAAGGGTTGAAACCTCTGTAAGAGGCAAGGGTTGACGGTTGCGCGCATCAGTTGCAACGAGTGATTTTGACGGTCAAGGGTTGAAACCGACTCGACTTTTCCATGTGTCGAATGACGCGTTGCAACGAGTGATTTTGACGGTCAAGGATTGAAACAGTTACTTATAGGTCAAGTTTCGTTACAGGTTTGGTTGCAACGAGTGATTTTGACGGTCAAGGGTTGAAACTTATAAAAAAAGAGTAGTGTTACTCAAGTGAGTCGTTGAATCCGCGAAAACTCCCGACACACAATTCACACTACTCTTTACACGACTGACGGGACTCGAACCCATACGTTGACGGCCTAAAACCGACAGTGCTACCTGAATTACACTACAGCCGTAACCACTATAAAACTATTTTTCTCACCTACTCTCACGCTGAGAGTAATCGCCTGACGGGAGTCGAACCCATAACTGTTTGCGACAATTTCGTGCAACCACTAACACCACAGACGAAACTTACTACAGAACCTTAATTTTTGACGGTCAAGGTTTGAAAGTTGAACGATATCACACCGATTAGAGGAAACAGAAATCAGTGCGGGAAAACTTATTCCCCTAATCGGTTTTGCTCTAAATTGAGCAGGGGCATCATAGGGACTCGAACCCTCACCTTCGCCGTCAAGCGATGTGCTAAACCAATTGCTACCATAACGCCCATACTATGCGGGTTGAGGGACTCGAACCCCCAACATCTGACTCCCAAAGTCAGCACTCTGCCATTTGAGCTAAACCCACTCAACAGTTATTGTGGTCGGTACAGTTTAATGACATTGTTTAGGTCTAGTCAACTTTCTGTTTATGACTATAGCGGGTATGGGAGTCGAACCCATTTACGTGAGTTTATGAAACTCATTGCAGTGCCGTACGCATCCCCCGCAATAAAAACGGGTGAACTCTCATCACCCTTAAGGAATTTCGTCCTCTCATAATCAAAGCATTAACACAAGGAAGCCTTTTCACGACCTGCTCAGGTCTGTACCCCTTCTAAAAGGGTAGTGCGTCTTGTGGGAGTCGAACCCACTTTCAGACCTACGCTACTCCACATCAGCTAAAGACACATTTCTCGCCTGACCGCTTAGGGAGGCGGTCAGACTCATTGTTTTGTTAAATTTCAGGACGGCAATAGTCATTTCATTTATTCACACGCCGTAGTCAGTAATTCAGTCATTCTTTCGCAACCCCTACATTGCTACATACCTTGCAGGACTCGAACCTGCAACCTACGAGTTTGGAGTTCGTTGCTCTACCATTTGAGCTAAAGGCATTTATTTACTAAATTCACCCTGTTTGCGACGGGCTTTGATGACCCGCCTCTCGTTGTGAGTTTTAGTAACTCCACCAACTTTTTGATTGGTTTTTAACGTGCTTGTGTTTATGCTCGTTCATCATAACTCCATTATACCACACTTAGCTTTATTTGGCAAATTTCTGTTTGCGTTTTCGTTTGGTAAGTTGCCGTTCTTTATGTGATTTGACGGGGCGGTTGATTTTATGCCCGTAGAGAAATTGGTCAATCATCATTACCTCTAATATGAGCGCAATCTGTCTGACGGGTGATAGCTGATTTAGTGGACGGTTCATTGTTTAGCAGTTCGATTAAACTCCGTGATTCTTTCTGTTGAGGCGTGTCTGCTTAAATATGGTAACAGTTGTTGAATGATTAACGTTTTATCATTCAAGTGCAAATGAAACGCTACTGTCGCACCGTACACTTCACTCACTATAACCTCTAACCCGTTTAATGGCGAACTCAGGCTCGATGGGAATGATGATGTTAAAAAATTCAATTACTTCACGATATAAACCTTCAATTTCTTGTTGTCGTTGTTCCATCTTAATCCTCAATCAAGTTTTTTGAGCCGTTTAACGACATTTGCTCAGGTCGCCCTTAAATTTTTGCCGACTTAAGGGGGGCGGGGGTGATGTTAATGACTAGCCTTGTCTTAGGGGTCTCTCATTTTCGTTCAATCGCGGTGTAATCAGTGTTAAGCCTTCGGACTCTTGAGAGAGTTGTCCGTTTTTGCTCATATGTCTTTGTGACCCTATCGCCGCCAATTGTCTATTTCACCCATTTGATAGTTCTTGTATCAACGTAACCCCTAAAGTGAGCCTTTTCCCGACTTGCTCAGGTCAGCAGTTTTGCGACTTGTCTTAGGTCGTACTATCTTGTCGTATCTTTTGAAGGAGTTGCACCCTCTCCCGTTTCAAATTCTTCACGGATTTCCTGAACTTTCTGCCGTCAGGTCGCTAAAACTTTTATTTCTTGTATACATTATACCATAGTTGTTATCGTTTGTCAATAGCCAATCTATGGTTTTTAGGAAGTTTTAAGGTTATTACTATTTGTCAATGAGTGAGATGGGATTTGAACCCATATCTGCGGCCTTCGTCGCATGTTACCGCTTGTCACACTACTCTCATTCAAGATAGTTTTGGCGGCGAGGAAGGGACTTTAACCCTTATCTCCGTAAAATGAAGTAATCATCAACAAATCGAAATTACTCACAGAAACGGTATCTTAATTAGTTACGACCCCGCAATAATTGATTGACTATTTTGGTAAGAGGGAGAGGGATTCAAACCCTCTGTATCCGTTGAACTGTGTTTAAACGGTGTCTTTCGTTTTATCCGACCCTTACCTTAATAGTCAGTTGAGTTACGCTCCATCCATTGTAAACGTAAAACTTATAACAATTGCACTATTTTGTCAAACTCGAATTTTGCGGCTTGTGCAACGGCTACTTTACATAATATATCTTTGTTTTCGTAGCTAAAACTCACTTTAGCATTACCATTGGCGGCAACAATTGCTTTGCTGATGCCTGTTTCGTTGATATATGGTAAATTATCGGGGTCATACGTACCCACCTCAAAGATTGTTTCTTTATCCCCTTCTCTTTTGCCTTGACGAGAGATAATACCACCTATATTTACGGGTAACGCTGTCCCTTTCATTTCAATCAATGCCGCACTTACGATGACGGGTGTATTTTGCAGTAATAATGTATCCGCCCCTGCTAATGCTGCTTGCGTTGCTAAATCGGTTAACTGAGTAACTACACCGATTACTTCTGAAACAAATGTCACGTTGGCCTTTCCTACAATTTCGATTTCTTCGGGTACTATCGGGGCGTGTTGCCCCACAATAAATGCTCGCATAATATCCTTTTTAATTTAATAATTATCATAAGGGGAGAAATCTCCCTTTATGTTGAGTAATCGCCACTACATCTAAAAATCCCCACCAATCTTTAGCGGTTATCATTACACCGATAACTCCATCCCGTAAACTTTTTTTAACGACTTGTTTACTCGTAGTCAGTGATGATTTGAGGGGTTTTACACTCACCTCAGATTTAACTAATCTGTAACCCTCAAATCATCACTTAAGGAACTCCCATTTTCGCTCAATTGCAGTGTTATCGGTGTTAAGGCTTTGGACTACTGAGAGAGTTTGTCCGTACTGCCTCATTGGTTCTCAAAACCCAATCGCTGCAAATTGTCTATTTCACCCATTCAAAGGTCGGGTTTATACCCCTTCCCTTGACGTATTCCTTAAGTGAGTAAGTTTACTGACGTTACTCAGGTCATCAACGTTTCGCTGTATCTACGGAGGACGTTTATAGACATTGTTCTCAGGTCTAACGGTGGTAAAGCCACAGACCGTCAAGGCTTGCTCACTCTTTTTTAACGACTTTAGCTGTCGGAACTCGCAAACTTGAGTAAGGGCGATGCTCTGTCAATCCCCTTGCAGTTTAACGACTGTTGCTCAGGTCGTTTGAGGCATTTTACTGACTTGCTCAATGTTGAGAAATTTTTCAATGAGTGTTTCCAAACCTCTGATAACCATTATACCATAGTTATCTTATTCTGTCAACCCCCAAAACCGTTAATTTATAAAGTTTTAAGGTTATTCTTTGTTGTTACAGACTAGACTAGTTTCTGTAACTTGCGTAAATTAGTCGGAAAGGGCTGAGTACCTTAATCCTTACGCTTTAAGACTTTTTAACGACTGTTCTCAAGTCGTTAGATGGGGTCGTTATTCTTTCACGTTGCCCGTTCTTATCCCGTCCATCACCGTGTTTATTGTGGGTCTGTCAGGGGTTTTTAAGCCCCTTTGGTAGATGATACTTTGATGGGTTCTACCGTTGGTACATTTATGATTGACCTAAATCAGAAAGGGTTACGTTGGCCTTCCCCACGAAGTAGTTTAGTGACTTACTCAGGTCGGTGCAAATTCTTTTTATTACGAGTGGTTTGCAACTCGAAGGGTGTCAGGCTCGCCCTTAAACCTTCTCGCCTCTTTTAACGTCTTAGCGGGACGGAACTTGCTTGACTAGTGAGAGTATGTCGCTAACTCCCTGAGTTTAACGACTTCATCAGGTCGTAGAAGGGGTAGCCACTCCCCTTCAATCGTATCAGTTCTAGCCCCCGTAAGGTGATACTTTCGTTTTCGATTTACTTATAGTTTCCTATCTTTCAATCAGGGCTGTCGCTACCCTTTACTGAGTAATGAGGGTTTGATAGTTTTACGATTTATCAAGTCGAGCAGTTTTTACAGGTTGCTGTGGCCTGTTGAGAGTTTATTATCGAGTCTCTCGTCTCAGCCCGTTAGCGGTGGTTGCTTAGACCGTAATGCCCTCATTACTTTTTTTGGGAGAATTTCACCCCCGCCCGACTCTCGTTCTTCACGGGTTGCCACTGAGTTTCTGCTCGCAGGGTCGCTTTAACCTTACTCCCTCTAAGACTATCAGGGACTTGAGTGATTAGTCGCTACTAAAACTTAAGTATGCTCACTCTTTGGTCTTTCTATTACTGACCCTTGTCCCTTCTAAGACTATTAAGGGAATTGAGAGGTTAGTCGCTACCTTTACTGATACTGCGTAAGCCCTCTCTTTTTTCTCCCCTTAAGACTATCAAGGGAGATTTGAGAGATTAGTCGCTACGTTTACTTAGTAAGCTCTCTCTTTTGGCCTTTCTCTAACTGACCCTCGCAGTAGTTTTATGACTTACTGTGGTCTATTTAGTTTTTAAGTTGCCGTGTTTTTTATTTACTTTCTTGAATACCATTATACCATACTTATCTTTATTTGTCAATAGGGTAAACGGGTTTTATCGAAAACTTTAAGATTATTTAGATAGTATAATAGGTACTTCAACGATTAGATTTGTGATTATGAGGGTAGACGTGCTAAACTTACGGTACAGATAGCAAAATGCCCACTTTTCAAGTGAGCATTAAGAAACTCGTTTTTTATTTTTAGCCCTCCGCTACCAACGGAGGAAAGGAGAACTTTACATAATGTTATCAATATCAGGTGGTCATTATACCACAAATAGTGATTTAGTCAATTGTGAGGTGTCGTTATGATGACCACTTCACACTATACCGAAACCCACAAGCGGACTCCGTGTCCTGTTTGCGGGTCTAAAACTCAATTTCATGATGGTCATAAAAATGGCGTGTTTTTCCCATTACATTGTCATAAATGTGGCTATAACCCCACTACCAACGGTAAAGTTTTAGTCGTTGGCAGTGGGGTTTTGTGTGATTGTGGTAAACCCTTAAAATCAGCTAATGAGCGTAAAAGCAACACTTGCCATAAATGTCTAAGTGAATTAAATCTTAATTTTCAAGCTGACGACTACTCAGAATCGGGCGATACCGCTACATTATGCGATTGTGGCAAGCCGTTAAAAACAGATTACCAAATTAAGATTAAAAAATGTTTCTATTGCCAAACATTAGGGTCGTTATCGGCTAAAGCTGATAATTCGGCCAAAACGTTTGGCAATTTTGGTTACAAAAAAGGTCTGTTAAGCGGCCTTGTAATGAGCGAATCGGGCGCATGTATCACTTCACTATGGAATAAGTCGTTAATGGCAATTAGAGCGAGTGACGGGCTTGCTACGGGCTATCAATTGATTGATGAAAAGGGTAATAAGAAATTTGCGTTTCCTTTGGTTAAAAATACGGCTGATAACGCTTTTTTTCATTGCTTCATTGGCAACCGTGAAACCGCAAAGCACAAGGTAAAATGCGAAGGCTACGCTACGGGAATCAGTATTGCAATGGCAAAACCTGACACTTGCATTTTGGTTTGTTTCACGGCTGACAACCTCATTAAAGCGGCTAAAGTTTTTGGGGCTGAATTTTCGATTACTGCGACTGACAAAGATTTATCCTTTACGGGAATCAACAAGGCTACGGAAGCGGCTAAAATTGACGGCTCAAAAATTTGGTTGAGTCCTGTAAGTTCAGACTTTAACGACCTTCACAAATCGCAAGGTTTACAGGCCGTATCAGATTCATTTGAGCGCGACATTTATGAGGCGGGTAGCCTTCATTTATTGGCAGTAAAGCACGGTGTTAATTTCGTTCAAACCGACAACCCTTTGGGTGAAGTTGAGGTTCACGAAGGCATAACGATTTTGAGCGCGGCAATGGGAAGCGGCAAAAGTCGCTTATACTTTCCAAAAGTTAAGGTTTTAGGGGATTCTTGTTTGGCGATTGCCCACTTAAAAAGTTTGGTAGACGCATTATGTAAAGTTTTGATATTAGTTAGTTATCTTAATTCAGACATTGCAAGCGACTTTTTAGGGTTGTGTATCAACTCCATTGAAAAATACGTACGCCAATATGATGTTGTGTTAATTGACGAATTTCACGCGGTTTTAGATTGGTTAGGATTCGGTAGCACAGCTAAAGATAATGAGCGAATCCGTGCGTATAACGCACTAAAGCAGATTTTAGGCACGGCTAAATATTCAGTTTTTGCGAGTGCCACAATGCGACCCGAACACGTTGAATCTGTCATAATGTTGAGTAAAGAATTAGGCCAAAAAGTAACGATAATTGAGCATACCGTTAAGCCTTCAAAAAAACTTATTGTTGAAAATTACGGCGATTTCACCGACTTGCGAGCCGATTCCATCAAACGCAACCGTAATATTTTTGGCTTTAGCTTAAGCAAAGATGACGTGATAGCCTATAACGATAAATTGCAAAGTGAGGGTATTAGCACTGTGGCGATTCATAGTGGCGAAAAGGGGCAAAATATGCACCTTATCACAAGTGGCGATTATGACCAATTTCAAGCCGTTTTGGGTAGTCCTGCAATGTTGGCGGGTTGCCACATTGTAGGGCATATAGATGACGTTTATTGTGATTTGTCGTCTAAGACTGAAATTAGTCCATTATCAGCTATACAGGCTTTAGGGCGGGTACGCACGACTGAAACGGTTTACGTGACGTTGCAAGGTGGTAAAGATAAGCTATCAGAATCGGCTTTTGTTACGAGTGAAACAATTCTACGCAATAAGCGAGCGAGTCAAATCGCTTCATTACGAGATACTTACGAGGCTATGGGCTACTCCAATGACGAAATAGATTCAATGTGTGAAGCCCACTCAAACCGACCCTTCACTGATTACGATAGATTTAATGCAACCTTACAAAAAGCCCACAATGACGAATTTACAAATTATAACGCTAATTTTTTGGGTTATACCAAACAATTAGGGTATGAGATTGTGGACAACCGCCACATTAAGACGGCTGAGGACAAAGAGGCGCGGCGCGAGCGAAGTGAGGGGATTCAAACGGTCAAAACTCAAAGGTATGCTGACATTAGCAATGTCTACGAAATTGCTAAGGAAAGAGACATCATCTTACCTGATATTAAAATCTTGCGAGATAAAACCGATAAAACTGAATTAGAGCAATACGCCGTAATTTATCACGATTGCAAAGATATTTTTGAGAGCGCAACGGCTGAAACAATTGAGAACGTAATAGAGAATAACCTTCATTCGTTGGCTAAAGATTACGCGCTTTTGCGGTGTGAATCGGTGGCAATCCAATGTCTTTTAGAAGATGAAAAGTCAATAGAATCGGGTGAAAAAAGCACGGCCAATTTTAGAAATTCAGTAGCAAAACGTGAGATACTGTTAGCTTTAATGGCGGTGGCGGGTGTTACGATTGACTACAGCGATTCACGTCCTGAAACCGTGCCAACGGGTAATTATAATTTTAGCGGTGCGGTTGAATTGACGGCTGAAACCGACTTAAGTGAAGTGTTAGAGCTAATTAAAAAACACCGATTCACTATTGAGTTTAAGCGATACGCAACCCTAAGTCATAAATCCGTAATACGATTTTTGCGAGATTTGTTGGGTTACGAATTGATAACAAAGCGAATTTCGGGTGGTGGTAGAGTGTGGCGGGTGGCGGGTTTAGCCAACGATTTAATAGCCGTTGGTGGCGGAAACCGCTTAAAATGCTACTTTGCCGAAACGTCCAAAGATTATGATAAAGCCATTACCTTTTGCGTATCTACTGACTCTTTAAAGAAAACAAAAACGCAAAAGGTAATGGCGGTTTGTCAGTATGACGAATGAATTATTCAATAATGGGTTACGATTGAATTACCTTTCAGCATAAGGGGTTAATGACGTGCCACAAACCGTTTGACCAATGGCATAATTGAGCGAATGAGACAAGCGATTATTTGGTTGAGACTTCCCACAGCAAAAGCAAGGTAGAAGTATCTAAGGTGATGATAAAAAACTCGCTATGAGCATCGTAGTGAGTTGAGAGGGGTGTGGGATTGCTTGAGTAAGCCGTATTTTCTAAGGGCTTCCTCGAATGAGATGGTTTTTGAGATAAAACCACGTCCACGACATTTTTTAGCTCCATGTTTGATTGTTGATACTTCTACCTCAATTATAGAATAAAACACCGCTTTGGGGTATCTACGCCTCACAGAATGAACTTTGACTAATGTGGTTTATACTCCCCCAACACCCGTTAGATTTAACGAATAAAAACAATAAAGCCTCTAAGATTTAGAGGCTTTATTGTTTGTTCAGATAAGCGTGAAGGGGTCAAGGTGAGTTTTATTCGTAGAATAAATATATTTAGACCTTTAAGTGAATAAAGCCCATTGTAGACGTTTTAGGGAGTGGTAACATTCGTCACTCAAGAACAATCGTACTGTTCATCAACGCTCTGCGAAGGTGAGATAATGTCCCATCTTTCCGCCAACGCCCTTTGGTACTCTCAACAAAAGTGTCAATCTTTTTGTTACGCTCTACCATCGGGGAGGCAATTATCTGTCTTATCGCCTCACTCTCAGGGTTCTCGAAGGCGTAACAATGAGAACCCATAAAATAACGGTCATAAACCCCATGAGCCGACAGCCTGCTAACTCACTATCAGGAATTGGGATATTTTTGTTAATATAATTTTGAATTATGGCTACGTAATCAATCAATGTACTGTTCCTCAACTTTACCCCGTAATAACTCAACTCGCCGAACCAATGACATTTTTGGGGTGATAGATTTCTTTAATGATACTTTGGGTGTTGGTACAATCCCACGAATTACTTGTGATTTAACATTGCCTTCGTTTGATAAATTATAAACTGTCATCTTTTATTCTCCTTGTTGATTAACTTGCTTTGATGTAACCATTATACCATACAAGTTATAATTTGTCAATAGAGAGACTGATATTTTAAGATTATAACAAAAAAGTCTCTTAATTTAAGAGACTTTTTTGTTAAACCCAAAGTCGGGATTCGATGTGTTTTGACTGTTGCAAATCACTTGAGTAAACTATGGCGGTCAATTTCAATCCCCAAATCGGGATTCTGAGGGTGGGGTCTAAGGTATTCGCCCGACTATGATTATTAGCCACCCGTTGCATCGGGTTAATCACTTTTTATGCTGATATTGGGTGTAGGGGCCACCCCTTCCCTCACTTTCACTCAAGTTACCCGTCGCAATTCGTTTAACTTGAGTGAGGCGGTCATACCCGCCGATGGGTATAAGCGTTAATCCCCATCATTGCCGTAATTTCTCACCGTTTTATCATACGGCTGTGATTTTGAGTAACTCGTTTCGGGGTTTTGATTTGCCCCGACTTATACCACTCGCTTCCATACCCCCACTGTGTATACACTCAGTTTTAGGGATATTGCGACTGTTATAGCCGACTTTTGAGTGAGTTAAAGCGAATCCCCCTCTTAGGACTTTAAGCACCTTTTACGGTAGCCCCTTTTAGGATTACCCACCTAATTGGGTGAGAAACACGTCTCAATTGCCGATTTTTACCGACTTGCTCAGCTCGTTTACTCCCCTATCTTACCCAAATGGTGTTACCGATAAGATAGATGTGAGTAATCTTAGGCTAAATTACGTTTGTCTCACATTCGCCCCCCGATGACCCGCCATTAGCTAAGTGGCGCAATTCAGGGTGAGACTTTAGATAAAATCAGTGCTATCCCACACACTTTACTTTAAGCCCCCTACCCCTCAATTACTCACTGTCTATCGGCCTTATTTGTTTTTCTGAGAGTAAGTAAAGCCGAACAATTGTTTGGGTTACTCACTCTCTCATTAACACTTTAAGGACTGTAACAAGTTCTGAATTTATTGGGGCGGGGGCAGTTGAGTAAGGGTAGCCACTCCCTTACTCTTATCATCATTAAGCGCATACTCATAGGTAGCCGATGATTTTAACTAGACAGACCTTAGTTCACAGGTTTTGTTGCCCCCGTTCCTTATCTCTCAAGGTTTTAGCGCACTCTAAGCGAAAGGGGACTAAGATTTAACGACTAGTTTAATGACGTTGCCGCTATGTCATTGAAGGATTTAACCCCCTCGTTTGAGGGGGGAAGCCATACCCCTCGCCGTCTCATTAAGCACCGATAAAATCGGTTAGCGACTTTTCGACCCTATTGGCCGCACCGTCTCTTTGGACGTTTTACTACTCCCCCCCTCACTTCACCTATTCGCCGTGTTCAGTGACTTTTTTGTTTATGAGAACTACCTAAGATGAACCTTTGTTATCTGTGGTAGTTCTCGTTTAACATATTTATCACTGTTCTTACGGGTAATTTAATGTGTCGTGAGGGGGGTTAAGTCTCTACCGTCCTCTCACTCAAGAACCACTTGAGAGGATTATCTGATTTGGGGTTTAGCTCAAATCGGTAGAGTTTTACTAAGGGCGGTAATTCCCTCAAAGATTAGGATACCCTTCGTAATCCTACCCTAATCCCTTCTAAGCGGTCTAACCAATCCCCGCCTCCGCCAAATTCAGTCCCGTTTTAGGGCTGACGTTTCGCTGTTACTCAAGGTAATTCTTAGACCCTCTTTCACTTTCCTTACAAATGATAGATTACCGCCATCATCTTTCGGTAGGCTTTACGCAAGCCCGTCACATTTTTTAACAACTTTGTGATAATGTTCTCTAAAAGGGCTGTACCCACTTAAAGAATATCACCACTCAGTTAATTTCTCTATGCTGTCTATTATACCATAGTTATTGTAGTTTGCCAATAGGGTATAATAGAGTTTTAAGGATATTTCTTTTTGAAATCAGTGGTGAGATTTTCACTCACCTTGTCCCAATCTTAGCGTCTGTTGCTACTGTAGGGCTGTCCTGTAATGTTAAACGACACTGATATGATTTAACTAAACTGAGTAATACGGATTGGCGTACTGTCTTAACTTTCCCTTGCGCTTTTCATTAAGCTAAGGTTTCCCTGTGAGGTTTGTTCCCACATCTCGTAATTTCGGGAAAGTTAAGGTTTTTCACTTAAACTAACTCAGTATCATATTATTCGATTTCGATTTGAAAGGTGCGACGGGCAGTGCGATGTGCCAATTTTTTAAATTTGGCTTTTTGCTTGCGTTCACCGCCACCGTTCTGTTTGGTGCGGTATTCTTCCAAAAAATTCCAATTGCGTTTGCTTCCGTATAATTTCATCATAGTCGTTGTTCTCCGTGTTGATTAACTTTCTTTGATGATACCATTATACCATATAAATTAGGTTTTGTCAATAGGGTATCATCAAACTTTAAGGTTATTTCTTTAGAATTACAATGTTCGTGCTTTGTCGGTTAAGCCGATATTGCGGTTACTGAGGTTGAGGTAGCCTTTTTGGATTAAGGCGTTGATGTGGCGGTAGCTCACTCGTAATTCACTCATAACTTCGTTGATGGGGACTGAACTGCGTCCTACGTTGATTTTAGCTTGTCCGAAAGTTTTGGACTCTTCGTTCTTTAAGTAGCTGATGATTGATTGTTGTAATAGACTCATTTTGTTACCCTTTGGTTATTAAATAAAAACGTGAGCAATTTTTGGCTGAGAAATCTGTTAAGAGATTTTTGCGGCAAAAATCTTGAAAATTCATAATCGTATCGTTTGTCCATTCATCGGGTACTGAGAACTTCACCGCCACTTGTCCCAATTCCTGTTTCATCATCGCGGACTCGATTCTACCCGCTAAGGCTTTTTGCCCACCGTCTCGTAATTTTTTCACTTCGTTTATGAGTTGTTGTTTGATTTGAGCGTTCATTTTGATAATCTCCGTGTGACTTGTTTGATTTACTTTGATGTAACCATTATACCATAGTTATCATTATTTGTCTATTGACAAACAGAGAAATACCTAAACTTTAAGGTTATTACTATATCATAACCATTTACACCAATTTGTACCATCGTAATACAGGTCGGAATATTTAACGAACACAATTTCGGCGGTGGGGAACGTTAAGAGGGCGTGTGTATCGGATTTAATTTTACTCAAGATACCGCACCGTCCGTCAGAACAGAGGATGGTCACGCCATTCTCAGGGACATTAAAAAACTGCCGTTGTTGAACAACGGCAGTTAAGTTAATTAACTCCACAGGAACACCCACTTTAACGGTGACATTATGCCACACTTCGGGGTCGGTGTTTTTCACCTTCTGCACAAACTCGAAATTTAATTGTTTCCATTGTGCGTCTGAAATGCCACTGCCTAATCGTGATAAATCTAACATTTTATACCTCTCATTCAATCTAAGTTATACGAGGGGTGGGAGTCGAACCCACAACCCATTAAGGGAATAGTTTTTAAGACTACTGCGTATGCCGTTCCGCCACCCTCGCTTAAATCTTGAGTGTGCTAACCCCACAACACCTACCGCCTCCCTTACGGGTGGACAGTGAGGACTCGAACCTGCCCCTCTCAAGATAAATCCCACGTAAGAATCGAACTTACTACCTCCCCATTAGGGTCGCTCTACCAAATGAGCTATTAAAAACACAATCAATTGTCACGATTGGGCGTGGCGTTTCAACAGACCTCAGTGTTTTTTCAACTTTCAAACTAAGGTTGGCCTTCCCTGTGGGCTTTGACCCACAACTCATTATTTCGGCCTGTTGACGTTTTGTCAACTATTAAACTAAATTGATTGTTATACCCTGTGCAAGATTCGGACTTGCCACCTTCGCCTTATCAGAGCGACGCTCTACCAAATGAGCTAACAGGATTGATTTGACCCACCAATGAGACTTTCACTCATATTTCCCACTGCACCTTTTCGGGCAACAGGCAGTGTAATAACTTATACGATGGTGGTGTGATTGATGAAACCGATGACGGGACTTCCGCCCATATTTTCCTCATTTTACTGAGAACGTCCTAAGAATTAAACGACATCGATATGATTTAGTGTGCCAATGATGGGATTTTAACCCATACACCCTCATAACCCCTTGTGGAGTGACAGAGAGCGTCCTAACTGTTAAACGACATTGACTTGTTTTAGTGCCGATTGCAGGGAATTAAACCCCACTCAGGACGGATAACCTCATTATGTGAGCCATTACGCTTACAACCTTTAGTCTCAACATCGGCATAATTTGAACTTCCCACCCATTACACCTTGCTCTTAATTATGTCGCCATTTTTTAGATTCGGCAGAAATGAAAATGGGGAGTTCAGCTACCCCTCATAGGGTGGGTTTGAGTCCCACCCTATGAGGGGTAAGGTTCACCGTAAACTACGCTGACGTTGTTTTGGTATCAGCCGTGAGATTGATTACTCACATTCGGTGGTCTTCCCACTGTCCTAATTAAACTGATTACTTTTGCCCGTAAATTCGGTACGCTTTTTGAGTCGTCATATTTTGGCGATAGTCATTAGAGCCAATAGTGTGCCATCGGGTGATGATTTGACCATCACGGTTCACTCTCATACTGACGGTTAATTTCTTGTTAGCGTATAATTCTGCTTCTTTTGAGTACATTTTGTTTTACCTCCTTTAGAAAATATGATTATGCCATAATTGTCGCTATTCGTCATTAGATTTCCGTGTTGATTAACTTTCTTTGATGTAACCATTATACCACAGTTATCTCTAAATGTCAATAGCAAGTATGATATTTTTAAGGTTATTATGAAATTTTACGATTATACCATACTTATCATTGTTTCGTCAATAAGGTGTGTTGTTGAAGGAAAATTATAACTCAGTAATCGCCCTGAAATAATTTTTACTCAGAATTGCGGTTTTATTCTGAAACCTTCAAAGTGAGTTTAGCCCTCTACCTTGAGAATTTTAAGCACTCTGTACAGAGTAATTCTCTTTCGGCTTATCTTAGCCTCATTGCTAAGATAATTACGTCTAGCCGCTTACCGTTTTAGTCTACAGAACTTTTGGGCGTACCTTTATGACCTTTCGTTCACGGACAATACCGTAGTCATCAGTTCTTTAGTGAGTTTATCACCCCTCACGGACTTGCACCGTGTCTTACCGCTTTGGGCGATATGTGCTGCTACTTACACTAGATGGGTGATGATTTTTAAGGCTACTCATAAATGAGCCTGACTGCTTTTTATGAGTTTAGCGGCTCGCCTTAAAGCCGTTATCATCTCGTTTCAAAAGGTTGTGCCACTTACTATTAGGGAGAGTCCGTAACTTGAGTGAGCCTTTTAACGACTTTGTTGCTCAGGTCGGAAAGGTTATTTAGATTTGTAATTTACATTTGAGACTGACCGTAACGGGTTGTAGTTGGGGGGATAACTACGGCCATTTCAGTGGAGATTCTTGCCACTGCTTCGTCCACTGTGTCCATAAAGTGTTCCCATTCTGAAATAAAGATGATTGTACTGCCCCAATTGATGTTGAGGCGGATTTCGTTGTTGAATGGGTTACTTTCGATAGCAATGCTTTGCAGTTTGAGTCGTTCTCTCAACTCATTCAAGAAATTTTGAATTTGAAATAAAGTTTTATTTTCCATCAGCTTTTAACTCCACGCATTTTTTGACGCTTAACCGTACCCCTAAAAACATTGATGTAACGGTATTGTCATACCCTATTTGGAAGTGCCACCCCGTAGTGTTGGTTCTCACTTGAGTACCCCGCCACAGTTTACCACGCCCAAATTTTTGTTGCAGTATTTCTAAGCATTGTTGTTCTTGTAAAGTGTTTTCCATTTTATCCTCAAATGAATTTTAGCGGTATAAGGGATTTATGATTGCGGCATTGTAGCACTCATAAACCACACGTAGTCTTACTTTATGCTGAGATTGACTAGAGAGGTTTGTACTCTCGTTTCCGTAACTTTGGCGGCTTGTGTCAGCCGATAGTCATTTAGCTAGTGAGTATACTTTCGCTATGTCCTCAACCCCTTTCGGGAGTTTCAGGTATTACTCGTTTAGCTATTCTCAGTAAGTCCGTAAGTGGTTTAGTTCTTACTTTCTTGAATACCATTATACCATAGTTATCCCTATTTGTCAATAGGGTAAACTATGAATAATGGAAACTTTAAGGTTGTTCTAATTTCGTTAAGATTTTAATTAATCGACGTTTCACGGTGTTGAGTGAGATATTAAGTTGGGTGGCGATAGTGTGTGGGGGGAGTTCTTTTAATTGAGCGATAGACTCATCGGTAACGTGGGGGCGTTTGATTGTGGTTTTGAGGTGTTTATAGATGGTGATGGGTTTGACTTTATATTTCTTTGCCAATTGGGGGACGGAGAGGCGTTGTCGTTCACTGAGTAGTTTGTTGCGAGAAGGTAATTTACTGCGTGGCCGTTGCCGTTTATCTAACGGCTTTAATTCTAATAAGACCATTCTATGCCGTATTGTTAACGGATTCATCTGTAACGAATTGGCTATTTCGTCCACATCATCTCGTGCGTGAATACGTAAATAATCATCATACCACCGCTTTGTTTGCCGATGATGCAACGGGTCCATATTCGCCCTCTTAAACCTCTGCCGCACCGCCTCACGACATACCCGACAGACCCGACCTAATGTAATAACGTTAAACCTACTATTTAATTGTTTCAATGCGTTTACTGAAATACTTGTCTTCATAATTTATCCTGTTACAAGTAAAATGAACGCTTTGTAACAAAGCGTTCATTTTACTTGAGTAATTAAACTGTTACTGATTGATTAACATTCGTTGTGTTTGTGTTGCCTCGTCTTCGGCGTTTTGCCAAAAATCATCATTGCGTGAAGGTGAAACCGTAATCATTGCAGGGGCGGGCGGGGTCATCATTTGATTAATTGCCGTCTGTTCCTGAGCCTTCATTGACTTAACGGTTTCTACCGCCGTTAGAAGATTATTCCCACAAGTCAACTCGAGCAACTTAATGGGGTTTTCTTTAATTCTTAACGATTGGCATAACCCGATGAACATTGCGTGAGGGTCGGATAAACGTAATTCATCGTAGAGTTTTAATTCGTCCTTGTAGGCTTGAATTTCATCTTTTTTCTCAGCGATAACATCAGCGTAACCGATTGACCCTTTGTATTGCCCGAAGAACCGTGATAAGGCGGATTGCTCAATTAACTCGAAGGCTTTCGCCTTTCGTTCTTTGGAGTAAGGAACGTCCCCTAAAAGCCCCTTGATGCGGTTAATTTCGTTATAGTCACTATCTCCCCAATCACCTTCAATCGGGTAAATACTTGACTTCACGGTTTTGCCCACACTGATGGGCTTTTTAGCGAATCGTAATGGGATATGAAAGAAATTGCGGTGAAGTGTGAACTTGCCCGTAGGGTCAACTAGCTTATTGATGGGGGCGTAAATTTGTTGATAGAATGAGGATTTTTTGAAACCCCCCTCAGTACCCAAAACCTTCTCGATATGCTCCGTTGCCATACCTTTGACTTGCAATACAAATAATAACATATTGCCGTGTTCGTCCACTAAGTCGGGGGATAAACAACCCAACTCATAAAGTGAGCGTCCGCCCTCAATGTATCTCTTTGAAACAATTTTCTTGTCGGGGTCTGTCTTATTTGTGTCACTCAAGTAAGTCACAAATGAGGTACGAATATGAATTGGTACAACGGTTAATGTCTCGCGTACCCACCCTTCGGCTTCCCCACCGTCCTTATGAGTGACAACGCCTATAGGTTCTGAGAAAAACCCACTAAAAACTTTTGGAAATTCTAATTTGTGTTCTTGATTTAACGGCCAACAGCGTGCCGTACTACTCGAAGGGTCATCTTGAATGACTTCGTATAACCCCTCGTCCTCAATTTCATTTAACTGTGCAAAATAGTTAGTCATACTTTTTTCTCCTAATGGCTAATAAATCTTTTATTTAGTAAACTGTTTACATTATACTCTTTATTCACTTTATTGTCAAATATCGGTTAAACTAATCCGATACACTCCGATATGTTAGTCCCTTCAAATGAGGCGTTGGTGAGCGTTGCCCCTTCAAAGTTACATTTTTGAAGGGTACTATTGTTGAAAATTGCATCCGTTAAATTGGCTTTTGAAAAATCACAACAAATTAATGTAGCACCCGAAAAATCTGTAGCTGAGAGATTTAACGCTCTAAAATCAGCGTTAATTATCGTTTCATTGGTTAAATTCATTCAATCCTCCTATGACTATCATTATAGTCGTTTTGCAAAATAGTGTCAATATCGGAGAGGGGCGCAACTTGACTGAATTATCATATTAGAGTATAATGTATTTATGATAACAACAGATAATATAGAAATAGTTCGAGGATTGAAAGTTTACGTTTTTTTAGAAATTGGGGAATTACGGTCAGGGGTTATTAAGGATACCTTTTCAAATTACTTCACTATCCGATGGGACGATTTTGGCGAAACGGATTTCCCCCATAACGTCCCCTTCGATATTTTCGCTCTTGAGAGAAACGGGGTGGAGTATATGTTACGTAATATCAGAACTGAGTTGGTCTATTTGAAACAATTGTTACAGCAATTTGAGGCGAGATTATGAGAACATCAGATAATAAACCCCTTATCGTTGGTATGACGGTGTGGGAATTAAACGATGATGATTCCGTTCACTCAGGACTTGTTACAGGTATATCTTTGAAAAATACCTTTAACGTGAGATGGGATAACGGAGTTACCAACCTATCAGCGAAAGATACCATTTTCGCTGAGGAAAAAAATGCCTTGAATGTGTTGTTATATTCTGTTTTGAAACAAATTTCTGAATTACAAAAAATATCCAACAAGATTGAAGGGAGAATTAGTCAATTATGAGAACTCATTATAACAATGATAACGGGCGTTTTAGTGACTATTGTCACGATAAGGCACGAACTCAATTGTATCCACTCTTATTCAATTGTTCCTCAACTGAGTTAGGTTTCGTTAATACTCAAGTTAGTGGGGGCGGTGAAGGGGCGATAATGGACGGACAGATGGGCATTGACCGTATCATCAAAGTTACTCGCTCTAATCCGACACCCGTTAAAATGAACCGTAACCCGTTCCCTGTCTCATACCCGATACAAGAAAGATTTCGGCGGGACTTTAATCAAAAATATCAGGATATTACCGTTACAACGTGGAATAACCAAAGTAACACTCCCTCAGAGTTTTACAAGTTATCGGCGGGGTATTTTTTGTACGGATATTTCTCAGTTGAGAGAGATGAATTTGTTGAGGCGGTTCTTGTGTCAGTACCTCACTTGATTAGTTTGATTGACGAAGGGCGGATACCGCACACCCCACCAAAATTACACCCTGACCCTAAAAAAAATCAGGATTTTATTTGTATTAAGTTTAACGATTTATACCGTTGTGGGGCAATTGTGAAGTGGGTGAAGGATGGGAAACTTCAAAGAACTCAAGAGGCGGTAACGGTCAATGTCGTTAAGAGTGAGGATAATGTAGCCGATAAGCTCAAAATCGACACATTAAAGAAATGGTTACGACAGAGTAATTTAGTGGGACGGGTGGTGCTTAAAGCAACCTGTAAACCACGTCACAGAATTAACTCTAAATTGAGTGAGTTGAGTAACTTATTGGGAGATAACGATTATGTCAGTTATTCATAAAGTTACTGTAATCCATATTCTCTGTAATGACGAAAGTTTAGAATGTGATAAATTGTTCAAAAAAAGTGTTCGTGAGTTGAGTAAAAAATATCCTCAACTAAAACCATATCGTCATTCTAAAGGGTGGCATCCTGAATTAGAAACGGAGAATGAATGGGAAACAATGATAACCGACTTTGAACAAGTTATTACAAATTATCCACAGTTATATTTGCAAATAGAAAGAATTGAAACAATTAGATTAGGGAGAGGGATTGATGACTGACAACACAATGTTCATATACGACAGCCATACCAACACTAAACCATATCACTGTATTGCCCTAATTGACGGTCTACAGGTCGTTTACGGTAAAGCAGACCCTGAGTTTACTCAAGTTACTGACAGACCGTATTTAGGGCGTGGCACGATTTACAGTGCTAACGGAGTTCCTCAATTGGGGAAAGATTCATTTCATTTTTGGGGTGCGATGGAAGGTGAAACATTAAGACAGACCATTTAACAACGATTGACAGTCCAAACGGTTTAATCTTACAGTGTCTCAAGTGCGGCGGGTTGCACGAAATGGCCTTTTCACGCGATAATCCGATGGATTTGAGTGAGTTCAGTAAAACGATAAAGGCTTTTATAAAACGACATAAACCTTGTAAAGTTGAGAGTGAGGAACTATTATGAACGATGTAACACATTGGAGTTTTGAGAGACAACGCGATGCCGTCGAAATAGTGAGTAAATGGAGAAATGGTTTTGGCATTAAACAAATTACCCGAACTGAATTAGATGGGTTATATCAGTTGAGTGAGGACGCATTTCATTATTTTGTGTGGCTGACAACTAAAACAGAGCGATTGGGCGGAGAGCAATGAACATTAAATTGCGTTTAACAATTTGGGGAGAGATACCGTACTACGGCAAGCTCACACGCCATTTCTCTGATTGTGACGAGGTATTTGGAGAACGTGGGTTGAGTGACCCACAACGACCTGTACGATTTGAGTCATTTGATGATGTGGTTTATTTCACACTCGCTCATTGGCGAGAATGGTTTCCTGACGCAAAAGAGTTAGTCATCATAGAATCAACGCTAAATAATTACGGCTGTTGGGTTGATGATGTTTTACAATCAATCCCTTTAGTTTCACCACCCGTTAAAAGGAAACAATATGTTATTTAGACAACGAACGGAGGGTACAAGTATCAAGTTATGGTTAGGGCGGGAACAGTTTGTAATCCCTGTACCACCTACTCATAATTCAGATTACGGGAAATGTTGGGTGGCTGAGTATTTTGCTGATTTACTCCAATTAGCCTGTCCCAACATCAAATTTCAAGTATTTATTGGAAATGCCTTATTATCCCCGTTTCCCATAGATTATCGTGTCTCACTCAAGTTTTATCGAAATAGTATGACGTTTGAACTAAGTGCTGTGAATGAAGTGTACCCTCAATTTGGGAATATGGTTTTTAACGAAATGGATTCTTTGATTGATTACCTTAAAGGACTAAGCGATGACGACCATAAAATTAACTAAAGAACAATTAGAACTGTTAGAATGGCTAAAGAGCAATGGTCGCACTAATGTCTCTCAGCCTGCCTCATTCAATGAGTGCAGTAAATTTGTGACGGGGGATGCCCTAACAGCCCTCATTGGCTTAAAAATCTTAGGATGTTCTGAGAAACGAAATGGGTACAATTATCCTGATGAAATATGGGTTAGTGAGAATGACCATTCAGGCGATTTCCCATTTCTCCCACCAACAGGACGCATTGGGTGATGGTTTATTGGGAATAAAAAGAGGGCAGTGAATTTAATCACTGCCCTCTTTTTATTTCTCACTCAAGTTAGCGTTGCTCAACAACGTAGCGTAATAAGGTGGGATAGTTACCCCGACCCAATTATTGCGGGTGACGATTAACCCATTGTGATGAATGGTCAAAATTGTTTCGCAATGAAAATCGTTACAATGACAAGGGACATCAAAAGAGTCAAACTCAGTAACTTCACCCACTGTTTCAGGGTTTTCTATAAACTGTAACAATACGTCAATAAAGCCTTTCGGTATCATCACTTTAGAGACTTTACCGTTAAACAAAATCACCGACCCATTAAACAGTCCATCGGTTTGAATTTCGATAAAATCTCCATTTTCAAAATTGTATCGTTTCTTCATTACTCACTCTCCTCGTAAGGTTTGATGTTGCGTTCAAATTCCTCAACGGATTGACCGAAATCAATCGTTACGTCATCTTGAGTGGCAAGATAATGCCCCTCGTAAATATCCCCGTAAAGCCCATTCGCCTCAAATACGTGGTTATAATTGGTAATTAAAAATTGTAAAGCATCTTGTAATTCTTGATTGGTCATCTCGCTAAATTGTTTTTGGCTGTCCATAATTTTTCCTCTTGAGTTAATGTCTTTATTATATCACAGTTGTTTCGTTTTGTCAAAATCGTTAGCTCTTAACCGTAATATAGTCAACTCAACAATATTACAATAATCCCTCACATTTAACATTGTAGGGTACTCAGTACCCATGTCGTGTCACATCTTGACAGTATGTGTAACGATTAGTCATTTTGGGGTTAGGGTGTTACGAAAAAGTTACTTATTTCACATCCACGTTATGGTGCGGTATCACTCACAACGCCCTTGCGTGAATGGGGTTCAAACTCACTACAATCGGTTTTTAACCCCTATTCTGCCCAAAAAGGTCTGTTTATACCAATCGGGACTAAAAGCCCTATTTTGACCCATTCTAGCCCGTCTAAAACCCAAAATAAAAGCCATTTATCACTCAAGTTTTATCAACCACTATTTGACCTTGTAAATTATTTGTTATTCGAGGTCGGAATCTGTTGTATTAACGGCTTACCTGAATGGGTGATTAGTCTCACTCTGACAATCCCCTAAACTCACCACAATCGATTTTAAGCCCCATTTCTGTCCAAAAAGGTCTAAATATACCAAATGGGTATACAAATCCAAATTTGGGGCAGTAAAACCCGTCTGAACCGATAATTTTTGGGGTCGGAATCTCTAAATCCAAATACTTGCTCTAATGTCTGTTAGTTTTAACAAATTGTTATCCGTAGAAGGTCAAAATGGGTCGAAAATTACGAAAATAAATTGTTGTTAATTTCGTACTGTGGTACTGAGTTCTCAAAAGATAAGAAAAAAAGACAAGAAAAAAGTAGCAAAAAAGAAAAGACAATTAAAGATACAGAAAGGATTTCATGAGTCTTATATATTAATATATAAAAATAAAATAAAGTAATGTAATTATTATAGTATTTAGTATTAACTAGAATCAACATACTAGTAAGTTAAATAATAAAAACAAAAGAACCGCACGACGCTATGGCACGCATGAGGCACACACGAGACTATCCGAAAAAATCGTTGTTTTATTACAGGATTTCCGTAATCTTAGATTGTCTCACTCAAGAGAAAAATAAAAAATTCGCGCCGATAAATTAAAAATGAGCTATCGTTAAAATGATAGCTCATTTACTCACTCAAGTTAAAAATTCGCGCCGATTTTATTTTCAGTCAAAAAAAAACAACCTATCACTCCAACAATAGGTTGTTTACTCACTCAAGTATTAACGTGGTCGTCCAACTCCACCCCTTTTTACAATTTATTCTTAGGTAGGGGAATAACTAATATTTTGGGTTGTCCATCGTAAATAAACATACACCCCACAATGTAATGGGTTTCGCTAAGTAATGAGGTTGCTAAGGTATACGCCTCAAATACGGGTGTCGTGCTTATAGCGGTTTTTGCTAAATCGCCGTCTAAGTGAGTAATTGCTAACGTCTTATCACGTATCACATCACTTTCTGTAACAAACAAGATAAAAGAATCCCCTGCTTTCTTTATATCCCGCCTCATTTCTTTTCTTGTCACCAAATGCAACCCTGCCTCTAAAATATAGCGGTGAAATTTAATTCTCTCAGGTAAGACTGAAATAACCTCGTTAATATCAATCTCTTGAGTATATGGCGGACATCCCTTTTCTTTTCGTAATTTCTTTGATGGTGTTTTACCTATCATTTACTACCTCCTGTAATACTGTAAACATTATGTCAATTTGGGAAATCTTGAATGAGCCGAATTGTTTTGTTAAAATGGGAATTACGTCCTCTTTGGAAAGTCCTAATTCAACAAAACATCTGTTATAAAAATCGGACAGGGTTTTATTTAGCACACGGCGGGGTAATTTATAGCGAAGCCGTTTCTCAGTAAATGACCTTGAGCCATCTAAAAATGCCCGTTCTCGCTCATAAGTGACGACCCCGTTCTCAGTAGACCGACTAAACCACCGCCATTCTGTAGGGTGAATATCAAACGGTGGGGCGGGTAATGAAGTGATGAATTTTTTCATACAGGATTATCCTCACTCAAGTTATCGGCGCAATCATCACACAAAACAATGTCACACTGACAACCTGTTTCGTGCGGTGTATGAGCATCGTCCCACAACAAATAATTATGACAGGTAACGCATTGGCATAATTTCTCATTACGGTTGATTAACTCTAATAAAACATCTTGAGATTGTTTAGTCGGCTGATAGCGTTGGTGGTAAAAAGCAAAAGGGAAAAAATGCTGATGATTGACCCGAATAGCCACAAGAATCGGGTTGGCATTTTTCTCAATTAGTGCCATTAACACCTGTTGTGTTTTTTGTTGTAGTACACTATTCTCACTCAAGTGATAACACCACACACGCAGGATTAGAGGGGGTCATTGTAAAATCAAAGCCCTCGATTATCAACTCTGTGACGATACCGTTATTATTAACCGTACCAATACCTCGCAATGCCACCCCAATGCCGTTCTGTAAAACTTCCTCAACTACCTGTCCTCGCAAAATAACCTCGCCGTCATCATTTAGCACGGCCTCACTCCACACCACCACCTTTTCGTCCTCATTAGGCAACAGTCCCCCATATAACGGGAATGTTATCTGTCTTAGTGCTTGCTCCACGAGAGGACGTGGATACACCCGCCCTGTGTCGAGGTGTTTATGGTCAGTGACTAACCCAATCGCTGTAATGTTCATCTTAAACCCCCATTTCAGGTAACGGAAAAAATACAGTTAGTAATCTTAATGCCTCTGTTTTACTCAAGGGAAATGACCACGAATCCCATAAAATATCAAGTTCATTACAATGTTCTGTCTCGTAATGACCTTTCAAAGAGGCCATAAACTCCATTATGACATCGTTAGGGTTATCGCCTTTATTAAGCCTTGTAATCGCCTTGACTTTCGCTTTAGTTACGATAGAGATGGTTGTTTGATACTGTAACAATAATTCTCTGTATGATTCTGTGTACATTTCGTTATCCTTGTTTCCTCACAATCTCCAAATCGGCATACCCGCC
>Ga0316610_1000033_pt1 | contig 34854 bp, 52 predicted proteins | sample MIS2017111B_MG_FD_207677 | JGI IMG/M metagenome (GOLD analysis project Ga0316610, IMG submission 207677) | Microbial mat bacterial communities from Middle Island sinkhole, Lake Huron, Michigan, United States - MIS.2017.111B | ecosystem: Environmental > Aquatic > Freshwater > Lake > Sediment... | reverse complement strand
TTTTCTCATACTTTTATCCCCCCAAAATCAATCCGTATAAAACAAGCTATTAATTTTTGCCCGAAAATATTATAAATTAAGGAGTTACGAAATAGGGGCGTAAAACGAATTGTTTAAAAACTACCATTCTACTTCCATTTAACTATCCTTTTAATACCGGAAAACTACCGTTTGTGCGTTAAAACTACCGGTGGGCTAACTATGTGTGTTATAAAAGTTTATTATGCTTTTGTAACGCATTTTTTATGCCAATGAAACTACATTTAAAAATACCCTGAAAAGATGCCGTTTTTTAGTTGGGGTTACAGTTGGGGTTACAGTTGGGGTTACAAAAACACTGTTTTTTTGCCATATTGCCATAAGGACATTCATAAAGTACTATACTTATAATAATAAAAATACGTGTTAGCCGTTGGGATATTTCCAAAGCAGAATTATACTTATTTTTATTTATGTTATTGAATATCAAAATATTATCTTATATATTTGCTTGTTTTGTTTGTTTTCTGTGTGTTTTCGTGCTTTTTAAATTATCTTTTTTTTTGATAGGCATACAAAACAACACATTAACATCAAACTTTTATGTTCTTTTGGGTAAAAACAGATGTTTGCAGAAACTTTTTGTCATTGTTACAATCAGTTAGTTGTTTTTTTAATGTTTCGATGTGGTCCCGGTGCGAATCTATTTGCTCATTCTTTAATAACAGCTCTTTTTCTAAACTTTTTATCTTTTCAATCAATAGATAACAGTCCGTCTGACTTTTATTTTCAATAATCGGCTCATTATTTTTAATCATTTGCCCTTCACCGGTTATTAACCATTCTAAATTCAAGTCTTTATATTCTCTAACTATTTTCTCAATTATTTGACTACCTATATTTGCATTATTTTTCTTTTGTTTTGCAAAATACGCATTAGAAACTTCTATTTTTTGTGCAAATTTATTTATTGAAATGTTCTGTATTTCAATGAATTGTAATAATCGGTCTATTATAGTCATAAAATATCTAAAAAAAGTTAGAAATAAATTTGTTTTTTCTAAAAATAGTTAGTAGTTTTGCGTTATGTTATTATTCAAATGTACGAATAAAACATTTTAAATCATAAAATATTTTATAATGAGCCAAAAAAAGAAATATGTATATGACTTTCCGGAACAACGTGAATTTTGTAGCGGACTTCAATACGGAGATATAGTATATATAGCCAAAGTTACCGGTTATTCTATTTCGCAGACCACAAACGTAGTAAACGGCAAACGTAAAATGAAAGATAACATGAAAATTGTTATCGAAAAGGTCTTGAACTTACGCAAAGCGATGGACGAAGAAATAGAAAGACAAGAACTAAACAGGTCGGAGGCATAATATTCACAGGGGTGTGTTTCTGAAACCCTGACCTGTTTTTAATTATGAATTATGAATTATGAATTATTAATAAACCAAATTAAATTCAATAAAAATGGAAACTAAAATTCAAGAATTAGAAAAAAGGATTAAAGAATTGGAGAATAATCCAAAGTATGTTTTTAACATAGATTCTGTAATGAAAGAAGTTCATTTAACAACTCTTCCTTCCGATAATACATTGCAGACACGTCAACACCTCTGTAACGTAGCGTTTGATGCGGGGGTAGGTTCGTTAGAAGTACTCGGCAAAGCATTATCAGATTCTCTGCTACAACAGATATCGGCTCTTTTAAAGACTGAGATTCAGAAATCAGAACACCGTCCTTCTTAGTTCTTAACATTATTTCAAACGCCTCTTCAAAACAGGCATCAAAAAGCGGATTCATTTTAATCTGCGAGTTTATAAACTCATAAATTTGATTTTTCATAAGATTAGTTTTTTGTAAATAAAAGTGAGAAATTATTGCCTTAAAACTAATCTTATTTTTAGAAACAACAAAAAAATAATGCAGAGTGGAGCAGTGGTCAGCTTATCGGGCTCATATCCCGAAGGTCACAGGTTCGAATCCCGCCTCTGCAACATATTAATTATGAATTATTAATTATGAATTATGAATTATTCTACTACATATTATTAACTCACTAATTAAATTTAAAACACCATGACAAAAGAAGGTTTAAGCCCAAACGAAAGAACATAAGAAAACCCGACTCCCAATATCACGGCTTTCATAACTCATAACTCATAACTCATAACTAAATTCATAATTCAGAATTCATAATTCAGAATGTCAAACACAGCAGAAATATCAAAAAAATATGCCATAGTAGAATATCACGATGGTCAGCTTGGTATTGAAGCGGAATGGCTTGAATTTGCGGAAATAATTACATTAAATAATTTAAAACTTCGCAGATTACGACATAATGAATTTAAAAACATCAGAACCGGCGGGAACGGTCGCACTTCGTTAATAAGTTGGTCGAGTATTCCGGTAAAATACCAAGAGTTGGTTATAACGAAAATCGGACATCCGGAAAAATACGAAAAATACAAACGATTTAAAGAGAATTTAAAAGCAGACCGTAAAGCAATAGAGTTTTTTGCAAATTATCAATTGCAGTCGGGCAAATACTTGCCTACGGAAACGGCAAAAGAATATCACACAAATGCAATGTTCCTGAATTGTTTGAATTTTATCAGTCAGGATACCAAGGCACGAAGAAAAGCGATGGGCGGCAAAACTACCGGCATTTGGCAGGCACTAAGTAATATCGTGAACGGCTTACAAGAAGAATACCGACACACTTTGCCCAACCACTATTTACGATTGAAAGAAAAAACAAACGAATATAACACTATCGGTTACGAATCCCTGATACACCGAAATTTCAGTAATCAAAACAGCCGTAAGGTTGATGAAAAACTTGAAAACCTGATACTGAGTATCTACATAATGAAAAACAAGCCCTACGTAACAATGGTTCTGGATATATATCTTGAATTTTTGTCGGGCAAAGTCGAAATTATTGATATGAGTACAGGTGAGATTTACCAACGTTCCGATTTTTGGGACGAAAAAAAGAATACGTATTTGATGCTCAGCGAAGCGACTGTTTCCAACTATATAAACAATCCGAAAAACCGAGCAATAGTCGATAGTAAACGAAACGATGCACATTATTTCAACGGTATTCACCGACCACATCACCACAGACGTATTCCTGATTTCAGTTTGAGTAAAATCAGTTTTGACGATAGAGATTTGGTACGCACAATGAAAGACGCATCGGGTAAAACCGTTCGAGCAAAAGCGTATTATGCTTATGATGTAACAAGCGGTGCCTTAATCGGATACGCACACAGCAAAACTAAGGATACCGACTTGTTTATAGATTGTATGCGAAATATGTTCGTATTCTTATTCAGAAACAATATCGGTATTCCGATGGAAGCGGAGGTTGAGCATCACCTTGTAAATCTTTTTGAGAAAGATATGATGAAAGCCGGTGTTTTGTTTCCGTTTGTAAGGTTTTGCAACCCCGGAAACTCGCAAGAGAAAAGAGCCGAACATTTCATTAAAGCAAAAAAATACGGTTTTGAAAAAAGATATAATGACGGTATCGGCAGGTATCATTTAACGGAAGCAAACCGACCGAGACAAGACAAGGTTTGGAATGAAAACGGAATGCAGGTAAAAGAAAAGGAATACACTTACGAAGAACTTGTTGCAGACGATGTTTTTACGATAAACAAATATAACAACGACCTGCACCCGAACCAAAAACTACACAAAGGACTTACCCGCATGGAAGTTCTGAAACAAAAACTTAATAAAAACTTGCCGGAATATCGTGAGGAACTTATTGCACGATACATAGGCGACAAAACGGATACAAGTATTCGCAGAAATCAATATTGCAGAGTTCAATACGAAATGTACGGACTTCCGAAAATTGAAGTTATCAATAATTTGAAACCGAACAATTATGATGTAACCGCATATTATTTGAAATCCGAAAACGGAGAAATTGAGCGTGTACATTTATATCAGGACGTTGATTTTATTGCAACATGCGAAAAAATCGTAAAATACAACGAAGCTACCTGCGAACAAACACAGGACGACCTCGATGCCTTTACGCAGCAAAGTAAATATGTAGCGGGTGCCGATAAAATGTTCAAAGACGGTGCCGCCAAACTTGCAAATATTAAAATTATTGAAAACTTAAACTTACCCGAACCGGTTGCGGAATGTTTTGTACCGACACCGACAGCCAAAAACGATTTTGATTGGGTAATTAATTCCGATTTTGAAAGTAACGCTTTTGATGAATTATAAACTATAAACTACCAAAAAAAAACACACCATGAAAATTAGTACACAAGAGAAAAAGCTGATAATTGCCGAGATACAAAAACGGATGTCCAATTATGAAAGTCAGAGTCAAATGGCAAAGGCATTAGACCTCTCGCCTGCTCAAATGAGCCGAATTCTGAAAGGAGAAATAGACAGAGTGCTTTCAGATGAAAGTTTTTTGAAACTTGCCGGAGAGCTTGGCATTGATATTCACGGATTCGAATGGAAAACTGCCAAAACACCCACTTTCAATAAAATATGGGTACAACTTCAAGCATGTAAAGAAAACGGTATCAGTGCAATGCTTATAGATAATGCCGGAGTGGGCAAAACGCACACAGCAAAGGAGTTCGTAAAAGAAAATAAGAACGCTGTTTATATAGATTGCTCGCAAGTAAAAACCAAGCAATTGCTTGTGCGAGAAATTGCAAGAAAATTCGGACTGAGCCATACGGGTAGGTATGCGGAGGTGTATAAAGGTTTGGTGTTTTATCTTAACACCTCGCTCAGTCCGCTAATTATACTCGACGAAGCCGGCGACTTGGCATATCCGGCATTCCTCGAACTCAAAGCACTATGGAACGCAACCGAGGGACTCACCGGATATTACATGATGGGTGCCGACGGACTTCGAGCCAAAATCGAAAGAAATATCAGTTTTCAAAAGGTCGGATATACCGAATTATACAGACGTTTCGGAGAGAAATTTCAGCAAGTAAGTCCGATAGGCAAGGACGACTTGGAAGAGTTCAAAAGACAACAATTAATGTCGGTAGCCAAAATCAACGGCATGAATAACGTACAAGAACTTTACGCAAAAACCAACGGTTCACTCACTCGCTTGAAAATAGAATTTCTGAAAATGAAACGAACCGCAAACACCGCACAATAGAGTATGGCACAAGGATACGGAATAAATCAGTTCTACAACAAACGATTAACGTGCTTCGAGTTTGACGGCGACTGGGAACGACTGATAGGACAGCCCGAAACAAACGGAAGTTGGTTTGTTCACGGAAATTCGGGAAACGGAAAAACGGTATTTGCCGCCAAACTTGCAAAATATTTAAGTCGATTCGGCAGAGTTCTTTATAACAGTTTGGAAGAAGGAATTTCGGTAAGTTTACGCAACGCCTTCCGAAATGCAGAAATAGACGATAACGACAATATCACGATTTTAGACAAGGAACAGCTCGAAGATTTCAAAGAACGTTTACGAAAGTCGAAAAGTCCGAGAATATCAATAATTGACAGTTTTCAATACAGCGGATTAAATGCGGTTTCATATAAAGAACTAAGAAACGAATTTGATAAACACCTTTTTGTATTTATCAGCCATGCAGATGGAAAGATGCCGGCAGGTCGCCCCGCAAAAACCGCACATTATGATGCCGATGTAAAGATTTGGATTGAAGGTTTCAAAGCATTTCCAAAAAGCAGATACGGCGGCGACGAGCCGTTCACAATCTGGCAAAAAGGAGCGGAGAAGTATTGGATAACAGAGTAGGGACAGGGCACGCCCTGTCCGCAATAAGAGAGTAATTATGAGTTTTGAGTTATGAGTTATGAATTATGAATTATGAGTAATGAAAATGATAAATATCAGGAGGTTGTATTACTTGAAAATCAGAGAAGCATAAATTATGATTTCGGGCAAGGCGAGATATTGAAATTGATAAGTGTTTGGACAGACGGCAAAGAAAACAAACAGGTTTTATTAGAAAATTCACAAGGACGCAGATTAATAACAGGTATTGAAAAAATTGAAATATTGTAGGGACAGGGCATGCCCTGTCCGAATAACGAAACGAAAAAATTGTGAAAAATGAAATACACAGCAGAAAAAAAAGGACGGTCAAAAAACGGATATGCAGTTGTAGAAATAGACAATGGCTTTAAAGGAAATGCTACGGTTGCAACTTGTTACGGATACCTGTTTAAAGACGGAAATAATTTGAAAGATGTAAACGCATTAAAGGTAGCAAATAAAATAGCAGACGCACTGAATTTACAAGAACGATTAAGCAAAATATCAAGCAGGGTAACAAAAAAAGAACTATTAACACTAATTCATAACTCATAACTCATAACTCATAACTCATAACTCATAACTCATAACTCAAAATGAAACGTACAAATTCCCAAAATAAACAATTATACAGACTATTCATGATGTTGGCAATAGACGAGGATATGAAAAAGGATTTGGTACTTCAATATACCAAGAACCGAACCGACAAAAGTTCGGAAATGACAAACCGGGAATGTGCCGAGCTGATAAACAAATTAAGCGAACAGGCATCAGAAAGCAAGTCGCAAAATCGTGCAAAAAAGGACTTCAATACAATAGAGCAACAATTAAGACGCAAGGTTTTCAAACTGTTTTACGACATCGGTTTTTTCGCAACACAGGACAGCACAGCACATAAATTGTCGCAAATAAACGCTTGGATACTCAAAAAACTGAACCTTGAAAAAACACTAAACGAACTCGATGAAACCGAACTGAATAAACTGATAAAACAACTGCACGCAACACGCCGCATTTACGAAGAAAGCATAAGAAATACAGCACAATGGAACTAATTTAATTAAGAATTATGAATTAAGAATTAGGAATTATGAAAGCAATCAGTGAAATAATCTACAATAAAGAAAAGCAAAGTTTAACGATAATCTTTAAAGACGTCTCAATGCTGGGATATATCGGAAAACTTGCAATAATTAAGTTTAACCAATTAAATAATTAAAACAATGGAAGTAAAAAATTCAAAACAAGAATTAGAAGTAATGTTGGAGGCATCTCACATGACACTTGAAAACTTTTTAAAAATGGTAAAAGAAATGAGGGACTTGCAAAAAGAATACTTTCAAACATGTGATACGGAAGTACTAAAAAAAGCAAAGCAAGCCGAGCGTGCAGTAGATAAATACATTGCAGAGTACGAAAATCCGAGTTTGATATTTGATAAGAGGCAGTAGGAAAAATAGTAATGAGTAATGAGTAAGGAATAAAACTCATAAATAATAACTCATAACTCATTACTCATAACTCATTACTCATAACTCATTATTTTATGAAAAACATAGTAAAAATATGCAACAAAACAGCAAAAACGGTATGCAGACTAACACAGGAAGAGTTCTACAAAGAGCAAGAAGTAATACAAGAAAAAGGTGAGTACGTCCAAACAAGCGACCAATTTTGTTATTACTTCGACAGAAACGGAATCTGCTGCACAAAAAGTTATTTATACATGAAAATAAATTTGAAAAATCAATAGAAATGGAAACAATCGCAATAAAAGATGTAAGTCAAATGAGTGCGAAGGAACTGCAAGAAGTTTTGAAAAAAAAGACGCAAGAAGAGAAAGCAGAGCACGAAAAGAAACGAAAACAATACGAAGCCGACCGCAATTTGTTGGTAGCTCAAATGATAGGACAGGCAAAGGAACTGCAACAATTAATGATAGGCACAAAGAAGTCTTTCATGGAAGCAATTGAAACGTTCCAAAAAAAAGCAATGGAATACAGCGACATTAACTCCAATTCCAAAGGCGGCTTTTCGCTTCGCAGTTCGGACGGTTCGCAAAAAGTGGTTTACGAACGTAACGTAAAAAACGAATACGATGAACGTGCAAAACAAGCCGAAGAACTGATTAAGGATTTTCTTTCGGATACCGTAAAAAAGAAAGATAAAGCAATTTACGAACTTATTACCGGATTGATGAGCAAGAACAATAAAGGCGAGTACAGTACACCGCTTATTGCCAAACTTCTCAAACACGAAAATGAATTTAATGACGACCGCTGGATTAAAGCAATGCAATTTTTCAAAGAAAGTTATAACGAAGTCCTTATTTCGTATTCAGTAAGTTTCTACGAAAAAACAGAGCAAGGCAAAGACGAGCATATTAATTTAACATTCGCATCATTGTAAACAGTTATGAGTTATGAGTTATAAGTTATGAGTAAAAAAAAAGAAAAAACTCATACTCAACACTCATAACTCAAAACTCAAAACTCAAAACTATGAGAAAATATTTAGTTACATCGCCGATGTTTGCAGGTGAAATGATTTTCGGATACGATGCCGATGGTGTTCTTGTGTATTATGAAAACAATGCGGAATTAGAACCGAGACATATTCTTGCTCTTTCAAGAAAATTCCCATTCACTCCGGAAGATTTGTATAAAATCGTAGAGAACGGCAAAATAACGGAGGTTACAGATTTGAGTTTTGAAAAGTTCTGGAACGAATACGCATATAAAATCGGAAACAAACCGCTCTGCGAAAGACTTTGGAAAAAACTCAGCGAAAGCGAACGAATATCAGTATTTGAAAAATTGCCGAAATATAAATATTATTTAAGTACACATCAAAGTTTAGAAAAAGCATATCCGGCAACCTTCCTGAACCAAAGACGTTGGGAAAACGAATTCAAATAGAATTATGAATTATGAATTATGAATTATGAATAAAATAAACTTCGTTTTACGATTTGATTGGTTCGACAAAATAGAGCAAGGAATTAAGACAAATGAATACAGAACCGTAACAACTTGGGAACCCAAAATTAAGGATAAAGTAAAAGAATTTCATGAAGGGAAAGCACTATTTTTGGAATTACAACGCGGATATACTAAAACAAAAATTAAAGCAAAAGTTTTAAGTATAAATATAATTAACGGATTGGACAGCGATTTGAAAATTAATGAATCTGTTTACGATTTTCATTTTTCAATACAAAAAAAATAATTCATAATTCATAATTCATAATTCATAATTAAACAAGCATGAAAATAAGAAAACGGTTTAGATCTTCCCGAATATACAAAATAAACAAGTTGCGAAACTTGTATTTTATACAGGAATATGCAATGCAAAAACAAAGAGCAGGTGTGCCGAATACCGTTATCATCAGAAATTTGAACGCACTGTATCATATTTCTTCCCGCTCGTTTTATTCTTATATCGAAATGAATGTACGCGGACGACTTCGGGAACTCGGAATTGACTTTGAAAATTTTGAAGAACAAAAGAAAAAAATTATTGACATTATTGACAACTTAAATATCTACGAAAAATGATAGTTGAAGCATTTCAAAAACTCGAAGAACAAATACAAAATAATACGACCGGTATTAAGCTCTTAGATTGGTTCAACGACCAATATCAAGGTATTATACATACATCTCCGGCAGTGTTTATTGAATTTCCCGAACCACTCCCCGCCCGTACTAATAGGTTTCAATTTCAGGTACTTGATTTTACCGTTCGTATCCACTTGGTAAATGCACTTAAAACCGACAATTCAAAGAAATTTGATATTAACGTTCTTAAAAATCACGAAGCACAAACCGAGCAAATTTATTATGCTTTACAAGGTTTCCGTGCCGATTACGAACCGCAAAAAATCTTATTCGATTCCTTGATGCGAACCGTATTTGAACATCACCACTATTTGAAGGGCTGGTTGGTTACAACACAGGATTTCAAGAGCCGAATATACCAACACCAAGCCCCGCAAACAACCGTAACACCCACAGGAATAAGCATTACAGCAGCGGTTGAAAAGAATTAAGAATTATGAATTAAGAATTATAAATTATAAATTATAAATTATGAATTATGAAAAATATAATGCCAACTCAGGAAATGATAGATGCAAATAATGATAACGACCTTTCAGACGATTATTTTTATGATGAGTTTTGTTATAAATGCAAGTTTTTAAAAATTAATAGACGCAACCGGTATGATATGAATTTTTGTAAAAATAAAGAAAATAGCGGTGATAAATATTGCAATGATAAAACATGCCCTTTTTGGCATAGCAGAGAGATGTAAATTATGAGTTATGAGTTATGAGTTATGAATTATTTTTTAACCAATTTAATAGACTAAAAAACTATGTTACTAAACTTAGAAATAAAAGTAATTGCCACAAATAACGGTAAAGATAACGAAGTCAGTGTAAGTGGTGATATATCGTTAAGTATTATGGAACTATTAACGACACTCCACATGGCAAAACAAAATTATTTGGAAATGCTTAAAGTGTATGTAAACTCGAATTTTAAAAAAGAGCCGACAGAGAAACAGTTACAAAAAATTACACTTAAAGACATATATCAATTCGCACAAGTCCAATCCGATAAAGGGATTATCATTGATAATTCATAATTCATAATTCATAATTAAAAATGACCGACATCGACCGATTTATATCCGATTTAAAAGAGCTTTCAATGGCATTGCAACACTTGCCTAAATACGTTGGAGTGAAAGCCGCTGAAATGTTTGATGATAACTTTGATACTCAATCATTTTTCGGCGACAAATGGACACCGAGTAAGTACGTTGCACGTGAAAACAAAAGAGCAGGCAAACGCCGTAATTTATTGCAAAAAACAGGGCATTTGCGAAAATCAATACAGTACAGAACCGGTACGGATTTCGTTACATTTTTTTCGAGTTTGCCGTATGCCGAAATTCATAATGAGGGCGGCATCGCACCACACCCCGGCGGAACGGCTTACTTTAAAAAAGGTAATAAAGCAATCTGGGTAAGCAACCGAACCGCCGAGCGATATGCAGGTATCCGCAAACGAGAACTACCAAGAACCAAACCCCACGATATTCCGATACCAAAACGACAATTCATCGGCGACCACGCAAAACTCGAAACCGAAATTGAAAAAATTGTAGAAAGACAAATTTTAAAAGCGTTAAAATAATTATGAATTATGAATTATGAATTAAAAAACTCAATTAATTATTCACTTACTAAACTTTAAAACAATGGGACGAAGTTTTTTTAAAAAACACATCGGTGCATATTTCAAATTTGAAATGACACAGGAAGAATTTGAAGATATCTTAATCAGAATGGCTTTTTACCGAGATGAAGAAGAATCGGTCTTTAAGGATTTCAATTACGAAAAATTTAAATCATCTGATGAGGGTTTGGAAGGCATGGGTATTTTATTGCCGTACAACAAAGATGAAGATTGTTCGGTTTGCGAAGAGTTTGATGAAGACGACTATGACACCGTACTTGAATACGAACCGGAAAATTATGATTTTGAAACCTTTGCAGAAAATCTGAAAATTTCATACAGCAAGGAAATAGAAGCTATACAAACAATTTTCGGAGATAAAATGATAATAAAAACCGGATTGGTGCTGTACGCAGATGAAGTAGCTTAAATAATTATGAATTATGAATTATGAATTAATAAAAACCCACTAAATACTTTTAATGATGGAAAAAATAACAATAATACCACAAACAATAGGTATAGCAGAAAACTTTGAAGAATTATCAGGTTTTTTAAAAAGTTATAAAATACAACTTTTTGTTGATTTTAACGATGAATCCGGGCTAACAAAACATGTTAAAAAAGATAAATTAAAACAAGTCGAAAGAGCTTTGCTTATGACACTTCATACTCTTTTCAGAAAACATAAAAAAGCATTAACAAAGGGCTTTAACTTACATATTGCCGATTACGAACTTAATGAACTGTTTCAAAATGCTGTTTCTTTGAGTTCGGAAGAGTTAAAAATAAGAGACAAAAACAAAGTACAAGAACAAACTTATGAAAACTACTTAATAAAAAGTATAGAGTATAAAAATGCCGATACAGTAGGGAAGTTGAAAGAAATTTTGAATAAATATCCTGACGATATGTCAGTAAATTTTAGAAATCAGCCGTTTCAAAATTTATATTATTTTGAAACAAAAGAAAACGGTTTTAAATGTTTGGCATTTCAAGAACCCGTAACTCATAACTCTTTTAAAAAAACACCGAAAATTTAAAGATGCCAAATCAGTCTAATAAAAAAATAAAATTCGAGTTTACGAAAGTACAGTTGATGTTTTTGATGTCAAAAATTAATGAATATTGCATCGCAAACTCGGTACCGGATACGCTGTTAATAGTTGTTTTACAAGAGTTTTATTTTACGACTTTGCAAAATCTGTTATACTTTTTTCAAGATAAAAGCGAAGATAAGAAAAAAATTAAGCTCAAAAAAAGTGAACTGTTTGCGATACAAGAGTTTTTAATTGAGTATAAAAACTCTTATGATGAGTTACCGTTAATAAGAAACATTTTCTTTATTTTAGATAAAGAAATATCAAAAATAAAAAAAATAGAAACTCTACAAATGTATGAATTAAAATAACACTATCTAAAAATGAAAAATAACATTAAACAAGAGCGTTACGACATAAAAAGTAACGGAAAAATAATAACACAGGAAGAACTTGCAAAAAACACAGGTGTCAGTCGGCAAACAATACATGCCGTAGAGAAAGGAAAGTTTGAGCCGTCCGGTTCGCTTATGATGAAAATTGCAAGAGCATTCAAAAAGTCGGTAGAACAAATGTTTGAACTCGAAAAAAACGATTAATTAACCAACTTTTGGAAAGTTTCGAAACTTTCCAAAAGTTTTAAAAACAAATAAAATTATTAGTTATGAGTTCCAAAGAGCATGATTGCCGAGATTATTTGATTGTGAGCGAAGACAAAAGCAACGGAGAAGAAGGATATTTAGAATGCAGTATTTGCCAAGAGTCGTATTCATCTCATTTTTTTATTTGTTGGGTGCGACCGTACCCGCACCTTTCCGATGCAGTTATCGAAAAAATATTTGATATTATCGGCGATGATTTTGCAGATGATACGTATGGTGAAGTAGATATTCCCGATGAAGTTATAAGAGCAAACCCTCATTTTTATTCAAAAGAAAGCACACGCGAAGTAGAGTCGAAAGGTTCGTATTTTTACGAATTTTCCGATACAGAAACAGAAAACGACTTTGAAAAAAAACTACCGAAATTTAAAAGATATTTTCAATATCAAATAACCCCGAATTATTAAAAAAAGGATACTATCATTTTTAAAGATAGTATCCTTTTTTTTTATTCCGACTACAAAACAATTCATAATTCCTAATTAAAACCTACCTTTCGTAAAAATTCATTTCAAAATTAACGGTTTTATTGTTTTGAGTACTGCGGTTAATAACTCTGCAAATATATTTAGTATTCGGTTTTAGCGTCCATTCGTGTGCATCTCTTGTATATGAAACAATATTGCTTCCGGAACCTGAGCGAGTCTCAGCAATAGTCGTACCGTCTACGGTTATTGTCGGATTATATACAATAAGAGTTTGTTGGGTATTCGCAAAGTTTCTGTTTTTACAGGCAATAATAACCGGAGTTCCGCCGCTAAACGTGCTTGTTTCGTATAACCAATATTCCGCCTCTCCTTCCATAAATAAGGCAAAAACAGCGTCCACGCTTAGTGTTCCGGTTGTAATACCGATGTTATAAGAGCCGTAGTTTGCAAGTGTTGTAATAAAATGCGAAGCGATATGAACCTTGCCCTCATGTACTTTATCGTGATAAGTATCAATAGTTCGTATATTATTTGCTGAAATAACGGAATTGAGAAAACTTATAATTGTATTTTGCAGAGTATCAGTCGCCAAACCTGCTGTATTAATTGTAGCCGATACTGTAATACCGTTAAAAAAATCGCTTGCCAAGGTAGTAATTAGTTCGTTTCGGTTTGCACAAAGCGGCTCGGTAACATTGTCGAAATTAACAGCAAATCCGTCTGCTGTTTCCTGATTTGAAGTATCGTCCGTTATCAATATCGTATTGGTATATTGCGGATGCGGCAATATTTGTAAAGTCGGCTCGAACGAATAAGGTGTGCCGTTTTCGGAAGTATATACTACTTTGCCCGTTGGTAATTTTGTAAATGTAGCCATCGTTTTAAATTATGAATTATGAATTATGAATTATGAATTTTTTACTCATTACTCATAACTCCTTACTAATTACTAAAATAAGATTTTGCATTTGTAATCATGCTTGTAAAATATGTTTCAATAAAATACAGAGTATCCTGTAAATCGGTTTTATCCGATTCTCCTTTGTCGAAAACGTGGTCGAAGAGCGTATCATTAAATACATCTATATCGAAATTAATCATAAATTCGTTAAGTTTCTTTTCTTTGTAAGTAAGTTTACCGAGCGAGTTTATGATATTGTCATAAGCCGTTTTTACAACGCTTTCTATTGCTTTCCTTATAATAACCTGTCTTTTTGGATTGTCGCGGTGATTGTGGTAAAAAATACGCACTGTTTCCGTTTTAACATCATTTTCAGCTTGTCTTAAAGTTGCGGCTATCATTTCTTCCGCCGATTGTCTGGAAAGAGTATTTTTTTCTTTTTCCAGCAACATTTGTAAAGAAGCATTGAGTTTGTCAATAGCCGTTACCGTAGTTTCTGTATTTTGGGAAGTGTGCAGACGGTCGTATTTACGTTCTTTACGAAGCCAAACAACAAATACGGCACCGCTTACAATCATAAATATAGCGATTAAACCAAGCCATGAGGGATTTGCAAAAAAGTTATCTAATTGCAAAGGGATTTGTGTAATGTACATTGTTCTGAATTATTAATTATTAGTTATGAATTATTTTTTGCAAAATACTTGCATATTTGCAAAAGGTGTTGTAAATTTGCATTATAATACAAATCCGTTTAGGAATGCCCGGAGGATTGGTTCCGGACGCACAACCCTAAGCGGTTTTTGTTTTATAGTAATTTAATGAAATAAAATGATAAATAGCCATTATTCATTTCTTTAATATCAATTTGAAAATTTATATTTTTAAATTTGCTCTCAAAAAAGTAGTATTTTTTTTCAAACCGTTTTCTAACTTGCCATTCTTTTATAGAAAAATCTTCTTTTTTAACATCTTTTTCACCTATAAATCTTAAATCATTAATTATAACATCAATATTATTTAATAATGTGTAACGTTTGTATAGTCCATTTCCCTTTTTTAAATTCTTTTCAAAGGTTGAACTATCAATGGTAACAAGTTTATTTATGTATGGTACATTGTATGGGTTTCCTGAAAGTTTCTTACTCTTTTCTTTTAAATCGTCTTTTATTTTGTCGAAATTTTCATGCGCCCAAGCATCTAATGCTTCGTAGTTTATTGCTTCCACACTCTCTTTTTTAAGTTTTTCCTTTGCAAATTTATAATAAGGATGCTTTTCCGGAAAAATTGCACCGGTTTTACCGGGGTTGTAAGCGAATATTTTTTCCTTTTCGTTAAAGAAGTTTTCAGTTTTTTTGCTTACTTCATCGGCGGCGGTCGGTGTATTATCTTCTTTGAGAACTTCAATAACCAAACAACGGCAACCCCAGCCGTTCGGCGGAAAATGTTCGTCCCAAAACTCGTCATCAAACGGAAGAATGATATTATGCAGTTTATCGTGTTTGTCGCGTACACGCTCATCGTTTGCGGTTCGGTATTTCAGAAATGCAATATCTTTGTTTTGCTCAAATTGTTTCCAACGAGATGCCTGCAAACTTGCCGAAACTGCGATATTATATTCCGCTTTCAGATAATTTTGATTATAAGTTCGGTCGAGTTTCAGAACCGAATCCCGAAACATATTGAACGGCATTATTTTACCGTCTTTGCGGTCGAGCAGTGCCGATACTTCGAGTAATGATTTTTCAGTTTTGAAACCCGAAAACACCCATACCGATTTTGTTAATTTGTCAAGGAATTGAGTATCGCCGGCAAATTTTGCCGTAAAACTTGTTTTTATACCGTTTTCAAAGAACTTTGCTGTTTGTGATAATAATTCTCGGGCTTCCGCAAGTTTTATCAATTCTTTCGGTTCGGGTAGTTTATTTTTTGTTTCTAATTCATAAAGTCGTTCCGAAAGTTTATTGAAAACTTCGCTTATTTTATCGGTTGCTGCAAGCGTTTCAATGTCATTATTATCTTGTTTAAATTCTATATAAATTTCATCGAGTGAAGACAGGGCATGCCCTGTCCCTACGTTATCAATTTTTTTTTTTACTTCTTCCGAGTTTTGTAAGGAAGATTTTTGCACTAAATCTTTATATTGAAATCTTGTATTTTCGAGCGGGTATCCATGATATATCAGGAACGGAATAAGCCGGTCGTTAATAAGCCTTTGAATATTTTGAAGTCGTCCTTTGGTATAAGTATTGAGAACCCGCTCCTGTACTTCGGCGGAACCGACAAAAGATTTTTCATCGCTGGTTGCTGTCTGTCCGTTTATGAGTTTGGAAATATAATCATCAGCAAGTAAAGCACTTTCCTTAAACTTATTGTGTCCGTTTTCAGAACCTGTCGGTTGCACAATTTGAAATTCTGTTTCACGACTTCCTATTACATAACCGTTCGAGCCGAAGTTAGCTGCAAATTTTTCGAGCTCGTCCAATTCCGTTTCGTCCGATTTATCAGTTTTAACCGAAAGCAAAGGCATTCCGAAACGCTCGTTGTAACCTGCCCAATCAACACGTGCGTTCTTCTTATATATGATTTCTACGCAAGCCGTCAGAAACAAGCCCAAATCACGTTTATTGCCTATTTCTATAAGGTACAAATCATTCATATTTTGATTGTACGGAATACTGCTCTCAATATCGTCCGTAATGTTTAATTTGAACGATTGAAATTCGGGAAGTACGTTGTAACGTGAAATAAGCTCGCAGTCTGCAAACTCGGTTTCAATAATTTCACCGAACTCAATAAGCGAATGTCCCCAGAACTCACTTTCAAAGGCAAACGAAATAAAGTCCGTAAACCACGATTTACTGAATAACTCTTTAAGATTTTCGTTTGCTTTGCCGTTTTGAAGTATATCGAAATCCGATTGCTGAACCGTAAAATGTGCGGTTCTGTACTGCGAACGCAAATGAGCATCTTTCTCAAAAATCTCTTCATAAACAGCATAAAGTATATTACGGTCCGGACGTTCAATATCTTTTGCAAGCATTGTCGCCTCTTTGAAAAAGTCCATTTCTACGGACACACCCAAAGGACGTTCCCGAAGTATGGTTTCAGAAACTTTTTTTCTTCTTTTTTTAACGGGTACCGTATTGGTATCGGCTAATTTCATTATTTTATTTCCTTTTTTCATGATTAATCAAAAGGTGTTAAAGTTCGTTTTTTATTACTTCCCCAACGTACATTGGTTTCTTTGCGTCCGTTATCTTCTCTTGTAAGTTTTGCAAGCGAAGTATTTCGTTTGCCGATTTCAATGTTTTTTATTTCGATAACAGTATCGTCATAATTCTTTACCACTCGTTCCGGAACTTGATTATCGGGTATCCTTTCGTATAGAAAATACAGAGCTAAATTCAGCATCCAACGCAATAAATTTTTATGCCTGTTATCGCCTGTTTTGGCAAATTCCGCATCAAGGTCGTATTTCTGATATAAAGCATCTTGAATTACAGCCATTGCATGAATTTCGGCATCGTCCAAAACTGCATCGTCCGAACCGGTTATTTGATTTCGTATATCGTCCGAAATCTTTAAAAGAAAATCTGTTATTGTTAAAAAAATCATGTGTTTAGTAATGAGTTATGAGTAATGAGTTATGAGTAATGAGTTTTTTTATATATTTGTAAAATTTATTTTTGATACTTTTGATATGAAAAACAGTATAATCGCAGATAAATCTTTAAATTTTGCTATTCGGATTGTTAATTTGTACAAACATCTTTGTGTTTCTAAAAAAGAGTTTATAATGAGTAAACAACTTTTGCGTAGCGGAACATCAATAGGTGCAAATGTCAGCGAAGCCATTAATACCGGAAGTTTAAAAGATTTTATCCATAAAATGACAATTTCGCAAAAAGAGGCGGCAGAGAGTATATACTGGTTAAAACTTTTGAAAGCTACCGATTTTTTAACCGAACCGGAATACCAAAGTATCAGTGCAGATGCAGAAACTATATATAAGATTTTAAAAAGCATAATACTATCATCTAAAAATAAACTGAATGAAACTTTAAATAATCAAAAAAAATAACTCATTACTCATTACTCATTACTCATTACTCATTACTCATTACTACAAACTAATAACTCCTAACTGTTTTCTTTACCATTTTGCCGGCACGCGGTTTGAAACGTGATGAGCGAATAAAAGTTTCCAAGAATGAAATTGCTTGTTCATCGGCATCGGGAGCATCGTCTTTGGTTCTGTAACCGGGTTCTATTCCGTATAATTGTTGCAGTCCTGTTTGAGTATCCCTGTGCGATTTTTTATCTTGGTTATAATATATTCGTGAGTTCTGATAATACGGTTGTAAGCGTTCCATACGGTCGTATTTTTTCACTTTGGAATTCGGTACTTTTACAATATTTAATCTGATATTAAATAAATGCTCTGCCTCCGAAATTGTACGTTCTACTTCATCGTTCCAAAACTGTGCTTCAAAACGCCATTTTATCATTACGCTCGGCGGCAGTTCTTTCTGATACATACACATCCATTCGCACGCCTTTTGCATTTTGGTTTGTTGCACGAAACTATCGATATACCAAAAGTCTTTATTATGAAGTCCCCACACCCGCACAGCGTTATAGTCGGATGTCGGAGTTCCGGCATAAGCAATGTCCCAGTGTCCTGTTATAACCTGAAAGCTATTCATGCGAGGCATCTTTCCCCATTGTATCTGCTCTTGTTTAAATATTTTGCCTCTTATGTGCGGTTTGTTGTTATACTCGGCATTAGCGGCAAGTGTTCCTATTTCACGTTCAATTTCTTGCCAATAAGCGGCAGTATATTTTTCTTTCCAAAGCGGTTCGTAGGTAACGGGGTTGTAAGCATTTATTTGATTAATATACCAGCCATTTGTAAGTTCTTCCAGAACCGTCTGAATCATTCGCGGAGCGAATAAGTTATTCGCAACAATAAATCTTGCACGTGCACCGTCCATTGTAGGTATTACGGAACTCAAAAGCCAATCTGCAATTTCGTCCTGTCTTTTTGGTGATTTTACGGTGTCTTTGTCTTCCAAGTCGTCTGCAACAATGTAATCAGGTCGGCGTGCTTTCATACGCAGTCCGCGAGTTTCCTGTCCCATACCTATTGACTTTGCAATAAAACCGTTTTTTGTAATGAAATATCCTTTTTCCCAGTTTCCTGATTTATATTGGTCGCCAAAATCATGTTTAAGAAGTTCGTTTGCTTCAAATTCCGCCTGCAAATCAGAAAGTAAAATCTTTGCTTTATCTTCGTTATTTCCGATAATAACCATGTAATTAACATCTTCGTTTACCCACAACCAGAGCGGAATAAATAAATCGGCAAGAACGCTTTTTGCGTGTGCCCTTGCCCATCGCATAATCGTTTTAAGTCGTTTTTCTTTTTTTACCTTGTTTGCGAAACTGATATGAAAATCGGGCGACTTTATAATTTTTTCGGTTTCCGAATCTATTATATAGTGTTTCAAATATGAGAGCACAAAATAAGCAAAATCCTTTTTTGCACTTTCAATACGTTTTGCCTGCTCTTCTTTTGTTTCGTTCGGATTTACAAAAGAAGCGTTACGGGCAAGCGAAATTTTTGCCAGATATTGTTCTTTTGCCGATTTGTCGATACGTTTCATATATTTTTAATTATGAATTATGAATTATGAATTATGAATTTTTTTTCATTCATAATTCATAATTCATAATTTTTTATCCGAGTTCTATACTTATTTGATTAATGTGCATTTCTTGAAAATCCAAAGTTTTGAGATATAAATCTTGGTTAAAAATTTGCAATGATTTGAAAATACGTTCCATTACATGAATATAGACCGAAAGTGTAACCTTGCTGTCTTTATCCATTTGCATAAGTGTTTTATTCCAATTTGCCACGCCGCTGTCAATTTGTGCGATGTGCATACGTATTTTTTCCTGTTCTTCTTTTTCGGCAGTTTCTGTAAGTTTTATTTCGAGTTCTAAGCGGTTTGTTGCGATATTGTCAATAATCTTTTTGATATTTTCAATTCGCTTTTCTTTACTTGTAACTCTTGCAGTTCGCTCTTCTTTCCAACCGAATTTATTAACCCAGCCCTTTTCTCCGGAAATTGTTTTTTCGGACACGCCGATAAGCTCCGCAATATCTTTTGCCGATTTGCCCTGCTCTACATATAATATATGTGCGGTTCTCCGCTCTTTATCCTTTGCCATTTTTTTTTGAGTAATGAGTAATGAGTAATGAGTAATGAGTAATGAGTAATGAGTAATGAGTAATGAGTAATGAGTTTTTTTATTTATTATAACTCATTACTCATAACTCATTACTAAGTTATATAAATTGCTTTTTTTTCAATATCCTGTACAGTCGTTCCTTTTGAAAACACTTTCCGTTTTATCATTTCTTTGATAGTTCTTTTTGAAACTACGGTTAATCGTCCGGCTGCAAATACTACCATATATTTATAACCGGTAAGTTCATGGAGCTTTTTTGCTCTCTTGATTAGCCGTTCGGTTCGTTTTCGTAAAAACCAACCCTTAATTCTGTTTATGTCTATCAGTGCAAAATGTTTCAATGTTCTGTTTTTTTGAAAATTTATTGAATACTTTTTTATAAATCGGTCGCTGACTTTTTTATATTACAAAGGTCTGAAATAAAGTAGTTTTACTATAAAATGTGTGCAAATTTGCAATGAAGAGTGTAAATTTTCACACATTTTTCAGTTTCAAAAAAGAATTTATGAATTTTGTTTTCACATTAACACGATATAAAAATGCGATTTGTATTAATAGACGAGACATTAGTAAGTCATGGTTTTTGGGTAAAAATATCCGGAATTGATTTGAAGCAATTCAAACGCAATCCGATTATGTACTGGATGCACCAAAGACCGAGTTCTTATGACGGAGAAAAACAAACCTTGCCTATCGGAAAATGGGCAGAGATTAAAAAGGAAGAGATTAACGGAATAGAAGCCATAACAGCCGAAGCCGTATTTGACGAGAAAGACGAGTTTGCCGTAAAAATTAAGAATAAGGTTGAAGGCGGTTTCATAAACATGGCAAGTGCCGGCTTAATGCCGATAACTTGGAGTGAAGAAAAGGAACTTTTAAAACCCGGACAGACAAGACAAACTTTGCTTAAATGTGAAATGCAAGAAGCTTCAATCGTGGATAGGGGAGCAAATAAAAATGCGGTTCGTTTATACAATCCGGACGGCACGATAAACCTTAATATTAACAATGCGGATTTTATCCCTGAAATCCCAACCAACAAATCTGAAAAAATGAAACAAATTGCAATTTTACTCGGTTTACTCGCCACTGCGGAAGAACCTGAAATTTTATCGGCTATCGAAAAAATGAAAACTGATTTAAACAACAAAGAAACGGCATTGCAAAATATCCAAAAAGCAAGAGTTGAAAAATTGATGGAACACGAAAGCATCACGGCGGAGAACAAAGAAGATTTTGAAGAGCTTGCCAAAGTAAATTTCGGACTTGCAGAAAAAACTTTGGATATAATGAGAACCAAAGACCCCAAAGCAAAGCCGGTTCGTTTGTCAGAAATGATTAACGGCAAAACAACTCAACCCAAAGCCGACAAAGAAAAGAGTTGGCGAGATTATTCCGAAAAGGAACTTGCAGAAATGAGAGAAGCACACCGAGATGTTTATTGCGAATTGTTTAATACAGAATTCGGATATTTCCCGACATTAGATTAAAAACAATTATGAATTATGAATTATGAATTATAAATTATAATTCGGAACATATAATAATTCATAATTCATAATTTATAATTCATAATTTTAATAACTAAATTCAATAAAAAGATGAAAACAAGTATCAAATCAATATTTTTTATGGTGATGTTTGCCGTTTTGGCGGGCATCGGAATAGGGACAGCAACGGCATTGCCTGTACTTCCCTTAATCGGCGGACTTGCCGCTCTGAGTTTTATTCCGCAGGGAGAAACAGGAACAGCAAATGCCGGAGTTTACAAAGAAATCTGGACAGGTGAAATGTTAAAACGTTTTACGCATACAGCCGGCTTTCTCGGAGAAGTTTCAGATTACAGTCGCTTTGTCGAAAATGACGTTATCCACTTAGTCGATGTCGGAGCGCATCCGGAAGTTCTTATAAACAATACTACTTATCCGCTCGTTCCGCAATCATTGGCTGACGGCGATGTAGGACTTTCATTAGATAAATTTGAAACTGTACCGAGTTCTATTACTGACGATGAGCTTTATGCAATTTCTTATAATAAAATGCAATACGCTATGGATATACATAGAGAAGCATTGGAAATGAAAACAGGAGATAAAGCGGCTCATGCCTTTGCACCTGCTTCGGATACAGCCGATACACCTATCGTAAAAACCAGCGGAGCTGATAACGGAGCCGGTTTTAAGAAAATGACAATCGCAGACCTTATTGCTCTTAAAAAGAAATTTGATGATATGGGAGCACCAATCGACAAAAGAATACTTGTATTAAGCACACAGCACGTACAAGATTTATTATTAGTATCAGAAAGTTTCCAAAAGCAATATCAGGATATTACTACCGGTAGGGTGTTAAATCAGTACGGTTTCAGAATATACGAACATTTAGTAAATCCTGTTTACGACAATACATTTGTTAAAAAAGCATTCGGAGCAGCACCTGCCGTAACCGACCGTATATCTTCGTTCGCTTTTATAACAACTGAAATGTTTAAAGCAAGCGGTTCGGTTAAAGCATTTATGCAACGAGCCGAAGATGATGTCCTTATGAAAAGAAATTTACTTTCTTACAACTTGCGATTTGTGGCATTACCAAAAAAACAATACGCAATGGCGGCTATTGTTAATGAAACAGCTTAGTAATCCAAACAAACCTTCAAGGTTTTAAAAACCTTGAAGGTTTCAAAAAAAACGGATAATCATGGAAAAAATAGACAAAAATAAGATATTGAGTATAATGAATTTCAATAAAGTTGATAAGGTTTTCGTAACCGAAGACGAGCAAGTTTTTTTGAAAGAAAGCGATTCTAAAAATCATTGTAACCGAACCGTAACCGGAAAAAGAGAAAAACCTTTGAAATACGTAAAAGTTTCCAAAGAACAAATACAAGCCGGAGAAGAACCGGTAATCAAAGAAGAACCGGAACTTGAAAGCGAAATCGAACCGGAAACAAAAAAAGAAACATCACCTTCAAAAAAGAAATAAAAGATGGCACTCAACGATATTAAATTTATAAAAGGTCAGGGCGGATTGGGAGCAGTTCTTCCTAACAACGACCACAAAAGCGGAATTGTATTTTTACGTTCGTATCCGGACGGGGACCCGGTTCCGGCAGTTCCATTTGTTTACGACCGAGTTTCGAGCGTAGCCGATGCAGAAAGTAAAGGAATAACAGAACTTGCATATCCGGAAGAACATTATCAAGTAAGTGAATTTTTCCGCTTACAGCCCGACAGCGAATTACATATTATGTTCGGTTCAGCCGCCGATGCCGATTTCGATTTTGAAGAAGTGCAAACAATTCAGAACAATGCAGACGGAGAACTCCGACAGGTTTCGGTTCTTACTTATTTGGCGTTACAAATTACAAACATTCCGATACTTCAAGCCGTTGCCGATACGCTTTTTAACGAACACAAACCGCTAAGTATTATTTACGGTGCCGATTTAACCGGCATTGCACTTACATCTTTGCCTAATATTCGTTTGCAAACAAGTCCGAATGTTTCGGTAGTTATCGGAATGGACGGAGCGGCGGCAGGTAAAGCATTGTACGATGCAGGTAAAATTGTGCCTTGCGTTGGTGCGGTTCTGGGAGCGGTTTCACGTTCGTCAGTAAACGAAAGTATCGCGTGGGTGCAAGCATTCAAAATGAGTGCGGAAGAACTCGACACACCGGCATTTGCAAACGGAGTTTTATATTCGGAAACCGGAACAAATCTTATCAATACTATAAACGACTACGGTTATATTTTCTTGCGAAAGCATGTAGGTATTGCCGGCAGTTACATAAACGAAAACGCAACTTGCGATTTGATAACTTCCGATTATGCTTATATAAACAACGTGCGAACAATCGACAAAGCTATTCGAGATATAAGAACGGTTCTTTTACCCAAACTTAACAGTCCGCTTACGCTTACAGCCGCCGGAAAATTGGATTTGGAAACAATAACCGACTTTACGAACGTTTGCGACAATGCACTTGAAAACATGGTTAAAAACGGAGAACTTTCGGCATACCGAGTTCAAATTAACCCCGACCAAGATATTATGGCGACTTCACTTTTACTTGTAAACATTACACTTGTTATAAGAGGTGTAGCTCGAAATATTGAAGTAGAAATAGGGTTCGGAAAAATCTAAAAAAGTAAGGAGTTATGAGTAAGGAGTAAAAAAAACTCATAAATTATAACTCATTACTCATTATTCATTACTCATTACTAAACAAAAAATTCATGGGACTTACACCTGTATTAATAAACGGAACTGAATACTCAGCCGTTGACGTAAAAATAACCATTGCCGGCGTTCCGGTTTACGGTATCAGTAAAATTTCGGTATCGGAAGAGCAAGAAAAAACAGATTACTACGGCTTAGGTTCGGACAGACCTGTTGGCAGACACCGAGGCGTAAAAAAAGCAACCGGAAGTATTACGCTTTATCCCAGAGAACTCGAAGCAGTTCAAATGGGCGCACCCGGAAAGGATATTTTAGATGTTCCTGCTTTCGATATAAACATCGTTGCAGTGCCTTTGAACTCGGACAATACTTTTTCCTGCGTTCTTAAAAATTGCGAATTTACTAAAAACGGCAGAGATTTCGACATTAACAACACGACTACGGAAGTAGAATTGCCGTTGATTTTGTCGCACGTCAAATGGTTGTAAAACGTAAAAAACATTAACGGATAGGGCGTGCCCTGTCCATACAAAACAAAAAATTATGACTGATATTCAAGAATTCGGAAAATTGACCGAACCGGAATTAGCAAAACTTAAAGAAACACATAAAAAGGTTTTTGAATTGAAAGTACCTTTTGAAACCGGAGAAAACGTGGTTCTTCTTTACGGATATTTGAGAATGCCCAAAAGATACGAACTCGGAATGAGTTTGGCACAAATGGACAGCAACCCTGTACTTGCCAAAGAAATTATTTTGGAAAAAACTTGGCTTGCCGGCGATGATCGAATAAAAACCGATGACGATGCTTTTTATTCCGCAATTAACGTTCTGGACGAGCTTATAACCGTAAGACAAGCGGAGTTAAAAAAAAATTAGACGAAACAAGGAATACTCAAATTTCGGGTATTCGACAAATTGATGCTCTTTTAAGAATGTATTTTCATATCAATCCGGAAACATTGGAAGACGATGAATGGATTGCACGCAAAGAAGAACTGTTTTGGCTATTGAATAACGGACACCCGCGTTAATTAAGAATTAAGAATTAAGAATTAAGAATTAAGAATTAAGAATTAGGAATTAAGAATTAGGAAAATGAAAGATTTGAAGTTCAATATTTTACTCACCGATAAATATTCGGATAAAATGCGGTCGCTTGCGTCCACATCGGATAAATCGTTGGGACAACTTCAAAGACAGCTTAAAAAAACAGGCAAGTTAGATACCAATCTTGACAGTTTGGAAAACAAACTCAAATTCTTAGAGAAAAAAAGAAAAATGAGTTTGGATGTCAAAGATATGAAACATGCGACTTCCGAAATTCATAAAGTAAAACGTGAAATAGATTTGCTCGAAACCAAAGCCGGAATGAAACAAAAGAAACAGGGCTTTTTGGGAAGTGTTGCAGGGAAAGCAGGGATGGCATTAGGCGGTTTAGCTTTGGGAGCAGGTGCATTGAGTTTGGGTAAAGATGTAGTTGATACAACTGCAAAATACGAAAAATTCCATGCCGTTCTGAAAAACACCTACGGCAGCAGTATGAAAGCAAGTTTGGCGATGCAAAATTTAGAAAATTTTGCGGCAAAAACTCCATTTCAAATAGACGGGCTTACCGACAGTTTTATTAAACTCGAAAATGCAGGTTTCAAACCCGCAATGTCGGATATGACAAAACTCGGCGACCTTGCCGCCAGCAAAGGAAAGAGTTTCGACCAACTTACAGAGGCGATACTTGATGCTCAAATGGGCGAGTTTGAACGGCTTAAAGAGTTTGGGATAAAAGGACAGTCTATTAAAGGCGGAGGTTATAAATTTACATTTGGTACTGAAAGCAAAGAAGTTGCAAGAACTGCGGAAGCCGTAAAAGCGTATATGCTATCGCTTGGCGAGCTTACAGGAGTTGCCGGCGGCATGAATGCAATAAGCAAAACAACCGGCGGTGCACTTTCAAACTTAGCAGACAGTTGGGACCAGCTTTTGAATGCAATGGGAAGCGGACAATCCGGCATAATGAATGAAGCAATCGGCGGTTTGGGTTCATTAGTACAACATGCAAAATCGTGGTTCAGCGTTCCGCTTTCCGAAAAAATGAGCATGGAGAAAGCAGGCGTTAATTCGCTTGTTTCAGTTATAACCGACTACAATACAACATCAGACCAACGTACCCGATTACTTGCGGAACTGCAAGAACAATATCCGGATTTTCTTACAAACATGGATATTGAAACCGTAAAAAATGACCAATTATTAGAACGTTTAAATGCAGTAAATGCAAGTTATCAAAAAAGAATAGAATTGCAGGCAAGCGCGGAAGTGGAAAATTCTAATAAAAACTTATTGACAGAAGCACAGCAAGAACAGGCACATGCTCAAAAGCAAATGCAGCTGTATAAAATGGCACAAGCCGGAGACGAAGACGCAAAAAGACTTTATGAAGAAAATATTACACTTACAGACCGTTGGAAAGGACTTGAAATAGGCAAAATATTTACCGGACCTGCGGCAGTCGGTTTGTTAGCAGAGGAATGGTTGGATACTGATGAATTTGTAGAACAATATAAAAAACAAATAAATACAGCAGGTAAAGATATTGAGAAATATCAGAAAAAAGTAAACATGTCAAGTGCCGTTACAAAGAAGCATGAAATAACTGCATTTGTTGAAGATGCTGAAACTCAAACCAAAGGAGATAATTTTAAGACTTTATCAGATAAAGACAAAGATAAATTTAATCAACTGAAAACACAACTTTTAAGTGTTCAAAGTGAAATCAGCAATAAGGGTGTAATTGAATACGGATACAGAGGAAGTACAGTAAATTTAGGTGAAAAAGCAAAAAAAATACAAGATGAAATGACTTCGCTTTTATCATCTAAAAAAGCCAAAAAAGACAAAACAGAAAGCGGGGAAGATTCCGGCACTTCCGGTTTGAGTTCTTTGAGTACGGGAACAGGCAAAGGAACCGGCAATATTGATACCGGAATAGACAGTATTCAAGGCGACAATCGCACAATAAAAAATATGACTATCAATATTGAAAATTTAGTTTCCGGCGGAGTTAATGTAAGTACAACCACTTTAAGAGAAGGAGCGGCAGAGGTTAGACAACTTATGATAGATGCAATGCTAACGGTAGTTAATGACGTAAATACAGCGTAATGAAAACAATAGAAGAAAGATATAAAAGTGCTTTGAATGTTGATATTGATGCCTTAAATCGTGGAAATAATAGAAAATTTATTTGGTTGCTTTCTACTTTGGGTGTTGAGTTTGCACATGGTATGTTCTACAAAAGAAATCTGAACAAACCCAAACTTAACGAAGAACAAAGCGACCGTTACGATAATACTTTCGGAGAACTAAAAAGAAACAATAACGTTGCTGTCGGTACATTCGGAACACCAATTTGGGATAATTTAATATTAGAACATGGGAACGGCGGCAAAAACCTGCGTATTGACATGGTTCTTATAGATGTTTCGATGACAAAAAACATTGTAAAAACAGCAATACAAGGAATGTCCGGAACGGTAAAAGAGTATATTTCGGACGGAGATTATACATTAAATATAAAAGGAGCTTTATTCGGAGAAGATAATTTGTATCCGGAAGATGATGTTCTGAATTTGATAGAAATTTGCAAAAGACAAGAAGCAATACCGGTTCTGTGCGGTTTCTTACAACACATGGATATTGACAGTATCGTAATTGAAAGTTACAGTTTGGAAGCAAAAGAAGCACAGGGAAATGTACAGTTTTTTGAAATAAATGCAGTTTCGGATACACCTATTGAGTTGGTTCTTACAGGTAATAATGAAAACACGGCGGTAAACTAATTATAAATTATGAATTATGAATTATGAAAATTCGGTTCGTAAAAGTAGTTCAATATTAAAATTAAGAATTTCGTATTAAGAAATAAAATATAACAAAATTTTGCAATAAAAAATAATTCATAATTCATAATTAAAAAATGAAACGACTAACATCAAATATTATTATAGGCGATTATACTTATAAGGGTGTGGTTTCATGCAATATAAGTTCAAATACCGAAACATTAACGGATACAGCGGAGCTTACATTTCCGATGAAAACGGATTGGAAAACAGAAAAAAAATCGCTCAAAGATTTAATAAAACGCGGCGATGCAATTACTGTAAATATCGGATATGACGGTAATAATATTGAAGTTTTCAGAGGGTACGTGCGGGCAATAAAAGCGGATATACCATTTACAGTTTCTTGCGAAGACGGTATGTTTAAATTGAAAAAAAATCCCGTTTCAAAGTCATTTAATAAAACCGATTTGAACGAGGTTTTAAAAACAATAATACCAAGCGACATTCAATTTGTAACGGACGGCAGGGATTTAGGAAAATTCAGAATAAACAATGCCACACCTGCGGAGGTTCTGAAATATCTTAAAGAAAAGTACGGAGTTTATTCATATTTCAAAAAAGGTATTTTATACTGTGGTTTACAATATCAAACGGAAGCTAAACAAAATCATGAATTTATTTTCAGTAAGGATATAATTGATTATTCAAACTTGGAATATAAAATAGCCGAAGACGTAAAAATAAAAGTAAAGGCAATCAGTATAAATGACGATAATAATAAGGAAGAAGAAGAGGCAGGCGATGCAGACGGAGAACTGCGAACATTTCATTATTATAACGTAGATAAAGCGACCTTAAAACAACGAGCGGAAGAAGAACTTTTGAAGTTCAAATATGACGGTTACGGCGGTTCGTTTGTTACTTTCGGCGACAAACAAGTAAATCATGGCGATACGGTAAAACTTACAGATAAGAAATATCCGGAACGTGAAGGTACTTATATCGTAAAGTCTGTAAATACGGAGTTCGGAACCGGCGGCTACCGACAAACAATAGAACTCGACAGATTATGGAGTTAGGAGAATTAATAAAGATACTATCCGGTAAAAAACAATATTTTCAGCATGAATGTACGGTTGTATCGGTTGATGAAACTACAAGAACCTGTGTTGTAAAACCGAAAAACGGCGATGCTGATTTACAGGGCGTTCGTTTGCAATCGGTTATTTCGAGTGAGGTAGGTATTTATGTTTTGCCGGAAGTTGAAAGTAATGTAATTGTCGGTTTTTTAGACGAGCATGAGGCATTTATAATTCAAACAAGTAAAGTTTCCAAAGTAGAAATAATCGGCGTTGAAAGTATAAAACTCAACGGCGATAGTTTCGGCGGACTGATAAAAATTCAAGAATTAACATCAAAATTAAATGCTTTGGTAAGCGATTTTAATGCTTTTGTACAGATATTTAATGCACATGTTCATGTTCTTGCGGGCGTTGCCGCAGGTGTACCGGTTACAGGAACTGCAACACCGACTGTAAGTCCGGCGCAACCGACAGCAAATTTTAATAAAACCGACTTTGAAAACTCGGTTATAACACACGGAGAGTAATTATGAATGATATACTACTTTCAGATGATAATGATTTGAGAATTTTGAACGGCGATTTTATCGTTTCCGAAAGCGAAGAACAAGAGATTAAAATGATAATGCAGTCGGTAAAAAACGATTACAAACAGTTTCCGGAACTTGGTGTAAACTTAGTCGAAGAAATAAATTCGGAAAGTTCTTTACTTGCACTAAAACAAAGAATTAAGCTCAATTTAAGAGCAGATAATAAACAGGCAAAAGGAATAGATATAGAAAATGGTACTATCAGTTTCAGATAATCAAACAATATTCGACATCGCAGTTCTTCACGGCGGCAATGCCGACTATGTTTTTGATACTTTAAGAGCTGATAATAAAATCGGACTTGAAAATATATCGGGCAAAACGATTTTAATGCCGAAAGAAAAAACGACAATAAAAACACAATTTTTGCAAAAGTTTAATATAGCAACCGGCATTACAACCCCCGAGCCGTGGATATTAGACACAGCTTTTTGGGATGACCAAGCGAAATGGATTGATACAAGATTTTGGAAAGACTGATTTTAATTAGGAATTAAGAATTAAGAATTAGGAATTAAGAATTAAGAATTAAGAATTAGGACTATGGCACTATTAAATATTGATAACAACGAAAGCGGTTTGAGTGTAAGAAATAAACTCAATAATATGTTTAACGAGCTTTTTACGGCGATAATACAAGGCAGTAATTTAAAAGACTTTGTTTACAAGACTTCAAGTTTTACGCTCGGTATAGAAAATATTGAAAATATAACACTTGTAAGTTCCGAAACTTCCGAGATAATTATTCAAATTCCGAATAACTTAGAATTAGCTAAAAAACAAGCGATTATCAAAATTGAAAAAATCGTTCACCCGATAACTATTATCAGCGAAAGCGGTGTAATTCTCGAAGAGCAGTTATCCGTTATCGAAAAACAAAGTATTACAATAGCGTTTGATGTTTCAAACACTATTTTGAAAGCAATTTTTATTTAACAATTATATTTTTTACTAACAATCAAAATTTTAAAATTATGAGTTACAGACCTTATGTAGCAGACACAAAAGAAAAAAGCGGTTCGATTATAACTATAATGACAGCGAATGAGCCGCTTTCTTCGGCAAATAAAAATGACTTAATTATATTAGACGCAACTATGAGTGATGCGTCTGTTGATTTGAGTTCATTAACAGTAGAGGATATGGCAGGCGAGGACATTTCAATAAAAGTAAGTGCAATAACTGCTCCGTATACTGCTAAGATTAAATTCCCTGTGGGTATGGCGGCTATTGACGCACCAAGCGGGAACGAAATTGAATTGGGGGTAGTAAAACAATCATATACATTGAGTTTTTACAATCACATGGGCGTTTTACTATTTGTGATTATTTAATGTTTCTTTATGAATTATGAATTGTGTTTTAAAAACATAATTCATAATTCATAATTCATAATTTTTAATAAATGAAAACAACCGAACAAATATTTGATGAAATAATAGCCGAAAAACAGTCGGGTAATTATGTTGAATTAGATACTCTCAATTCGACTTCCAAAGTATCAATTTGGCGACTTTGGGTTTGGATATTTTCATTTTTCACAAAAGCACTTTACGAAGTTTTCGAGAGCTTTAAAACTTATACGGAAGAGTTTTTTTCAAAGAACCAAGTCGGAACACTTAACTGGTGGATTGATACAGTTTCAAAATTTCAATACGGAGATGTTCTTGAATTTATTGATAATAAATTTCAATATTCCGTAAATAATACAGAAAAACAAATAGTAAAGCGAGTTGCTGTTTCGGTACAGGATAATGTTTTGGAGTTCAAACTTGCTAAACTTACAAACGGCACAATGACGGCACTTTCCGGAGATGAGTTATCGGCGGTCGAAAGTTATATAAACCGAATAAAACCGGTTGGGACTTACATCAGTGTAAACTCTACATCAGCCGATAATTTGAAAGTAGAATATCGTATCTATTACAACGCTCAATATTCGGTATCCGCTTTGCAAGAAAATATTGAAAAAGCCGTAAATACTTATTTGTCTGATATTGTTTTCAACGCCTCGCTTTCGGTTACTGAAATGACTGATGTAATTCAGCAAGTTTCGGGAGTCATAAATCCTATTGCTAAAAACATACAGGCAAAAGCATTTTTTGAAGTCGCTTATACTGCTGTGGAAGACTATTATCAGGCAGTTGCCGGCTATTATGAATTAACTGAAATTACATTAGAATTAATTCCGAAAAACTGATGTTTAATATAGATTTTAACTACATAATTGAGGTTTTAATACCTACCCGACTTCGTAAATTGAAGTTTCGGAAGTGGTTAAAATTGGTATTATCAGGTATTGAGAAAATTTATACTGAATATATCGGATTTTCGAGCGAAAAAATATTTTATATTCAGTTTAATTCTCAACTTCAATATATTGAAAAAATATTGAAATTGAAGTTTAACGAAGGTATTTATATAACAGACGGAAATTTTATAAAACCTTTCTATTTGCACAATAAAGAGGAAGTATTTCCGCAAGTATATCTCGGAAACTTATTTCAAACCGGAACAATTTACAACGCAGGTGAAGAAGTTGTTTTTAACAATTATTATTATCGGTATTCAGCAACCGGAAACGGCACGAACCCCGATATAGATACATCATCGGAACGTACTTATAAAATAGAAAGTTTTATCGCAAACAAAGAAGAATTTGAAACCGATACGGTTGATTTTTACGTGAATATACCAAGCAGTTATGTAATACCTTTGCTAACTTACGATATAATCAATAACACAGGACTTTACGCAACGACATTAGAAAACATCCGAACAATTTGCAACTATTATAAATTTTTACAAAAGAAATATATACTACGTTTTTATGAATAGATTTGATACATCAGCCAACGGTCGTATGCCGTTTGTTCTTGACGATATAAGATTTCAAGATGAAACATTCAGATTTGCAATTTCTTTAATCATGCAGTCGCTTGCAAGCGAAAATTGCATTTTAAGCGGTTGTATTCCGGTTGGTAATCAATACAACTATACGAACGGATATGCTTGGATAAACAATGAATTATTTCAAGTAAACGGATATTTATTGAATTCTTTACCTGCAAAATTGCAATTAGTTGAAACCGCACTAAACTCGGGCGAAAAAGTTTACGGCGATGGAGTTACAAGACAAACACATTTTTGGAGAAGATTACATATAATAAATTCTTACAATGCACCGGTATTTGCGGATTTACCTACTAAAAATTTCGACCAAGTTCTGCTAAAAAAATTTATAGGAAGTCCATTTTCGGAGGGAGTTGTTAAAAATGTTGCAAATAAATTTGTAACGGAGGCAATAAAAACGGCATTTAATAAGGATTTCGGAACTACAATCGGAACGGTTGCAACCGGCGAGCATTTACATGACGATAGATATTGGCAAATTTCGGAAACAGCGACATTAAGCATGATGCAGGCAATATTTGTCGCAGAACAAACGAATCAAGAAAATTTTTTACTTAAATAAATAAACTAAATATTATGTCACTAAATACAATAAAAACGGTTAATACAATTAAAACCTTTTATGCAAGGTCGTCTCAGCAAGCATTAATAACGACTACATCACCGTTTAAGATACTTACTGCAATAACGTGTAATCGGTCGGCAAGCAGTCCTAATAAAGTTACTATATATAAAAATGCAATAGACGCCAATAATCTTTTGTTACAAAAATCAATTCCGCCAAATTCAGACATGGTTGTTTTAGCAGAATTAATTGGTGTTATATTTGAATCGGGTACTTATTTTATGTTTAATACAGGGACAGATTTCGATGAATCTGAGGTTGTAATAACAATCGGAATTTTTGATTAAATTTTTTATTCACATTTTAAATACTTTTTAATTACAATTTTAATGACAAAAATAGATTACAGTAAAAAGCCGCCGTTATCTTACTACGGTGGCAAACAATTAATGAAAAGATACATAATTCCGAACATACCGGAGCATAAAAGTTATATTGAAACTTTTGCCGGCGGAGCTGCTGTGTTTTTCGGTAAAGAAAAAAGCGAATTAGAAATCTTGAATGATACTAATCGTGAGTTAATGAACTTTTATGAGGTTTTAAGAGATGATTTTGATTCTTTGCAAAAACTCATAAGTATTAGTTTGCATAGCAGAGATTTACACCGACAGGCGTGGATAGTTTATAACAATCCGGATATGTTTCCAAAACTAAAACGTGCATGGGCAATTTGGGTATTAGCTACACAAGGTTTCGGAGGTATGATAAGTGGTTCGTGGGGAAGAGATAAAACCGCAGACAAAACCGGAAAAATGATAAAAAACAAACGTGAAAATTTTACGGAAGTTTATCAGCAACGATTAGAAACGGTAACTCTCGAACGTACTGATGCCGTAAAACTTATAAAATCATGTGATTTTGAGTCTGCATTCTTTTACTGCGACCCACCTTATTATAATGCTGACATGGGACATTACGGAGGTTATACTCTGGCAAACTTCGAGGAGTTGTTACAAGCACTTTCAGAGGCAAAAGGGAAGTTTTTATTGAGCAGCTATCCGTCTGATATTTTGTCGAAATATAAAAAACAATTCGGTTGGCATCAATTTGAAGTAGAACAAGCAGTTCCGATTTCAAAGAAAGGCAAACGTAAAATTGAAGTCCTTACTGCAAACTACCCGATTAAAAACCCATTCAATTAGTAAGTATTAATTGTTAAAAGAAAAAAGCAACCGGCATGCGTGCGGTTGCTTTTTTTATACGATTCGATTTATTTTTTTATACGGTTTGATTTTTGGATTATACATTAGTCTATTTTGCTGCATATAAAAATC
>Ga0316610_1000029_pt1 | contig 37210 bp, 58 predicted proteins | sample MIS2017111B_MG_FD_207677 | JGI IMG/M metagenome (GOLD analysis project Ga0316610, IMG submission 207677) | Microbial mat bacterial communities from Middle Island sinkhole, Lake Huron, Michigan, United States - MIS.2017.111B | ecosystem: Environmental > Aquatic > Freshwater > Lake > Sediment... | reverse complement strand
TAGAGAACTTAATTAATTTTTAAAGGATTTTATTATGAAAATATCAGAATTAGTATCAGTAACTATATTAGATGGTTCTGAGTTGATTGAAGTCGTACAAAGCGGCACCAGTAAAAAAGTATCTGTTAGCGCCATCCCTGGAAATAAGAGCGCTTATCAGTTAGCTGTATCAAACGGTTTTGTTGGTACTGAAAGCGAGTGGTTAACTAGTTTAGTTGGTGCTGCTGGAGCTCCCGGAACACCTGGATCAAACGGACAACAAGGTCCACAAGGATTACCAGGAGCTGATTCTACCGTAGCAGGTCCTCAAGGGATTCAAGGTATCCAAGGTGAAGCAGGACCTCAAGGTCCTCAAGGATTGCAAGGTGATCAAGGTCCTATTGGTTTACCAGGAGCTGATTCTACTGTAGCCGGACCTCAAGGCATCCAAGGTGATCAAGGTCCTATTGGTTTACCAGGAGCTGATTCTACTGTAGCCGGACCTCAAGGCATCCAAGGTGATCAAGGTCCACAAGGTTTACCAGGAGCTGATTCTACCGTAGCAGGTCCTCAAGGATTACAAGGTGAAGTAGGTCCTCAAGGCATCCAAGGTGATCAAGGTCCTATTGGTTTACCAGGAGCTGATTCTACTGTAGCCGGACCTCAAGGCATCCAAGGTGATCAAGGTCCTATTGGTTTACCAGGAGCTGATTCTACTGTAGCCGGACCTCAAGGCATCCAAGGTGATCAAGGTCCTATTGGTTTACCAGGAGCTGATTCTACTGTAGCCGGACCTCAAGGCATCCAAGGTGATCAAGGTCCTATTGGTTTACCAGGAGCTGATTCTACCGTAGCAGGTCCTCAAGGATTACAAGGTGAAGTAGGTCCTCAAGGCATCCAAGGTGATCAAGGTCCTATTGGTTTACCAGGAGCTGATTCTACCGTAGCCGGTCCTCAAGGATTGCAAGGTGATCAAGGTCCTATTGGTTTACCAGGAGCTGATTCTACTGTAGCCGGACCTCAAGGATTGCAAGGTGATCAAGGTCCTATTGGTTTACCAGGAGCTGATTCTACTGTAGCCGGACCTCAAGGCATCCAAGGTATCCAAGGTGAAGTAGGTCCAGTCTCTACAACAGTCACATTACCATTTCAGTTACAACTAAGTTTAATTAATGAAGCATGTGTTGTTGGCGCAAATAAAGCATATTTTGTAGCTCCATTTAATATGGTTATTAATGATGCATGGATTGATTTATTTACATCTAACTTTAATGCAATAACAGATACGGCTATTAAACTAACTGTTGATGTAAAGAAAAACGCTGTTTCATTATTGACAGGTGATCAATTTATGACAATTGATTATACTAAAAACGGTACTACGTATGTAGCCGGTGTACCTAATGCTGTTATTGCAAACACAGCAATAACTAAAGGTGAACGATTAGTATTTGATATTATTGAAACACCAGATCCTTTAGTTGCTGATATAAAAGGTTTAAGTGTTACAATTATCGCCACTACTGTGAATTAAAAAAAAAATTATGCGGGACCCAATTAAGGGTCCCGCATATGCCGCTAACTAATTATTTGCAAGTGTGCTGATTGCACTTACTAACTAGTATTGCGTGACCATTATACATATCGACATTTGGGTTGTCAGCCAAATTTTCGTATTCTTTAATTGTAATGGGTTTACTATAGAAAATACAATCGCATTTCCTGCACTTCTTATCAAAGAAGTATTTACCAGTAGTCTCATCGTCTTTTTGAGCTATCGTGTCTTTAAAGACATTTACCAAGCCACCGCTCGGATTTTGTTTATCAGGAACACTATTGAACTTGCTCACGTCTATGAACATCACGAATGCTTTCATGAATTCTACAGTAGAGCATTACTATAGCGATTCATATTAGTAATATATAACTGAAAAAAATCTAGAATTTAAATGTTCTGACTAATCAAAAGGAATATAATAATGAAAGTATATCAAGAAGAAAATAGCACTTTTAAAAGTAAAGGTAAAATTTACGATTTAAATTATTTTTGGAAACAAACACATAATCAACCTATATTAGAAATCGATGTCGATTTAATAAAATGGGTATTGGAATACGATAACGATAATAGTGCAGAAGATAAAATTAGAACTAATAATGTTGATTTAACTGCTCCTCTATTAGTAACAAAATTTTATAGTAAAGAATTAGTTGTTGATGGATTTCATAGATTAAAAAAAGCAGTAAGTTTAAATATAAAAAAATTACCTTACTTACGAATAAGTAAAGAGTTATTTATATCTGGAGAAATAAAAAGTTCTTTAGAAAACTATAAAGAAACTATTCCATTAGAAATATTACAACAAGCCGATAACGATCCATTTTTAAATGACATTATTGAAGTTGATAAAGACAAGACCAGAGTACCTATTTATTTTGGTAAAGTAATAGCTGGATTTTATACACCTAGACAAACTGAATACAAAAAAAGAATGTATTGGAGAACTGGTGCTATTTATATATTACCGCAATATAGAAAGAAGGGTTTAGCTAGTAAAGCAATTAGCGAATTCTTTTCTGATAAAGAATACGGATTAGCATTTATTGAACCACACAATGCAGCTAGCCTGGCTACGTTTGAAAAATGTGGTTTTAAAAGAACCGAAATAATAACTGGTAAACAGACAGGTGATAAATTCTGGAGAATGTTAAAAGAACCAGAACTAAAACCTGCATTTTTAAGTTGGTGACTATGAATAATTTAACTAATACTAAAACACCACAAGAATTATTAGAGTGGATGAAAAATAACTTAACATATTACGGTGTGGTAAAAAAACATTTGTATACACCTAAAGATGTAATTAAAACAAAACAAGCGCATTGCTGGGAGTCAGTTGAATTGACTAGAGTAGAATTAATAAATATGGGTTTTAATTGTCATATTGTATTTTTTAGAACTCAAGATGATTCAGTTACACATACTGCTTGCTTATATGAAGATAATAAAAAATATTATTGGTTAGAATGGGCATGGGGTAAGTATGAAGGTATTCATGGTTCTTATAATACATTTGATAAATGGATGTTAGAAATTACTTCTAAATTAGAAAAAGAATACAATGCTAAAGTTTTTGCTTATTACGGTAACATTTATATTCATGAGAATATGACTCAGGTAGAATATTTCAATAAAGCCGTAAATTGTAAAGAGTATAAGTTAAACACTGATAAACAACCAGCTTTTTTATCTTGGTAAGAAAAAATAAAACATACATATCCACACTACTCAATTAAGAGCAGTGTGGGTATTATGAATTAGCTAACTTTTAAAAGCCATTATCAATAGCGAATTGAATAATTTTTTGCAAGATTTCTTCAGTAGTTAATTCTTCATTGTTTTTATTCTTAAAACGTTTTTTCAAGAATGAAATACGGCTTCCGAATTCCTTACTTAATACTACGCGGTTAGTAAGTAGTTTTGTTTCTGACTCATCTTCAGATGAATGTTTTACATTTGACTGTTTAGTGTTACTAAAATACATAGAGAAATCTAATGGTTCACCATTGTCATCTACCATTACAATTGGTCTGGTATCTTTTTTACCTTTATTTAATTTAGGTTCTTTTTTAGCAGCACTATAATTACCATCTTTAGTTACAGTAATTTCCTTATGTGTAACCAAATATAAAACATACGGGATTGCACAGAAATCTGGAAAATTTTCAGAGATACAATCAATACATACGCCTGGATTATTCTTGATATAATCAAATACTAATTCGTGACTAGATAATGCTAATTTATTTGGTGGAGTATCTGATTTGGTTTTCTTTGTAAACCCATTAATTTTATCAATTTGATTTTGATGAAGAAAAACTTGACCAAACGGATTTTTAGTTAAAATGTTGTTATAATACAACTTATCCAGTAATTTTTTTACTTCCTTTTTTGGCTTAAGTGAATACCTAAAAGGGGCAAGTACAGAGAAGTTTTTCACAATATCTTTTTCTGTACAGTTATATTTCAATTGCACGTATCCTAAAACAGATCGGTAATCATCTAGTTCTGTATTTGTGTCCTTTTTATCTTCACCTACTTCTAGACGATATTTAATATCTTGAAGTGCATCTGGATAATTTAGCGTAATCCAATCAATAGCTTCTTCACGGGAAATGGCGCGATTAAACACGCTAGTTCCTTTTTCATTTAGCTCCATCATTTTAAAATAAAACTTTTTTGTTGCTTGATTAAAGAACAGTGTTTTTGTAGCACCGGCTTTAATACCAATTGTGTACACTTCGATGTCATGAGAAAAAGACATGATAGATTTCCTTTTTGAGTTTAACTAAAAGCACTTCGGAGTAGGTGTGCTTTGTTACCTATTTACGCTAGATCGATAAAATTTACAATTAATTGCATTAAATCAGGGCAATTTGTTGCAACCCAATCAATGGCTTTTTTATCATTAATAATATAATCAAATCTTTTTATGTGAGGTGGGTTTTTGGTAAGGTCAATTTCTGTATTTCTAAAATAGAAATATTTACGACTTTTATTATAGATCAATGTTTTTGTTATACCATCTTGGATACCCAACGTTTTAATGAAATATAAATGACTATCGTCACAATCTTGCTTCTTTTTAATACGTTCGCTTAACTCCAGATATTTCTTTGGCGCATTTGTTTCTAACCAATTAAACGCTTCTTTTCGACCAATATGACATACAGTAAATTTCGCTGAACCGTACTCAACAACCATTAATTTAAAATGGAATTGCTGAGCACTATCTTCATTAAATACTAACGTTTTTGTAGTCAAGCTATTAATAGCTACAGAATGAATTTCAATATTTCCATTTACAATTTCTTCTGTCATGGGTAACTCCTGTTAGTTTAAACTCCAAATTAGTAATATGTGGTTTTATTGATTTAGAATCAATATTTAATATTCTTAATTTGTTTTGTCAAGTTAATAATCTTATCAGACATATTGTTTAGTTCTACTAATGTAATTGGATCTGTGATTTTTACTTTTACAAAATCAATATGTTTCAAATACACATCAGAAGCATTGACGTTATATTTATCTTTAAGGATAAACTTTGCTGCTTTAATAGCATCATTTACAGTATACTTATTTTTAATTTGTTCCATATAGGTATAAGCAATATTCATGATTTTTTAAATGGATTTATATAAACGACTATAGCTATTGTACAATATAGCTGGATCATCGTGCTTTTCGTAATTAATATAAAGTTGTTTTGTTGCACTTAATGTTGCATCTATACATTTCCTTTTTCTCTTTAATTCTGATAAAACAAGTTTATCTGGATTTCGCATCTTTCTATATAATCTAACATCTGAATTAATATTTAAAAGTTTTCTATGCAGCGCAAATTCTAATTCCCTAACATCTTCTTTTTTCATGTCAGTTCAGTATAATAGAGTGATAGTTCACTTTGAAAGAATGTATCAAAGTTTAATTGTTTATCTACAATAATAAATTTACCTGGTATTACTCTTTTCTTACTAGTTAAACTGGTCGGTAACAGAAATGACTCACCTTTATTTGTGACGATAATTTGATTATCGTCACAATCCATTACATCAGTAATTATACCTCCGGTATACTCGCAATCATCATCGTAGTTAGTAGTAAAATTTCTTTTAGCAACGGCATATAACGAATAATCATTGTGTTCATCTAAAACACCTAAAGCTAGTTTAGCTATTTCAATTTTTCCTTTTTCATCAAACGTAGATACAAATGTTCCTATTTCGACATCTTTTACTTTAATGTCTTTAGCCTGTGTAGGTAGTTCACGAACATAAGCTTTCATGCGTAGAGTTTCTTTACTTTTATATATTACTACATAAGTCTTATTCTTTTTATTGTCAAATCTAAATTTTACGACTCTAGATTTATGTTCCCTAGTTACGCGTATTACAAAATAATTTACGCCGTTATCTTCAATATAATTAAAGATATCTTGTAGCCATGGTTCATATCTATCGTCATAATCTGACTTAAGATCAAAGTTGTAACGAACTTGCATGATATTTCCTTTAATGTTAAAGAGCGAGTATTATGTAAATTAGAGAAAACATTACTATTAGTAATATTAACTCTTTTGATTTAAAATGGTTTACGTATGGTTCATTTATTATATATAGTAATTTACGTAGAATGTGAACTACTAGAGTGTAACTTATTATGCACGCTACTGTTTTTATCGTTGTCCCGTATTCTAGTATATAAATAACTAATGCTATTGTATATACTAAAAATAACAGTAAAACAAAACAATTATTTAAGAATTGTTTTGTTTTCATACGAATGCTGTTTTAATACCAATCTGTTCTGAGAATTTACCTTTAGCATAAGTTGTTCTAGGTGCTTCACCTCTGTAGAAAAGAACTTGAGCACAACCTTCATTAGCATATAGCTTGATAGGGTGAGATGTAGTGTTTGCAAATTCTAATACCACGTGTCCAGAAAAACCACATTGTATTACAGATGCAAACATATTTAAACCTGATCTGGAGTACGTAGACTTACTAACTAGGATACCAGTTATGCTGTGCGGCATATTAAAATATTCGTTTGATCTACCCAGTACAAATCCATTTGGTGGAACTAAGCATTCATTTGTTTCGATATGTTCTAATACATTTTCATCCATGTTCTTAGGATCAATGATATACTCACCACTGCTTTTAAATATTTTAAATTCAGGAGCTAATGAAATATCATACGAGTATGGTCCTAGCCCATAGGAAATTAATTTTTCTACTGTTCCATCCTCTAACGTATTCTCCCTTATTTGTTCAGGTGTAAACGGATAAATCATTGTTTTTAAATTTACTTCTTCATCTTGTGTTAGATAACGTATATTAGTTATTGTTGAGTCTATTCGTCTTTGTAATTCAACAATATCTTCTAAAGATAAAGATGTAAATTCCGTTGTAGTAGTGGTAACGGTCTTTTCTACCATTTCACCGTCTTCTTCGACTTGTTGAACAGTATTAATAGTTTTCTCTATTGCGTATTTGGGTAATTCGCATAACCTAGAGATTAATTTATCTGATAATATCATTTTTAAATTCCTTTAATTTATTGCACGGATGTTCGAGGTATAAAATTAATTCTATCATGTTCATCTAAATAGGCGTAATCTCCAATTTTAACTGAGGCTGGAATTTCATAAGGTGTCAAAATTTGATGATAATCGTTATCATCAAAAACGACAATATATTTAAAAAAAGACCCATCTTGCTTAATTTCTCTGATCTTTTTAATAAAGCCAGTCGGTAATTGATTTTTTATATTTTTAATTTTATTTTTTAAAACGATAGAATGATGCTCTTTACCGTATCTGTTTAAATATTCATCAACAATCACTTTAACAAAGTAAGCAAGGAATTCCTTTATATTAGTATTCTTAGATAAAATCACTTGGCATTCTGGTGTATCTATTTTCTTTTTATTGAAAAAAATAGACATTGTAACAGTATCAGAATCAATTGCATATAACTTAATTACAAAATCTTCATGATCTATAATAGTTAATTTTATTATTTGAATACCATGTTGTCTACCAATTACTTTTTTAGTAACCATTATTTCAAATGAAGAATACAAAGACATAATAACTGTATTCACTAGTACGCTATATATTAAGTGTTTTTCATATAGATCTTGGTTCACTAAGTTTCCTTTTAAGTTGACTGCTCATAATAGTAATATGTGATTTTATTTTTCTAGAAACTAGAAATGATATGAATTAAATTTAAAAGGTTTTCTATGAAAAAAATTATTTTATTGTCAGCTATTTTGTTATCTGGTTGTGCTACTAATGATTACGAAATGTACGTTAACCTACAAAAAAGTATTGTGGAGTCAAATAATAAATCAATCGAAACACAAGCTAAATTAAAATCATTAGCTGACGTGGCTAGATATAATGCATTTTCTGCTATAGCTTCTAGTGGAGATACTACTGCTAAAGTAGCCACTGTAATGGCTATGCAAAACTTTGGACAAAATCAAAACCAACAACAACAAGCGATTCAAATAGCTCCACCTACACCAGTAGGAGAAACACTATTTAGATGGGCAAGTATAATAGTGCCTGGCGTAACACAGATTTATGGTATTAAAAAGAATGCTGATGTAGCAATTAATAGTAGTAATAATGCTGCTAGCGTAGCTCAAAACACCAATAATACTTTCGCTAATATGGGTCAAAGTATAGCGACAACTGCACAATCCGGTGCTACAGGTATGTCTAATATAGCTACAGCTGGAACAGCAGCTTTATCGAGTTTAGCTATATCTAGCAATAGCGCATTAACGAATGTGTCTGGCACAGGTATGACTGCTTTAACTAATGTGGCGGTATCCGGTACAACTGCTTTAACTAATGTAGCTACAGCAGGTACAACTGCGTTAACTGAAGTATCCAAATCTAATAACTTAGCTACTACTGAAATAGTTAAAACGTCTAACACCGCTTTAACAACAGTAGCTGTAGCCGGTACAACTGCTTTAACTAATGTAGCTAGTGCTGGTGTAACAGGTATGAGTACAATTAGCACTGCTGGATCAAACGCATTAGCCAGTGTAGCTAATAGCGGTGGCACACCTGCACCAAACGTAACTAATAACAATACTACAAATAATACAACCACTACAAACACATTATCAGGAACTGGTGTATTAGGTAGTGGAACATTTAGTAGCTTAAGTGGCACAGGCACATTAGGCTCTGGAGCATTCACATCAACAACTACACCTGCCCCAGTAGTTGTTACACCTGTTACGCCAATAGTACCAAGTGTAATTGCACCTACAGTGATTACACCTACCGTAATTACTCCTGCTACTAGATTCTGCACCACTGATACAGTTACAAATTTAGTTACATGTAATTAAAAAAACAATTTAGTATACTGCCGTACAATTGTACGGCAGTATATTATCTATGTTATTTTAAGGTATGAACTAAAGACCTAAAAATGTAGTCTTTAGCTTTTTGTTCAACAGGTAAATCATCGTAAGGAACAATACATGGATGCTGCTTGATCTCTGGTTTTTTCTCTGGACCATAGACCCACCCTTCGTCAATTTTTTGTTTCATCCATTCAACGTGTGAATGATCAGGACCTGCTCCAGGATTATTAATATGAAACATTGCACCATTAACAGCAGAATCTTTTTGCCACTGAGGTGCTTCTTCCCATGTAGGCTGACTATTGTCACCTAATGCTTGGCAATATGCACGATTAGTTTCATGGCATACACGTGCAATCTGCGAGATTGGCATTAAAACAGGATACGGAATATACATAAACATCTTTCAAAACAAACTATTTTAAATCTTTTAACTCAACTTTAAACATATCTCCAGCAATTACTGAAGAATTTATACCCATACCTGGGCTAATGAGCATTTCTTTATATTCTATATTCATTGAATTAGGATGCTCACTATAACCACATAAAGTTGCATTACCTTTCTGCCAATCATCTACTTGACTAGCTAATGTTTTATCTGTTATATCAATTACCATCTTAATTGAAATTGGCTTTAAATGATTATTTGTATATGTGTTTATTTCTACATATTGCATTTCATATAGTTTCATTACCTCTTCAAATTTTACATTCTTTAAAATTTCACCACTAGCCAGATATGACCAATACTCAAGACTGTTATTCTTCATATGAAACAATGTAGATAACTGTTCAAGACTTAACCACTTTGGGTAATGAATGACATCTTCTTCAAATTTGACTAACTGGTTTTTCAATACATTTATATATAATACAATACCTACATGCACACGATCAACGAGATCATCTGACGCTGGATTGTAAATAATGTCGTAGAGACCATTTTCCAAATTATCTATAATATCACCAACGGAGCAATCACAGCCAGTCTCTTCTTTAATCTCACGAGATAAATTCGTTGCAATTAATTCAAATACACTACCCTCAAAAATACCATCAATGTGTCCACCAATACCTATACTGATTTTATAATGTAAACGAGCTTCATTCCCAGCTTTCCCACGAGTATAAGAAAATACATCATTACTTTCACTATCTATCAACACAGCATATGGTATAATTTGTAATAGTCCTTCATCTGTTTCACAGAGGCTTCTGTCCACCAAAAATGGTTTCCATTCTTCAATTGGTGAATAGACTTGTTCTTTCTTAATACATAGAGCATTGCTCATTTTAAATTCCTTTTCTGAAAATCAATTAACATAAATGCATACAATACAGCACCCTTAGGATTATACACTATTTGATTAGCTTCTTTAGCTATAACCATTGCATCTACTCTATTTACAAATGTATTAAAATTTGTATAGTAACCATAGTTAATCCGTCCACCTGGGTCAACTTCAATAATAATGTCAGTTACTTTGACACCATTAAAAAATATATCATTTATATCTATATTTTCATGATCATTTGGCAGTGGTAAAGAAAACACTTTAGCTGTTTTCCTATCATTGTTTAGTATCCTAATAGCTGGACCCAGTATACGTTCTTCAGATGTGTTTTGCATTGTTGATAATCTCCGGTATATTTTTTTCGTTTAAAAATGAATTACTGTTACCGTGATAGATAACGGTAGATGTATTCGATACTGAACCATCTTGACTATAATCTGCTTCAATAGAAAAATGCTCACTTTCTACAGAACCCAACCAATTGATCTGAATCAGTTCTTCTTTACCATCGTCAGTAACTACTCGGATTGTCTCCAAGTGACATGTTTCGTCAACGTTAAATTTGACACGATGTTCCTTTAATTCAATTAAGGCATCATTGATATTTTTACCAATCGTAAATAAAAATTTCTTATCCATAATAATCCTGTTTAGTTTAAATACCAATTTAGTAATATATGATTTTATTAATTTAAAATCAAAAAAAAAATAGAGTCCAAAGTACTCTTTGTTAAAAGTACTTTGGACTCTCGCTGCGTTTAAAGCGAGTGACCTTTTGTCCTGGGAAGTCTAACCCACTAGCGCCTTATATTCCGATGTTGCCTGTGTCACCTAATAGCGCTATCTTAGGTGGCATACAACAAAGAGGTATTGCGACATACCCTCTAAACATATAAGGATGTATATGTTAAACATAAATAGATACCATACCTATTCAAATTAGTTATATGTGACTGAAAAAATCTGGAATCGAATATTTAGATCATATACCCTCTAACAAACTAATCTGTTAGAGGGTATATGATTTTGCTAGGTACATAATTGGTTGACTCAGCCTAGCGCAAAGCCACAACAATCAAGGAGGTTCCACTGTTTCATTCTTTGAGATTATGTACTCATATTATATACACTGTTGTAAAAAATAACTGTTGTCAATTCAACAGACGATAAATTTACGACCACCTACAAATTCCAAAGGAGAAATATTCGAAGAAACCATTGTAATTGGTAAAGATGAATCACTCATTATTTATTCACAGGCACTTTATCTTTTTTAGGTTTCTTCTGCTCTTTCTTGGGAGCATCACGATTTGCTGAATTCATTTTAATCCTTTTAATGCTGCTAATGGTAATGCTAAGTTTTTATTATTAGCACGATATTTATAAATAAAACCATACATAGTTCCAAAACCCATTGCTGCTAACTGATTGGGTATGGTAAAAATACAATAACCATTATTTTCTTTAATATGTTTAGCACTTGCTATAAGTATATAAACTCTATAATGTTTTTTGTTATCACACCATATTAATTCAAAATCAGGAATATATTCCTGTCTATGTTTAATTTGGATAAAATTACATTCATTTTCATCAATTATTTTGACATTTGGTAGAAGTTCTAAGCCAGTCAATGTATTACGAATACGTAACCGTTTACGCTTATCTAAACTATTTAAAATAATATCGGCCATTTTAATTCCTTGACAAGAATATTAACACAGAATTATGTTTAGTTGACACCAAACATTTAACAAATTTGTCGGATGTATAATTTGTTAAGCCTGTCCGACGCAGGCCCTCGAAAGGAGGAGGACTTCGATACAACCCAGTATCGTCACCCCGTATTTTCGTTCGTGATTATACACACATATGAACTACAATACGTTCGTACACACAAGACACCGTACACATCTTGATATTAAATTTGGTTTACTGATACCTAATTGGTTAATTCTGTCAGTTCAGAATCTTTTTAATTCAGGCTTAGGACCTGGTGCTTTTCGTTCGTGATTAGATACACATATGAACTACAAACACTTGAACTACCTCTCCATGAATGGAGAGGATTCCTACTTCACAGAGACCTCATGATCTCTCCATAGGCTTAAAATCCCGTAGTACCTACGGTATATGTAATTATACTACTATTCAGCTTTTAATACTAATTCTAATATCCTTGGTTTTCGTATATTAGTTTTAATACTATTATTACTAATTAGTATTCTAATTCACCTAGCTTACATCCCCTCCGTTTACGGAGGGGTTTTACGCTAGGGCAGATAATGTGCCAACCTATTGGCAAACTTTTAATGTACAAAATGTATGGACCGCCCTGGAGGAAACGAGCCTCTTGTCATCCATCCAATTGTTTAACGACGCCAGCTTAGAAGGCTGGTATTGGGACAAGGCGGTAAAACTTTACTTAAATTCTTTTTTCCTAATTAACTTTGTCACTCTAAGAAAATGTTTGCATTTCTTTTATATAGATCTCGACATCTTTTAACCTGTCAACTAATTCATCGTCAGTCTTTGCAATCTTTGGTGCATTGTGTGTTGTTTCAGATTGGATAGTTACATTCAATCCTGATTGCTTTAGTTTACGACTAATGAGTGCAATTAGATGACCTTTACCAGCTTTATCTGGTCCTTCAATAATTATATTAAGCATTTTTAAACTCTTTTTTACGAATTAGTTTTGCTACTGTTGTGCGTAAACCAGGAAAACAATTTAATACTTCTGGCATTAGATCTAACCTGACTCTATTCCTAAGATTGAATTCAGAATCATAATTTGAAGGATCTGTTAAATACTCCAAATCATTTCTATTTGCATATTGTAAAATCTTTTCTTTGGATGTTGTTAATAATGGCCTAAGAACATTCTGATTTTGATAATCTAACAACTTTACAGTCCCTTGGAATGTTGACATTACATACCATTCCATTGCATCATCCAACGTATGTCCAACTAATATTTTTTTATCTAAAGATTGAAATATTCTGTTTCTTTCTCTAGACCAAAAACATTCTAGTGAAGTAGACTTGTCAAATAGATTAATTTTATAACAAACTAATTCAAGTTTATATTTTTTGGCTGTTTCTCTCGCAAACACAAATTCTTGTTCACACCACTTGGTATTATGATTAACCCAAACTAATGTTACATCTACTTTTTTACTAACTAATAGATCCAGTAATACCACTGAATCTACTCCGCCAGAGAAAGCAAGATAACATTCTTTTGGTACCGATTTAAGGAAATTGATTTTCATATTATTTTAAATGTTTAGAATACGTAGTAACCAAACCAGTATTTACAACAGTAAGATTTAATGTACCTTTATTGCATTTTAATTCAAACGAATCAGATTCTTTAATTAACCGATCTAATTCCGGATAACCTTGAACAAAATCGCTTAATGCATTTTTAACAGCTTCTAAATCTATTTCAAGTTTAGTTTGATTTGTATTTGCATTATCCATTTTAAATTTCTTTTTTTTGAACAAGAGTAGTTTGTCCACTAGATTGGATTTGAACCAATGAATCGACGACTTATGAGGTCGTTGCCTTAAACCCGACTTGGCCACTAGTGGACAAACTACTCTCATTAAAATAATATATGCTTTAATTATTCTGAACCATGGCAATTTTAGCGACTATTGAACTACCTCTCCATGAATGGAGAGGATTCCTACTTCACAGAGACCTCATGATCTCTCCATAGGCTTAAAATCCCGTAGTACCTACGGTATATGTAATTATACTACTATTCAGCTTTTAATACTAATTCTAATATCCTTGGTTTTCGTATATTAGTTTTAATACTATTATTACTAATTAGTTTTAATACTATTATTACTAATTAGTATTCTAATTCACCTAGCTTACATCCCCGCCGTAAACGGCGGGGTTTTACGCTAGGGCAGATAAATATTCAGAATAGTTTTGCTATTTACAAGAATAGCCGGTGAATTAACCGTACGATCATTTACATCAGGAATTGTTAATGTAGCCATTTTCTTACCTCTTTGATTTTAGTTAACTATTAAAGAAACTCAAATGAGTTTCAATAATCGAAATACCGTATTCCAGGTAATCGTGTTTGAGTGCAATAGTTTTTGCTTCTTCATACGCTTCATCTAGCGTCGAACATTTTTTACTATCACCCCATTTAAATAAAGCATATCTAATTGCATTATCAGTATCTCCATTATTAATATGCCAGAAAAAGTTACCAATAGCACGCGCATATGCTGCACAATGAATTTTCTTACCAGTTTGATCTGGAGAGATCAAGATATATATTCCATCATCAGATGACATGTGTAACTCCTGTTAATTTAAACTCCAAATTAGTAATATGTGGTTTTATTAATCTAGAATTTAATTAACTGTTTTCTACTCAATTAATTAGTAGCGCTAATCTTTTTTTACAAAATAAGCGGTTCAGTACATATAGTGTAATTTGTAATCATTAGTTTACGATGGTCAAAACCATTACAAACAGAAAATTGTAAACCAATTTGATAATTATCACCGACTAATCTGTGTGGGTGATGTTTCATCATTTCACCTACTACTTTAGTGTACATTACTGCAGCTAAGTTTAATAATAATGACCTAGCACCAACACCGTGTGCACTAGTATTATAATTTTGTATATTTGTTAATACTTGATCAATTACAGCTGATAAAAATGGACTATTTGGTTCAGAAATAATATTCCACGTTTGAAACTCACCATTAAAAAAATTAGATAATTCTGGATGCGCGCCACCATCTGAATAGTTTCTACCTACTGGTTTATGCCATTGACAAATTACAAAATGATCATCTGGATATAATACATCATCAAATGGTTTTTTAGCAGTAGATTTAATATCTAAATATATACCACCTACTTTATATAATAATAAATATCGGAATAAATCTGTTCTAGCTGAGCCGTATGATGGATTAATAGAATGATATGTTTTTAACATATCTTTACCATAATTATCAAATATAAATGATTCTACTTCATCATCCATATAAAGACAATGTGTATATCCTGGATTATTATTTTTTAAGAATTCTATATTATTAGAGAATTCAGTTGGTATTTTTTTACAACTTAGAATGTAGACTTGGTGGATTAGTTTGGGTATTGGCATATATTATGAAAGGATTTATATTGTGAGTTTACTCAAAATCTTTTACAATTTTATCTGTCCAACCAGCGCAGATAATAGTTTAACATTGCTGGATTTAAATGAAAAGGTGAATTTAATCATGACAACATTAGCAGATATCAAAGTAGCAATTGCGTTAGTAGGTAAAGAAATTGCTAAAGAAAAAAATGAAGTAGCCACAGCATTAACTGATTTAAATAAACAGGTAGCCGATCTTAAGGTTGCACTAGCTGATGGTGAGGCTATTAATGCAGCTGATCTAGATAGCATTTTGTCTAGCATCAAGGGTATTGACGAAAGCGTAAAATCTATTTACGATGTACCTGTACAACAAGCAGACGTAGCTCCAGTTGAAGAAACTTTAGTAGTTGAACCTACTTCAGAAGTAATTGTAGGTGGTGTAGAAATACCAGTTGAAGCTATTGTAGATGTAATTACACCTATTGAAGAAATTTCCGAAGAAGTAGTAGTTACTGAATATACCCCTGAAGTAACTGTCGGCCCAGGTTAATTAAAAAAACAAATAAATTAGTAGATGCCCAAAGGCATCTACTAATTATGTTATCGTTTTTAATCTTCTAGCTCAAGCACTTTCTTAATTTCCTTCTTTAACTTTGGAGGATCTATTCTTTTTAGCCAGATACCTGGAATATCTGCTGATGTAACAGAAAAGAATTCACCATTATCGCCAAGCTGCCAAAGTTCTTGACCGATACATTTGTATACTGGACCATATTGAGAATGGTCCATTCCATGTGCACCAAACACTCGTTTATCGATGGTGACTATTTTACCTATGTTTGGACTTTTATCACGTGCTAAACCATTTATGATAATGCAAACATCGCCTGCTGAAAGTGGTCGTTCCATATTAATCCACCAATGCAAATTTTGGATCGTATTCAACTAAAATACAATCAGTTTTACTATTAGGACATTCGTCACACGGTTTATCTTTTAGACATTCCGTGAACATATTTTTGTTACCAAAAATTCTTTCCCAATTATCTTCTAATACCTTATTAGATACGGGTGTTGGTCTTGGTTTAGATACTTTACCAGACATGTTGAACTATCTATTCAATTAATGTTAATTGGTAAAAAGCTTCTTTTGTATTATCAACTGTGTCATATGCTATCACATATGTCACAGAGTCTTTTTCATCTTCACAGAAAAACTGATCATCTTCACAGAAATTTATTCTTAGAAAAAGACCTTTAGAGTTTTTAAATATTGTTGCTCTTTCAGCTTTAGCACGAATGCTTTTAATATCTACTACGTTATTTTCAATTGACATATTAAACTCCTATGAATGTTCGATGATTTTGATACCAGCAGCTTCAATTGCTGACTGGCAGATTTTACACGGTTTGGCTAATAATAAGTTACCGCTTTTAGATACCCGAGTGACTAGGATTCTGTGAGCTTTGGATAGGTCTTTGCATTTTAATATAGCGGCCACTTCTGCATGCAAATAGATTTTATATGGCTCCCCAAAACTCGCAGATAATTGAGCCATATACGGATGGGATTTTTCATATTGATTCCACCCTATCGATAATACGCGATTGCGTTTATCAAAAATTATTGCTTTAATGTGGTGCTCATGACCTTTAATCATAGTTTCAAAATAATGTTGATATAAATAACAAAAGAATCTGATGCAATTTGTTGATGTTGTATTAATAACTTTATTTGTTTATTTATTTCCTTAACATAATCATGCATTTCATTTGGACTATCTGCTAAATTATTAAAAGCTATAGAAAAATCTAATGCTTTTTGATAACAAGTACATGCGTGAATAATAGACGAAGTGATTTGTTCATGTAAACTATTTTTTGTTCTAATTAATTTTATTTTTTCTAGATCCAAATATTCATCATTCGTACTGGTATTTAGTTTAGATGAATAAGCTTGTAGTTTAGAACAAACAGTATAAGATGCTTTTGCTAATGCTAACTGTTTTTTAACAGTGTCTTTTAAAATCTTCGTTATGTCATTTGACAATTTTGTATTCATAGGTTTTTCCTTTCAATCTTTCAGCGTTTTTAATGGAAGTATATAACTGTTCTAAAAATCTATTTAGTCTAGCTCTATAAATATTTGCTACAAATAAATCAGATAATCTTACATCGTCTTTAGCATAGTCTAACATTAATAATAAATAAGTTTTAAGTATCACTTCTACTGACTCATGCTTTACAAAAACAGTTTTAAAAATACCATTAACATAATCTATAGTTTCAAATCTAGTTTTATATTTTTGTACTAAATTAGTTAGAATGAATTGTGTATTTTCAAACATAATAATTCTTTCTGAATAGAGACATTTTGTATCTAGCCACGTAGAAATAATACTCCTTATTTCTGGGATAATTTGGTTTTGGAAATTAACAATGTTCATTTTATCATTTTTCTAGATTGAACTACCTCTCCATGAATGGAGAGGATTCCTACTTCACAGAGACCTCATGATCTCTCCATAGGCTTAAAATCCCGTAGTACCTACGGTATATGTAATTATACTACTATTCAGCTTTTAATACTAATTCTAATATCCTTGGTTTTCGTATATTAGTTTTAATACTATTATTACTAATTAGTATTCTAATTCACCTAGCTTACATCCCCGCCGTAAACGGCGGGGTTTTACGCTAGGGCAGATAAAAAAACTCTATTGACAAACCATTTGGAAGAATAGCATTAAATGCACTAAAACGCTTATCACCTTTAGTGGAACATTCGTAACCTCCATACTCAAATCCATATTCAAAAACTGGTTCGCTGATAATGACTACCCAACAGTCAATGTTGTCACGTGAAACTTTTACACCAGGTTTAAATCTAGCAAAGATGAACGGTAATTTAGAGTCTGACATTTCATTTTCCTCTAAGTTATTACATATTAGTAATATGTGGCTAAATTTATTTTAAAACAAAAAAAAATAAGAGCCCAGATGGTTTATTTTTAATAATATACATTACTGAAGATTCTTGATCTCTACTTCAATCATGTTTAAACGTTTGATTAATTTTTTGGTACAGCCTTCAATGCTAATTTGAGTTAAAATCTTTTCTTCATCTTCGGCAGCCACTTGCAATAAGTATTTACGATATTTTTTAGAGCTTATACCCTGCGTAAAAAAACTTTTACTCGCCTTAGCTTCTTCATATAAACGCGTTGTTTCTACTGACATAATAAATCCTTTCACTATTATGTAGCATTAAATTAAGACACTATCTCATCAAAGTAATATAAGACTGAAAAAATCTAGATTAAGATTTAAATCTATTTTGTATGTCAAGCAACTTCTCTTTATGCGCTTCGATTCGTTTATTTGTTTTAGCTGCCGAAATAACTTTTCATTCACGCCATGTATTATAGCCTTTTATTTTTGTTTGGTATGTAATCTCAATACTCAACCCATCTGGCAATATTGCATTAAAAGCACTAAATCGTTTATCGCCTTTAGTTGACACTTCATACCAGCCTCTACGTTGCCAAATAAACATATTTTAATTCGACGCTAATCGAAGTTCCATTGTATTTTGAATATATATTTTTAAACTAAGTAAATTAGAATTTACTTTATTAGGGTATTTTTTACTACCACCAGAATAACATCGTAGACCTTTCTTTATATTACCATTATATTTAACTATGCATTCTTTTAATATAAGTGTACCAACTTCGATAGCTACCACAGGATTTAATGGACTTCTATTTTTTAATTTCTTTTTATGCCATTTTTGAATTATCTGCGTTAAACCAATTGCTTTATGATTGGATTTTGCATTTTTGATGAAACCACTTTCTGTTCGTATTAGAGCCAGTAATAGTTTCGGATTGATATCGTTTGATAACGAGTGCGCGTAAGTGTGTGACACTATGGATTGCGCTTGTTGCTGAGTTAATTTTGTTTGTGCATTTTTTACTACCCACTCAGCAGAAGTAGCTTGCTCATCTAACGATGCTATAAATCTATCTAACGTATCTGAAAAAACATTAGTTGTAAATAAACATAAATATAAAAATATTAATTTGATATATTGCAAAACATTACCTCTTTCTTTTTAAGGACTGATTTAAATATGTAAATTATTTAATTTACATACCATTAAAAATATTTATTTATTTTTTAATTAGTTTATATCGTTGAACAACCCACCAATCCTGAACATAATTCCAAGCATCTTGATATGTAGGAAATGTTTTCTGATTTAACACTTCTTCTTGTGTGCTCGTCGGACATACTAAACGAGTAATTGGTTCAGTAAGAATAAAAGTAGCTGGATCGATACCGAAGATTCCCGGTTCGCTAATAATAACCGTCCATTCGGAAACCACTAGATCATTTGGATTTGTATTATTTGTTACAGTTGCATAAATAAATGGTAATTTAAAGTCTGACATTTTAGTTTCCTTTAAGTTATTACATATTAGTAATATATGGCTAAATTTATTTTGAAACAAAAAAATAAGAGCCCACAATGGTTTATTTTTAATAAATCAGAATTTACATTATGTTGGTTTTTCCAAACCAACACTGTTCTCCAGAAATCCAATCAAAACCACCTTCGACATATTCTTTATATGTCCAGCCAAAACAATCATGCTCACCTTCATTATTCTTTAATGTAAGGTGACTAAATATGTGACTTCCTCCGTTTATATAAACGGATGCTGTGATTTTTTCATGAAACTCATCATCGAGGTGTTTCCACACGCGCTCACCTATTTTACCTTTTATTAAAAGTAAACTTTGAACAACATCTGTGGCGTTTTTAGTTAACCCTACATAACAATCTTTTTCACTTTTACATTGAAAAAACTCACTCATGATAAATCCTTTCACTACTATGTAGCAGTTGTTAAATACTATCTCATCAAAGTAATATAAGACTGAAAAAATCTAGATTAAGTTTTAAATCTATTTTGTATATCGAGTAACTTTTCTTTATGTGCTTCAATTCGTTTGTTTGTTTTAGCTGCTGAAATAACTTTTGTATCATTAATACCAGCTGACTTTAGAGTATTCTCTAAAGCTTCAGTTTGGTTCTTTATACCGCTAGAAAATTCAGGATTAACTTTGACTTCTTCACCTTGGCCACCTTTGACACTAACTGCATGGTTAATGAAAGTGCGCTCACCTCTATCAACTGGACTAGCCCATGCAGCTACTTTTACATGGTCGCCTGGTTGGCAATTATCTAATTTAGCAATTAACCGTTGCGCAACATCACCTTTTAGATCCAATGACAATAACATTACATTATCGCCATTTGCAATATCTACTCTTAGTTTAGGGTAAACATTTCCGGAACTATCTTTGTTTTCTACAAAGCTTACATTCTTCAATTCACCTTCTACTTTGACAGGAGTAATCCCTGCTTCATTAAATTCTGTTATAGCTGCAGCAGTAGCACCAGATGAATCTTTTCCAGAAAAGCCTTTTTTCCATACATCATCACCTACATTTGATCTAGCTATGCCAATAGCTTTTTCTAGATTTTCAGTATGCGTGTAAAAACCACCTGCAATGGTAGAGTATAAAACTAATGATTTTGTCATTTTAATTTCCTTTAAGTTGTTACACATTAGCAATATCTAATTTTCCCATGAAGCTTTCATTCGATCAATAACGTCATACGGTACGTTATGTGTATTTGGGTATTCTCCTTTACACACCCTAATATGCCAAGCACAGTTAATAACAGGATCCCGTGCTATGGCTATGTAAGATTCCATTTCCCACCTTTTAATAAAGGTGTTTGAAACAATTACACTATAGCCATCCAACAATGCTTGGCGAGTTTGATCCTGACACCACTTATGGGCTTCTTTCAATTTCGTATGATCAAATTTATAAACACCATCTACCATGAAATACATGTCTGCTTCATAGTGTTTGATATCTGTACTATCCCCTATTAACCGTTTTGCCAAATAGCTTTTTCCAGAACCAGGGACACCGCGTATTAATGTTAAAGGTACCATTTGTTTTCCTAAATTTTTTCTATGAGTTTTCTCATAGATTTTTTGAAGTCTTTATCTGTACTAAATTCCGCTGAATCTACAATAGTAGGTTCATTATTTCTATATTGAAATAAGTATAACTTATCAGAATGCAAAGGTTTACCTATAAAACAATTTCCACCTAATAGTTTCTTTGGTTTGTATTCATAAGAATAACGTTCAATGATATAATTATAACCATCCAATTCTAATACAAACATATATCTTCCTTGAAAAATAAGTTTAACTATTCCAAATTAATAATATACAATTCAGTTATTTTAGAATACAAAAAAACAGAGCCCCATGTGGGTTGTTTTTTTACTACGTTATTGGTTAGCTTTTTTTGCGATTATGCCGATACCAATTTTTCTTACCGATACGTAAATAATAGAGAACAGTTCGACTAGATACGCCGTGCGCATCTGCAATTTCTTTTAACGTAGAATACTCTACACCGTTAATCACATATATGTATTTGGTATTGATCTTTTTACTACAGTAGGCCACCGCGTAAGTGTTTAAAAGATTAATTTCAATTATGTTTGTGTTTAACATAATAAGTTTTTCTTTTTCTACACTTATACTTTCCGTACTACCGCAAACATACATTGTATATGATTTGTCATTAGATTTATTTAACGCTTTATAAATTTTATTTGGTAAAATTACAGGGTTTTTTGTAAACAGGTATTTAACATAGTCTTTGAAACGATAGATATCGCTCGTTACAGACACATATATTTTACCACTTTCATTAAGAACTACACACACCAAGTAGTTAATGTCTTGGTATTTTTTATTTGCATCAAACTTTTCAAATTGTAGCATATTAATATCTCTATAGATTAAGAAGGTATATGAATAATATTACTTATCCAATTTAGTAATATGTGGTTTTATTAATCTAGGATCAGAATATCACCCACAAAGTCCAATAGGCTTTGTGGGTGATATTTGATTTAATCAACTGTACTATCTTTAATGTAGTTTACACAAGCAAAACATAATCTATCTTTTCTGTTAATAATTTCCATTATATCAGTTAAAGCTGGATTTACTTTAAAGATTACTTTTTCAGCCTCTGCTTCTTTTTGCATTACTAAATCAGAAATCTTACCAGCTACCCGTTTTGCTCTTTCTAATAATATTTGTTTATTAGCATTACTGATTGCTTTATTAAAGTTCTTTAATGCATTATTTAAATTGTTATTAGATAAAATATCCTGTACCTCTTTAGAAAGCTTTTCAGCTTCATTTATTGATACAGGGTGAATGTCTGGATCATTTTTTACTTCTTTATCTAATTTGTTTATTACTTGATCAGCTTTATTTTTAGCTGCATTAGCAATTGAGTTTAATTCAGATATATCAGATTCTGAATTACTATCTGTAATAAATTTTGTATTACTCAATTCTTTAATATTAGTATCGATAAAATGTGTATAACTTTTTAGCACATTTACTAAATCATTAGATGTAACTAATCTCTTATAATCCTCTACAGTTTTAATTACATCAGCTACAGTAATAACATCTTTACCTATTCTAGAAAAAGATCTACCGTATCCAGGTTCTTTAATTAAATCTTTACTAGCACCTTTTTCTTTTATAGCTGTTACTGATTTAATTATATTCTCATGTATTTTTTCTTCGGAATTAAAGAATAATTTTACTGAATTAATAGCTCTATCAAAGATACCTTCTTGAGCTATCTCAATTACTCGTTTTATATTATTATTTATTTCATAATCATTAATAGAAAAATATTTACCGTTAATATTTATTCTAGATAATAGATGTTCAGTTGATAAATAAATTAACTGTAACTGAGTATCTTTTAATTTATTTACTGTAACTATATGTTCTAATACTAAATTATTAATATTAATAATTTCTCGTGTATTAGTATCTATCTCATTAAAAAAATTTGTAATCATTTTAAGTAGCCAGGTTTACTATTTTCTTTACTGTTCTTCTTAGATCAGTAGCGCCTAATAGAATTACTTGAAACGGAGCCATCTTAATTTTAATTTGTCGTTTGATAATTAAACCAAAAAATATATTTGATCTTTTTTTATATAATTCCACTACAGTTATTAGATCTTTAATAGTTCTAGCAGAATCCATATGGTCAGTTACTTCTTTACGATCAGTTAAATTTACATCATATAAAGTTTCTAATTTAGTAATATAATCTCTTTTTAAATCAGTTTCCATTTTATTCCATGTTTCATCATGGAGTAAAAAATAATACCTCCAATAAAAGTTTTCTGATGTTTTCATCCATGTTTTAAAACTACCCATATCTAAATCTAGATTTGGTTCATCTTGCTGACTCTCTTTTAACCAGGATATTAAATCATCACAAATTTCTTCAACATATTTTCTTTTAGATTCAATACCTAGAAACCACCCTTTTACTTCTCTATAGGCATCACTAAATACAGTCACGTTATCATGTACCACTGCTTTTACAAACCCTTCTACAGCAATTTCATCTACTGCTGGGTATTTTATGTTTTCTAAAAAATCCTGATCTCTTTCATCAATTACTTCATTGATATTTATACTAGGTGAATCTAGTGACATTAAATTAATTCTCATTTTTCATTTCCTTCATTGGTTGTTTTTAATCCTGGTTCAGTAGTCTCTTTTAATTTAAGTGCACCACCGACTGCTACAAATAATGATGATAAAGCTATACAAAAATCTTGTATATTGAAAGGACTATCTTTAATAACTACTATATATATTGTTAAACTAAGTGCTGTAACAAAAGTAATAATCGCTAACCAGCGGATTACATCATGGGTTTTATTATCAATTCCAGTTCCAAGTTGTCTAAACACGTCTTTTATCGTGCTTTCTTCTTTATCCATTTTTATCTCCAAAAAAAATACTCTCTACTTCACCATGGAAATATTTCCATGGTGAAGTAGTATGCATATTATTTCAGTTTAAAAAGAGTTCGTTCTATACTGGTATCTAAAGTATCTTCAATTATCTCAGCAATTACATCCCAATTACCATTTCCTAATCCACAACCAATTTCTGGAAAAATTACTGGTATTTTTAATCTAAAAGCTAATCCATTTACTCTTTCAAAGATTTGTCTGATTGCAGGATAACTTGTATATCGCGTAAGAGGATCTCTTCCATAATACATCTGACCTATACCACTGACAATATGTAACTCATCAGAAACATTAGTCACTACAGATGAACCCAATAAGTTATCAGGATAAGTAGTTCCAATTAATCCTAGATAATCATTAAATACAGTTGGGTATTTTTTCTTAATTTGATATGCTAATCCAGCACCCATTACACCTTGAGCATTACAACTATGGGCTAATACACCTCTAGTTTCTTTTAAAATATCTCCAATAACTATGTTCATTTTTTTTTAAACCTCAAAAGTGATCTGGATTAAATTAGTACACATTTCAATTGGTTTAGAAATAGTGATTCGAGATGTATTTCTAAACAACGCATCAATTTGTTTTCTTTGAAATTCAGTTACTGTGTAATACACGCAAAGATTAGTTTTTTCTAATTCGATGTTTATATAAGTATATTCACCAACGACTTTATTAACTTCTTTTAGAAAAGTTGATTGGGTTTTATCCAGAGATTTATTTTTTAAATTTAGCCAATATTCAATTTGATTAGCATATTGTTTATCTGAAATTGCTTTTGTTTTCTTAGAAATAACTAACATTATTTTTTCCTATGTAACTTTTGAGGCCCATATGTGCTTCTACCCATTTTAGATAAGCGATTTCTATTTAAAGTGTATTCAGTTTTTTTATCAGAAACATCTAAAACATTAACTATTTCATTAAAAGCAAATCTGTCACTATTAGGCTCAGAGAGATAAGATGTTAAAACTTTCATAGTTGTGCAAGTTGGCGTATTAGGTATTCTGAATCCATTGTAATACTTATTATTCATTTACATTAAAACAATTTATACTTATCGTGAAGTTTCATTAGGTTTGGTAACACTTCTCGAATTAAACCATCAATTGCTTTTGCATACATTTGTGCTTCAATCTGAGCATGTGGATGATCTCTTAATTCCAAGAAATGCATAAAGTTTCTAAGATTACCTTTTTGCATCCAATGCGTATAATGATTCAGATGTAATAACATTCTAGCGTGTTCAGCAGCTACGCCATCTTTGATAGCATCTAAATAGTTTTGATAATCTCTACTACAAGATTCATACAGTTTATTTTTAAACTTAGATTGAATATCTAAAGGTAAATAGTCCGATTGACCTTGTTTAGCGTTGATTGGTTTACCTCCTACTACATCTGGAATATACCATTCACTAGGTAAAGTAACATATCTACCTGAAATTTCATTCAGAGACATAGTCCTATGCATTTTGTTATCCTACTGGCTCTTTATCCAATAGCTCTGTAGTTTCATTTGTCATATCTACAGTTCGGACTATATCATCACAATTGATATAATTGTGTTGGGCGCTCGTGGTGGAATTACTATCCTCAATAAGTAGGACTCGTCCACTAGTCTCTGAACCTTCCAGTTGATTACTCATCTGGCTTGGCTGCTGATTAAATCCTTCGATCCGTTCCAGCAATTCACCCAATTTAGTGTGCGCCACATATTTACCATTTTCATGATCAAATTGAATTAAACCTGCTTTAATCATTCTGTAACCAATCACTTGTAAAGATTGATGTGCATTCCGATGTCCAGTATTATCAGATAACCATAAATTAGAAAGTTCATTATTTTGACGATTTCCGTCAACATGATGAATTATTTCTCCTTTGATTAAATTTCTATTTAATTCATTTTCAATAATTAAAGTATGTTCTTTCCTATAACTTTCCCAACCATTTGCAGTTTCATATCTTGGTATATCAATATGTTTCATTACATATCCATGTACATCTACATATTTTCCGCCATTCCACATTGAAGAATTCTCTCCACGTAATTCCGGCGGTTTACGAATACCTTTAAATGGCGATACTACACCTATGCGTTTTTCAGCTGTTATTTTACAGGAACAAGATCTACATTTTGTCATCCCTGTATCACCATTTCTTTGTTGTGAAAGGTTATAATTATTAACAGTTGTATTTGTGATAGCACCGCATAAATCGCATTTAACTTCTATTACTTTTTCACTGCATTTACCTAGACCAGTTATATCTGAAACTAACATTTTAATTACCTTATTTGTTACTATACATATAATATATAATATATATTCACAAAAATAGTAAAGTGTTTGCTTTAACGCACAAATTGCCTTGCTATAAATATAGGTAGCTTTAATTCAATCCAAATCTCAATAGATTCCAATGGTGTTGAATGATGGTTCTTAATTAAATATTCACAAAGTCGTAAATCTTCTTCTCTTGTTCTACCGGAATCCGTTTTACCAAAACTCATACGAGCAGCATTAGCTGGATCTACGTCATCAGCATCGTATTCTTCATCAGCTCGTCTAGTAGGACCAGATATATTTCTAAGAGTAACAAATCCATGGTCTAACACTTTAATCGTTTTCATAAATCACTTTCATTAATTTCATTTGCAATCCTAAGAAGCGTGTCACCATGACATCTAACTTCTCTATTTAGTTTCTTACAACAACACACTAGATTCTTTCCTTTTAATTCTGTTTTAATCTTTTGGATTAATTCAGGATTAGAATTTACATATGCCTCAAATTTATCACACACTTCATCCCTAGTTCCATCTTGAGGAATTCTGAATGGATTTCCAAACGGAGACGGTCTCATGATGTTTACGTTGTCTACATGTGATTGTAGAAATTTATAATTTAATACTACTGGTTTATTTAACACAATAATTCCTTTTTTTGTTAATGCCAATTTAGTAATATGTGATTTAAAATAGCTAATTTTAATATTTTTAAAAAAAGATAAAGATGTATATAATATAGTTCTCTGGTAGGGGGGGAACCGCCGGGGAGGAGGGGTCTTTTATGAACCGAACGCGCGACGCGCCGTTCGCCAACGAACAAGATTTTTTAATATTTTTCAGTAAACTTTACTTCTTGCGAAATAAATATTCAATATTGCGCGCTAGTGCAATATTGAATATTTATGAGCCGTAGACCGTAGGTAGACTGAAAAATTTTTTATTGTGGAAAAGGAAATCTTTTCTACAATAAAATAAAGCGTATAATAAATAAGAATTATAAACTATTTTTTATTGCGGGACAACGTCCGTAAAGCAATAAAAAAATAACTTTATAATTAAAAAGAGAATTAAAAATATAACACTCAGCACGATGTTCAGTTCTATGCACTGAATGAGATTGTGAAAATAGAAGTAATTACATTAAAAAATAAAATAAAAATAAAATATATTTTAAAAAAATAATAAAAAATATAATTATATAAAGGCGATATGATACTCACAAAGTGAGTAATAACATAAGATAGTACGTTTACTTTTATTTTTTAAAAAATAATAGATTAGCTCTTATAATAGTTTTTTAAAAAAGATAAGAGATAGTAAATAATGTAGTTAGCTTCTGAAAGGAGGAGAACCTTACGGAGAGGAGGTTTGCTGTATTTTTATTTATATATACTGACAGAATAGTCAGTATATATAAATCTATTTAACAGGAGTAGAGGAGTAAGAAAAAAGAGTATAAGAGTACGACGATGCTGGACAACGTCCAAGAAGCATCGTCGTACACTCTTTAGAAAAAATAATAAGAGTTACAGTATACAAAAAAGAAAAAATTTGAATATGATTACTAGTTTGTTTTATTTTTTAAAAATGTAATAAAAAATAAGATCTTACAATTGTTTGTAACAATTGGAGATGATAATGGGTTTAATTTTATTTTTATGTATTTTTATTGTATTTTGTTTTGTAATGTATTTTTATTATAAAAAATTATTTTATAAAGAAAAGAAAACAAATGTAATTGTAAATGTAGATAACGGGTGGTATTCTATTAATTGGAAAGAATTAAAGAAAGATAAAGAAGTAGTGAAATCTATTAAATGGTTAGATGATAATTTTGATGATAAGTTAAAATTAGAATACATGAAAACGTATTTTGATAAAATTCATTTTTATAATAGAAATAACTTATTGTTATTGTGTAAAGATATTTTTTTGAATAGAGAAATAGATTCTGATAGAGTGTTGAGTATTAAAAGAAATATTACTGCTAGTGGTACTTTATTTGGATTTAAAGTACCTAGTAAATTATGGTTAATGGATGAAGTTACTTTGGGTATTTGTTTAAAGTATTCTTCTATGTGTGATACAGTAGAAGTGAATATTGATTTAATTGATAGTAGTTTATTTAGATTACCTACTGTGGATGAAAAGAAAGAATTTAGGTATGTGATTAATAGTCTTCCATTAGGGCTTAATTATGTAATTGATATTAGTAGAAGTACACCAAACATTATTAGATTATTTGGTAATTTACAAAATAAAAATAATAGATTATATTTATCTGTAAATAAAGATATGTATAATTTAAAGAGGGTATTGACTATATGTCATTTGTTAGGAGGTGTAGATATTCCTAGAGATTACTTGTTGATTGATTATAACGTATATAATTATTTAAAGAATCCTCATTGGTTTAGAGGTAGTGGAGTGAGTCATTTGGGTATTGTGAAATAAAAAAAAGAGATTGTTAGTCTCTTTTTGACTGACCATTGGGGTCAGTCAAACACCGTATAGAGACATACGGTCTTTCACCCAGTTAGAATCAGGTCTGTATCGTTGTTCAATTGATTCGACCAACTCTCCCCAATACCCCTTGAATTTGAACCCACCACCTGGGTAAGCGCCAACCTCATACTCTACCTCCGTATCTTCGGGTAGAGTAACTACACTCCATTCGTAACCAATGAAGCCGTTATCAGCACTCTTCATGTCAGAGCCTTTGACTCTGACAATATCGTCAGCCGTCAATACGGCCCACGATGATCCTGATCCAAACACGTGATAGCTGCCGGTTTTCAGGGTGCAAGAAATGTTAGCCATGGTAATATCCTTTCTAAGATATTGAACCTCTACAGTAAGACGGTTACTGTTTATTGTTCAGTATAGTTATATGTGACTGAAAAAATCTAGATTCAAATTACTTACAGCATAATTAGGGTAGCCTAGGCTACCCTATAATGTTAAATTCTATCAATGAATTTAGATGTATGTTGTTTTTTGATTATGTACTGTATGATTGGGTCTAGTTGATTTTGTACATTTTGTATATCGTGATTTGCATCTATATAGTGAATTTCATTTGTAGTCTCTGATATTAATAGAGATTGAAAATGCACGCGAAACAAATCAATTGGTTTGGATTTCTTAGACAGATATTCTATATCTAGAGAATTTAGATTGTTTCTATTTGTGGCACGGCTACGTGATATTTCTGGGGTCACGTCAAAGAAGATTACATGGTCAGGGCGCTCTTTTAAGTACGAGAGTGATGGTACGGATGTAATTTCATTTATAGTGTCTTGTAGGCCGTTTAAAAGGCCTTGTAGGACAATTGTGCTATCCAAAAAACGATCTACTATTACTACTTTATTTTGTTGGAGTGCTGGTATTATCACTTGTTGGAGGTTTTGAATCCTGGCGGCATAAAATAATAATAATTGAGCTACTCTATTTAGTGGCTCAATTTGAGTATTTTCATTTACTAATATTTCTCTAATTTGGAGTGCTATGGGTGTACCACCCGGTTCTCTTGTTTTTACTACTTCGATATTCTGTTTAATTAATTGCGATTCAATATATTCCATTTGTGTAGTTTTACCACTACCATCTACACCTTCTAGTGCTATTAATAATCCAGTATTCATTTTTTAATCAATTCTTGTTTTTAAAGGACTCCAAGTATAAACAGAATATTCACTAAATATTGATAAGTCCAAAACCAATTACTTAATGAGATATCTGTTATACTGGAGGTACATAAAATGTACACTATATTTATATATTTTAAAAAAATGCAGTTAAGTATTCTGTTTTATTTTTTTAGATACGAAAATAGTTAGAAATGTATTCGTAGTATGTCTTGATGTAGATATGTCACCTATCTTTGCACTCACATGTTGAGCTACGTGTATTACTCCTGTAAGTTCTTTTACTTCAGATTCATCAAAGTATACTAGTTTAGCTAGCATCCCTGGATGTATTACTGTAACATCTGAATTTTCCCATATACACGTAAATGCGCCACCATTGCGCGCATTTAGATTTGAGTATACTAGAAATGGGTTTGCTGTAATTCTACTACCAGTAACAGATACATTATTTATACCGTCTGGTCTTTCTTCTGATAGAAATTCACTGTTGTTTTCTGATCTGACTATTTTAGTTTTATTATCTTCGGTAGTTGAATACCCTTCTAGATATTTGTTTGCATCACCTAGCCTAGCACCATTACCGAAGTTTAGATATTGAGTACCGGAATCATCTTTAAATCCTGTATCTGATGATATTAGTATTGTAGTAGAATCACCTTTCTTTTTATATGACTTTACTATTTCTGGACATTTGTTTGTAGGTAGGATTAATATTGTTACGTTTTTCTCTCTTTTTTCAAATTGAGTAGTATCAAATAGTGGAAATACGTACCAGTGTTTATTTTGTATATAGCTGCCTAATCCAGTGTTATATACTCCGTATTTATTTTGAAGATAATTTGGTAGATCAAATAGCTTTATTCCATGTGTTATAATTACGTGTTCTTTTGTTTGATTATTAGATGCTGGAATCATGTCTACGCCATCTAGTTTTAATTTATCATCTACTTTAGCTTTTTTTGATTCTGCGGTGAGTAGTGATTTTATTACATTGGATACGGTAGTTTTTCTAAATGCTCCACCTACTGTCATCATTCTGATTTGTTCTATATTTTTACTATATAACTGAAATTGAATATCTGGTATACCCATTAAATCTAATGTAAATTCATCATTCGTTTCTCTACCTTGAGCTATTGCTGGTGATGGGTTTTTATCTACTAATGTAGCTGAATATCTTTCTGTTTCAATTGGTTTATTTTTATCAGGTATCATCGTTAAACCAATTAAATGTGTCTTGGTAATTGATATTTGGAGAGTGTTTCTATTTGGGTATACTCTTCTGGAATACTTACCAAATGGTATTGTGAGAATACATGAAATGTGATCTGCGTATTGAAAATGGTAATCTCTGAGGACACTAAATAATACTAAAGTTATAGGTACTACTGTTTCGTTTTCTTTATTACCTAGATGGATTACAGCATCCCATGCTACTCTAGATTCTGTATCACCATTGACCATTATTTCATTAGCCTCTTTCCATAGAGGTGTTTTTTCTATTTCCATTTAATTATCTCCATAATTTACCTCTAGCTTGGAAGATTCTTTCTGAGAATATTGTGGCTAATGATTCTCTTTGTTTTGGTTGATCGGAGTGGATTAGTACTTCAGGCTTATCAAAGGCTGATCTACCCGCTTTATGTTTACTCATTGTGTTTACTAGGTGAGAGTGAATGAAATCATCTGTGATATGTTCTACTGCATGATCATATACAGATGATGCAAATCTATCTAATGCTATTAAATCATCTATCGGTGCTCCACCGATATTTATGCCGTTTTGTAAATATTGTACCCAACATAGTAGATATGACGATATTATATCGTAGATATCTTTTGTTTCAGTATGTATTTTTATATATACAGAAATACCTTCTTTATAATAATCTACCATTTGGTTGATTGTTAAATATCTATCGACCATATGGTTGTGCATATCTGCATCTATGCTATCATCGCCTACTGTAGGCATACCAAACTGCCTAATATGTTCAGTGGTGAGTGTATCTTTATAGACCATAGACGTTAGGAATAATCGCTCCCATATCGGTGTACCTAATCTAGCTAAATCATTACTATTAAAAAAGTTCATTTAGAGTCCTCTGATCACTGATCTGATCATAGTTAAGATTATTGGGATATAATAAAATTGTTCTAATATACCCCATTTAAAATATACTTTTGCTGTATCTGATAATTGCGTATAGTCGATTGGTTTGTTTTCTAAATAGTCCCAGACCATAATTTCTAAAGGTGATTGAGTATTAGTTTTATTATAAAAATTACTAGAGAGTATATAATAATTGTCAATAGTAACTGTGTAAATAGAATCATATACATTAAAATTACCTCTTAAATTAACGGATCGGATTATTTTATTATCACTAGCTATAGATGGAGTTAATTGTTCTATATCCAACATTTTTGATTTGTTATCTTGAAGATAGTCTACAGTTAATATTGGATCAATTGGATATATTGTTTTATTTATTCCTGTATAATAAATTCCTTCTAGTACTGGATCTTTAGTAAACAATCTAGAATTTACTAATCCTGCTTTATTAAAACAAGTATTTAAATATGAGATATCTTTTAATTTTAATGCTGTCCATAGACTATCAGATTTCATCACATCGTCGTCATCTAGATTCAATCTTCTTATGTGTTTAATTTCTAATGAATCTCTAGTACTAAATTCATCTAATAAATAATTAGTTAGGAAATGATCATACGTAGTATATATTTGAGATGGTAATATTAATGTTTGAAACTCATTACTAAAAAACCTTTTAAAGTATTGAGCTGTGAGTGTTTTATATGTTTTATATAAAGAAATTAATATATCGTTATCTGAATTTATTAGTAATGGATTTTGTCCATAGTTAAGAAAGTCTTTATGAAAGTAGTATGTTTTAATTACTTTTTGATTTAAGTCTACTGAATTATCTTGATTATCATCGCTATCTAATCCGTAGCTAATTTCATAACACGATTCTTTAAATATACTCTTTTTAATAGAATCGGTGACTCTGAATATACCTAATTTACCTTCACCTATATCTGCTGTAAACATATCTCCTTCATTTGGAATCAGGAATGGATATAACAGTGATGTGCCTGTTACTATCATTGCTTTTGATTCCGCATCTTGAGATGATGCCAGTGGTGTAGAGACTTTCATCTCCATGTTTTTGATTAGTGTGTATGATTGATATACTGGGTTCTTTGTGAATTGTTGCCCTGATAAATTTGAATCTGTATTTAATACTTGTGAGTAGTAATCTACTACCCATCCGCTACCTTCAATATGTGTTAAGATATTGATTCGAGGTACCCATTTTAAATCGATAATAGTATTAAAATAACTATCGCTATTTACTTTTACTGTAGATACGGTAGCAGGTAGTGGAGCTAATGCTCCAGCTTTTACTAGTCCATTTTCTCTTAACGGATCACCGGTTACTAATGACATTTAATTACTCCTATTTGCTATGATAAATAATGATTGCACCAAACTCATTTTTTCACTTCTACCAAATGTATCATTAGTATATACTAAGTTAATATGTGTAGAGTTAATACCAATATGTTCACCTCTACCCATATTGTTAGTACTTCCGTATGTAGTAGTAACTGGCAATTTAGAAGCGTCTGGATATTGTAACGAATTTGTATATGTGGCTGTATTTTTATTTATTAATTCAGATCCATCAGCATATCCAGTCAATATAGCTATATCAGCTGGCGTAAGTTGATTTTTATTAATATCTGGATGGCTACCCATATCTGATAATGCTGAATTAAATGCCGGTATCAATTTCTGTACTACTAGTGGATATTTTCTTAATCTTCTTAGAGCAGCTAATGGTAAGTATGATAAATCTGTAACCAATCCTAATCTAACTCTATATTGCTCTCTCAATGATAAATCTGATTTACTAAATATATTTAAATTAGTATCTACAGATATTGTTCCAGTGCTAGTCATATATCCGTTACGATATAAATTTAATGAAAATATAGATTGAAAGTCTCTACCTAGGAACGGGTACTCTTCTTTAGATAAAAAGTCTAATATAATTGGATCTAGTGATAATTCACCGAGGTCATTTAAATTAAATAAATTCTTTTTATCTATCTCAGAAATAGTAGCTAGAGCCGTGAGTATTCTGACTGTAGTAGGTAATATTGAATGAGGAATAAATTCATCAAAGCTAGGTATAGAAATACCGTCATTCCCTTTATAATTTAATATACTCATATCACTTTCAAATTCTGCAAATGCTCTACCAGATTTTGTAAATGATCTAATGTGATTTTCTATTTTATAGATATTTTCAGTATGTCTCCAGTGATCAGATAGTAATTGATTATGTATTACAATTGGATATATCATATTACATTCAATTGGTTTTTGATATGTGAAGTTATATGTTACACTAATTCCCCAGTTATCATGATCACCATCTTTATCACCTTTATCTGGAGTACCTTCAAAGTCAAAATATCCCTGTACTCTAATTTGTTTTTCAGCTATTGCCCAGATAGCCTGATCACCAGATAAGTTAGTGATTATACTAGCTTTACTAGTTAATCTATTTATAAAATAATCATCCCAAGATTCATTGTATCCACCTACATTTTCTCTGAGTCTATGTATTTCTTTTAATATTAATATAAACTCTTCTTGTAGATGGTAGTGATATGTAATTTCATGTAGATTCAAATCTCTCATCATGGCTGTTTTAGTACGGATATCATTCCTCCAGCTATTAGCTTGATTCTTATCTCTAGTCCTGTATTTGATTGTAATCTTTACTTCACTAGAAGAATATATTGGTTTAATATATACTGGTAAATCTGCATCCCTAAATATAAAATTAGTTTCTGGTTGTTGTACGTATGAATTAATTATTCTATTTCTATCATAATCTTCATCTACCTCAATTATTATTTTTTCATTATAATTCCATCTGTTTTCTGTAATTAAATCTTTAATAATTTCACTATTTTTCTGAGCTGTTTTACCTTCATCACCAAGAAACATGATTTGTGTTTTACTAGATATTTTAGTGATGTCCATTACTTGTCTAATGATATCATAAATGACTGGCCTATCTACGCTATCTTGGATATCTTCAATTGGCAATACAATATTTGGCACGAACTATCTCCTTTTTGTTACACATGATGTTTTGATTTATTTTAAAAAACACAGCATAGCTCCACTATATAACAGATAAGTGTTATATAGTGGAGTGCTTGTTAATCCCAATAGTCTAATGATTTATCAGCGTAATCTAATACGCCCCTATGCGCATTAATCTGATACCCTCTTTCACCAGATAACGCTTGAGTAGAAATTTGTAGAGCTACTTTACAAAGTTCTCTAGACACCTTCATCATAAAGTCTTGTTTCTTTGTGTTTGTTTCGTGCTTATCGTCATTAGCCTTATTTGTTATTTCGGCGGTATTTTCACTATGCACTTGTCCTTTTAAGCTTGGTTTTTCTGATATTTTATCACCTGGGTTAACATGATCAGCTTTCTTAAGTTCTTCTTCAGCTTTACTAGCTATTTTATCTTGTTTAGCATTAATTTGATTTAGTTTACTATTGTATCCGTTGTATTTACTCATAGCACTAATTGTTTCGTTAGCTACAGCAATTACATTCTCAATAGACATCACTTTAGTAACTAAGTTTCCTTGTGGATCTTCGTCAGTTTTCTTAAAGAAAATTTTAGTTTTTCCAAACGCCGTTAACCATTCATCTAGAGCCTCATCTTCTTGTGGTATGTTGTCACCATTATTATTTTCCACTGGTGTTTGTGTATAAAAATACGCCATACCTAAAGGCACTTTATGTCTTTTTAAAACGCATCCTTCATCTGCTGTAAGATCTGATTTATTATCTTCGTCACCACCAGCACCTGTTGCTTTAATAAGTTCTAATACTTTTTTAAGAGCTTGAGAATATGTTTTATATGCTTCACTGTTAACATCGCCAGTTACAGATTCTGCTTTGGAAGCTGAGCTAATGTATTCTTCTGTATCCGATAAGACTTTGTCAGCAACATCCATAGCACTGGTAACTGTTACTAGTTCTTTTTGTTTAGAAATGATAGCGTTTATATCTGAAAGATATTTACCATCGTGACATAGCCACTCACCCCATGACTTTTCAAACCACCCTTCTTCTACTATACCGTCTTTATCTACCTTAGCTGCTTTCTTACCATCCTTGGTACTTCTTTTTTCTTCAGCTTTTTTCTTTAAAGCGATAGCTCTTTGCTTTAATTTCTTAGCAGCATCAAACGTTTTATTAATAAAATTCTTGACCCATTTAACAGCTTTATTAAAGAAGTTTACAATAGCCTGCCAAATTTTAGTGACCCATTTTTGAATACCTTCCATAGCTATCTGCGTAGCTTGTACTCTGGTGGTCTTAGACTTAAAACCTTCTAGTGCAAACTTGGTAGTATTCTTTTTAAATCCTAATCTAGTGCACATGTGTTCTACAGCTGCACTGATGACTTCAGCTGCTTCTGGTTCTACACCACCTTCAGGCAAAGTCACCTTCATTTGTACGGCTACATCATCCAGCGTACCAATTGTTGCTGAGGCTTCTTCTATACTATCCTGGATATCGTCTATACCGCCCTGGAGTTCATTGATATCAATAACAGCATCAGCTGCTTCATCTACTGTAGTATCTACAGGTTCTTGTATAGTTCCAGAATTATCTTCTAAACTTTCCAATGCCATAATTGCAATACGTGCCATAATAATCCTTTTAATAAATTAGTTGAGAACTTATTTAAAGTTCTATGCACATGATGTTTCTACTGGAATGAAAAATACAGCATACACCCCATCTATAACAGGTTAACGTTATAGATGGGATGTGACT
>Ga0316610_1000027_pt1 | contig 38325 bp, 53 predicted proteins | sample MIS2017111B_MG_FD_207677 | JGI IMG/M metagenome (GOLD analysis project Ga0316610, IMG submission 207677) | Microbial mat bacterial communities from Middle Island sinkhole, Lake Huron, Michigan, United States - MIS.2017.111B | ecosystem: Environmental > Aquatic > Freshwater > Lake > Sediment... | reverse complement strand
ATCTTTTGCTATATTATTATTAAACTTTATACAACAAGAGTTATTATTAAAACAAACATATAATAACTATGAATATATTAATTTTATTATTAAAGATTTAAATACTCAAGCTGGATATATATTTAATATTGATAAAGATTTTAAACGTAATAAATACTTAGAACTATTAAAAATAGCTAAACATATTAATGATTCACATTCTTTACCTAAAGATACTATATTAGATACTATACCTAAAGATTCTAAAGTATTATACAGTTTTATAGATAAAGATTCTGAAGAAATACCTTCTGGTAGCAATATATTCTTAGATAAAGAATCTGCTATTAAAAATTACATAGAAGATACATTAGATATTAGTTTAGATTATCATAAAACAGAAGGTAAATATTATACTACTATACCTAGAAAAGAAATCCTAAATAGGTTTGATAGTAAATCTAAATTATTAGTTAAAGTTAATGTAACTAAAGATATTCTAATGAAATATCCTTCACTATTAACTACAGATATTCAAAACGGTATATTACAGAAAGCTATACAAGATTTTGAAAAAGTTAATGACTATTTTCATGATGCTCAATTAAATGGTCATAAGTCTTTATTGTTTCAAGCTAATGATTTTACTATTGAAATAGAATCTAAAACTGATACTATCGTAGAAGACGTTATTAGTTTTATTAAGAAGAAATTAAGTATTAATGAAAAAGTAATATCTTTAAATAGTGAAGAAGAAAATATATTAAATGGTATTTATTTTAAGGTCTTAGCTATTAAAGATGAGCTAATAAATAATAACGAAAGTATTAAAGAGAAGGATTTATTAAAACTAATTAAAGAACAATTAGAATCTAATGAAGAAATAAAAAATAGGTTAAACGATTTATCTGCTTCTAGAATTATTTCTCTACAACAAATAGAAAGAAATAAACTAATATTAGATTTACACGATAGACAATCTAAAGCTACAGTTACTATCTATGGAAAAGAAACTCCTCTAGTAGATAAATTTAAAGAGATTCAAGAGAAAGTATTAATACCTAAGAAATATAACTACACTACTCTAAATGAAGAAATGGAATATAGTACATCTAACTCTTTTAGAACAGCTTACAATAAAGTGATGTTTGAGAAAGACTTGTTTAATATATTTACTTCATTTACAGATTCTGACGATATTCCTATTTTCGTAGACCATATAGATATAGAAGATTTTTCTAGTCCTAAAAAAAGAGTAGATATGTTAACAGTGAGATTTATTATGCCTAACGGTAGACCTCAAACTATGAAAATGCAGATACCTAAAATATCTAATGATGGGTATATGTTTTTAAATGGTAATAAAAAATTAATTTCTAATCAAGTTATTGCTCTACCTATTACTAAAATACAATCATTAGGTGAGGATGCTGTATGTTTTTCTACTAACTATAATAAAGTATTTATAGCTAGAACCAACTCCCCCTTAACTCCTAAAACAGCAGGATTTAAAGATGGTATTAGTTACCTTAGAAAAAATAATAAGTTAAAAAGTATTGGTTATGATATTAGATTAGGTTCAGCTAAGGAAGGTAATGCTGAAATTATTACTTCATTAGAATACTTAGAACTATCTAAAGATATTATTTCTCTTAGGGTAGAATTCACGAATTTATTCTTTTCTAATATACTCATACAAAAAGAACTAGAAAGAAAAGGTATTGATAAAATTACTCTAAAACATCTAGAGAAAGATTATTTTATAATAGGATTTGAAAAAGAGAAAATTATAATATCAGATTATAACGGTAATATTTTTATTACTGATAAATTAGGTAAGAGAGTAGATAAATATTATAATAGTATTATAGATTTAATTTCAGATAAATTTAATAATTTACCTAACAGAGAAGTAGATTTTAATAAAATATTTGCCACTAAGTCGGATAGTAATAAAAAATACTCTTACTCTTCTCTAAGAATTGGTGGTATTAGAATTCCTGTATTAATGTTCTTAGCTTATAAAGATGGATTAGAATCTGTATTAGATAGTTATAACGTTAAATATGTTTTTAGTAAAGATAAACTAAATAGTAAAGAGTATCCTAACTCTATTAAATTTGATAATGGATATTTAATGTATGACGGTAGCGATATTTATAAAGCTTTATTAGTAAATGGTCTAACAGATATGAAATGTGATGTTAATAATTTTGAAGACTATAATAAAGCAGGATTAGCCTATCAAAGTTATTTTAAAGATATTGGATTAGTACGATTTGGTAAATTATTAAGTAACTTCTATTCTTTATTTATTGACCCTATTACAGAAGAAGTATTAAAAGACCACAATCTTCCTACTACTATAACTGAATCTTTCCTATATTGTAACACACTACTACAAAGTCCTACATATAGTAAGAAAAATGATTTAAGTAACTATAGAATTAGAAATACAGAATTTATTAATGCTTTATTATATAAAATTGTCTCTAAGAACATAGAAAGTTTTAGAAAACAAGGTTTATCTAAACACTCTACATCTTCCCTAACATTACCTAATAATGCTTTATTGAAAGAGTTAATGGATGACCCTATCGTAAATGACGTACCTTTATTGAATCCTATTAGAGAAGTAGAAAATTTAGCAGGTACTACTTTTAAAGGTTTTGGCGGTAGTCCATTTGGTCATGCTAAAGGGACTGAAGAAATTAGACAGTTTGATAAATCTTTTATGGGTATATTTGGTTCTACTACACCTGATAACGGTTCAGTGGGTATTAGTAGAAAGTTATCTCAAAATGCTATGATTAAATCTATTAGAGGATATTTAGATATTAGAGAGAACCCAGAACTAAATGCTACTAATGTTTTATCTACAGGTGAATTATTATCACCGTTTACAGCTAGACATTCAGATCCTCCTAGACAAGGTATGAACTTATATCAAACTACTCATGTATTATCAACTAATCATATGAGTAAACCTTTATTTACTACGGGTGCTCATAAAACAGTAGCTAGGTTTACTAGTAGCGAATTTGCTTTTAAAGCTTTTGGTGATGGTATAGTAGAAAGAATAGATAAAGAAAATAATTTAGTATTCTTAAAATACAAAGATAGTTCTATAGGAGTAATTGATACTAATGTTAAGTCTAGTAGAAGCCCAGATGGATTTTATGTACCAATACATTTAACACATAATTTAAAAGTAGGTGATAAATTTAAAGAAGGAGATATTTTAGCGGCAGATGAATATTTCTTTAGTTTAGATGGTAATGAAACTGCATTATATCAAGGTACATTAGCTAAATTTGCTCTAGTCCCTCTACATAATACATATGAAGATTCTAGTGTTATTACAGAAGAATTTGCTGAGAAAATGACATCTACTATAGTAATGATGACAGATATAACATTAACACATAATGCTAATATTGAATACTTAGTTAAAGTAGGAGACAAAGTTAAGACTTCTGATAAATTAGCTATATATGAAGAAACTTTTAATGATGAAGATGGATATATTAGTAAATTATTAGCTAATATGGGAAGTGAATTTCATGACGCTGTGGAAGCTGTAGGTAAGAATGTTAAGACTAGTAAATATACAGGAGAGATTGTAGATATACGGATATATTACACTAAGCCAATAGAAGAATATTCAGAAAGTTTACAGAGGTTATTAAAAGACTATGTAGGTAAACACGGTGAGTTATCTAAACAATTTGATAAAGTAAGAAAAGACCAATTAGTAGACCAGAGACAAATTGAACCTTTAGAACAAGCAGATATTTCTGGTGTTAAGTTTGATGGTATTAAGATAGAAATATTTATTAAAATGGAGGACAGTATCTCCGTTGGCGATAAAATTTCTATGTCGATTGCGTTAAAAACGATTATTAGTAGTATTATTGATAAAGGCTATGAACCTTATTCAGAACACCGACAAAATGATAATATTTCGATTTGTCTTAGCCCCTGCTCATTAGTGTCGCGTATGACCCAGGATTTTTTCTATCATTTATATGTCGGTAAAATATTAGTAGAAACTAAAGAATTAATAAGAGAGATATATAATTCATAGTAGCAAATAAATCTATATCAAGTATATTCTACTTGATATAGATTTAAATTTCAAATATATATTAATAAAATAGTCTAATGCAATAAAAATAAAATATAATGAAAGAACTAACACAACAATTTTTACAAGAATGTTTCACTTATAAAGACGGTAATTTATATTGGAATGTGAGACCTTTACATCACTTTAAAACTGAAAATAGAATGAATGGTTGGAATAATAGATATTCTAATACTTTAGCTTCTAGTTTACAAGGAACTTCTATTAGAGTTACTATTTATGAGAAAACTTATACTGCGTATAAAATTATATGGAAAATGTTCTATAATGAAGATGTTAAATCTTTGAACCACTTAGATGGAGATTACTCAAATAACAGGATAGAAAATTTATCTAAAAATAATAATCATGTTATTCCGACTAAAAATAAATTACTAAACAATTTTGATGTCAATGAATTACCTACTCAAGAATTTTTATTAGAATGTTTTGATTGTGATTTTAATATAGGTGTATTGTATTGGAAGAAAAGACCATTACATCATTTTGCCAATGAAAGGGCTATGAAAGCATGGAATACTAAATTTTCCGGTAAAAGAGCAGGTAGTACAACAAGAGGTTATATTGAAGTTAGTTTAGATAATATATCTAGAAGAGTACATAGGCTAATATGGAAAATGTATCATGGAACAGAACCTGCTCCAGTAATAGATCATATTAACGGAGATAAATCAGATAATAGAATAGAAAATCTAAGAGAAGTTACACATGCAGAAAATAATTTAAATTTATTAGAGCCTAACTCAGCAAACACATCAGGATATACTGGGGTGAAATATTTTGCTGATAGAGATAGATATTACGCTTCTATTAATTACGAAAATAAAAGTATCTCTTTAGGTTATCATCATTCAGCTGAAGAAGCGGCTTTAATTAGAGAGTTAAAATTTAAAGAATTATATGGAGAAGAGTTTTATAATTCATGTGGTAGAGATACATTATTACAAGAGTTAACAGCTAAGATAGAAGAAATATTAAATAGTAGAAGTATGAATGTTACTAGCAAAAGAAATAGTTCAGGTTATACTGGAGTTGTTTATGTTAGTAAAAGAGATGAATATAGAGCACGTATAGGTTATGATAAGAGACTAATAACGCTAGGAACTTTTAAAACTCCAGAAGAAGCTGCTTTAGTATATCAATTAAAATATATAGAATTATATGGAGAAGATAAATATTTAAGATTAGTTGGTAGTAAAACTCTATTACAAGAACTAAAAGATAAAGTAGAAGAAATTAAGAATAATAGACTACAATCTAACTAACAAAATATAAATTTTATTTTCAAATATATATTATACTTATGTATTTGAAAATAATTTTTATTAACAACAACAGGAAATAATATGACTAATTTTAATAATGAATTTGATTATAGTAAAACTTATTATAAAGTATTAAGAAAAGATATGACTCATAATGGTTTTAAATATGAGATGGGTTTGAATGTAGATACTAATGAATTTAACGATAATCCTAAAGAAAGTTGTGTTAAAGGAGGTCTGTATTTTGTAGATAATGAACATATAGCTCAATTTATCTGTTGGGGAGAATATTTAGCAGAAATTACCATACCTAAAGAAAGCAAAATAATTAAATTAGGTAATCTAAAATATAGAACAGATAGATTTATTATTGAAAAAATTATTCCTATTAATATTAATACATTAGATGCTATTATACTAAATAATCCTAATTACCCTAAAGAAACTATACTAAAAGATTTAGTATTTAAGAAAAGATTTAGTTTAGCTAAAGATTTTTTGAGTAAATACGACCTAAGTAGAGACCCAATATACATTTCTATATTATATAGAATAATGAAGTTTGCAATAAATATGAATAGTATAGAAATTAAAAACTTTGTTATAGAGAATTTAGGATATTTTAGATATCATGAACCTAATATGTTTAGTTTAGACTATAATTTTCTCATAAACTATAGAGATGAAGGTCGTTATAAACAAATTAACTTTATTTACGACAACAATCTATAACATTTAACAAACTAATTTACTATCAAGATTAAGTTCTTGATAGTAAATTTTATTTTTTATAACGCACCTAAACCTTTTACACCTAATGTAAATAAAGCGTATACTGTAGCTAATCCTACAATAGTAGTACATATCCACAATATACCATTTCTTAACCAGGATATACCTGAAGCTAAAGACATCATAGTTTTCCAGGTTTCTATCAAACCTTTAGTATCTTCCGACTGTATTTGCATTTGTTCTACTAAATGATTAATTGCCGCTGTGTTAACTTTCTGTGCATCTAAATATTCATCGTATTTAGCTTTTTCTAATTCCTCATGCATATTAAATTCTTTAATATGATCCGATAATTTATTATCTACTTTCTCAATACTTTTCTGTGTACTCCTCAAATGTTTATGTAATTCCTCGGCAGTATCATCTAGTTTTTTTTCCAACATTACACATTGCTCTTCTGTAGGCATAGTATTTATATTAAAATAAAGTGTTAATATTTAATAGTTTAATGTTTTTAACTTATTTTTTAAATATATATTAAAAAAGTATAATTAATAAGGATTTATATGACTAAGCAGAATTTTAGTAAAAAAGACTTACAAAGATTAGAAGAAAAACACACTAAAGAATTATTAGCTGATTCTTTATTTAGCGGAGTAGATGACGTAGATATCAATATTCTATCCTCTATGTATCAATTATTAAAAGAATTAGGATTCGATAATTATTTACATAATGTTTTTAGATTACAATATTTATCAGAATTTGATTATACTGAAGAAGAATATTATAATGAAAAATTCCCACAAGAGGGATAAATATGAAAACTTAATATAAAATTAAAGTCCCTATAGTAGGGTATATAGAAAAAGAAGTGATTAGTGATAGTTTAGAAAAAGCTATTAAAGAAATAAATCAATTAAGTACAACATCATATGACATTGAACGATATACAGAATTTAAAGTATTAGATTATTCTATACCTTATAAATTATTTGAAGTTATTGAAGAAGAACATATTAACACATATGAAGTATCAGTACCTATTAGTGGATATTATACAGTTAAAGTAAAAGCATTTAATAAAGAAGAAGCTATTGAATTAGTATTATTTGATTCTACGCATAATAAAAATTTATACAATATGTTTAACACATATAACGAAGATTTTAGTGTTACAGATTTAAGTATAGATGATTGTAGGTCTAATGATGTAGTTTGTAAACAAATATAGTTGCTTGATTTCAAATTAATTTTCAAGTATATATTATTTCAATGTTACTTATATAATCTTTATACGGATTTTAAAGATTCTAAAACTAGGGACATGAAATTTAAACATTAATAAAAGAGAAACGAACTATGTCAACTAAATTATTTTCTGGCTTTACATCTAATATTACTGCTTCACTATCTAAATTCCTAAATAAAGATTTTTCTGGACACATTAACCAAGAATTGTTAGATAATTTAAATGAAGTAAGTGATGTAGAAGAGTTAGATGTTTCTGATGAAATTAAAACTCCTCATAATGTAAATTCTAAAAAACTGTTTGAAGTAAAACTTGGTAGAGTAGATAAAAATATCACTAGATTAAAATCTAAAAATAAAAAATTTAAAGTACAAATTCAATATAATTTTGAACAATATAAAGAATATCTACCACATATTAAAATTGTAAGTAAATCAGTTAGCGATGGAACTATTACTACTAACACTTTCACAAAAAGAGTTAATACTAAAAGAGATGCTATTACAGTAAGAAATAAAATTAGAAAAACTTTACCAGGTAGAATTACTACACACGATAACGGTGTGAGAAAGATTGAAAATACAGGCAAACGTAGTATCAAGAATTCTAGAAGTACGGTTTCTAAAGATCTACCTATAGGTGTAATGTTCAATAACGCATCTGTAGTTAGAGGTAAATATTATAGTAGATATACCGCTGTATATAAAACGCCTGAAGGTAAAATGAATAATAAAACTTTCGGCTACTATACATATTCTCCTCTAGGTATTAATGACCCTATCTTAGATAGAGCTAAAGAATTAGCTATTGCTGTTAGAAATGAATACGAATACCACTTAGTAAAATCTATTCCTTATTATGTAAACTATGATAAACTTAAAGGTTGGAAAAAAATGTCAGAATTAGAATTTAGACAATTAATTGATATTAGAATGAAAAAATTAGTATAATATTAAGATTAGAAAAAGGAAACGGATTTTCTTTTTTTTTATAAATATATATTAAAATAGTATGTATAAAACAACACTTAGATTAAAATGTATCATTATTACAACAAATTAAACATAACATTTTATATATAAGAAACAGAAAATTTTCTATTATAGAATTAAACATAGGAATTATCTTGAAAAATCTATTAAAAATAATTAGTCTTGTCTTATTATCTTCTTTATCATTATGTTCTTGTGCTACAGAAGTAAAAGATTTTGACTATAAAAATTATAGTATTATAGACCAAACTATTATCCTGCATAGAGATTTTGTAATAGACTATAACAACACGAAAGAAAATTATAGTCAGAACAAAGATGTACGAAGTTGTGACGTAAAATCTAATGTAGATAACTTAACTAAAACAATTAACTTTTTCTTGTGTAAAGGATTAAAAAAATTCCAAGTACATGCTATGGCGGCTAATTTTATGAGAGAGAGTATGAACGGCAAAAAAAAACTATTAATTGACCCGCATAATAGTAACGGTAGTCAATATGGTATAGCACAGTGGACTGGAACGAGAAAAAGTTTATTTCAAAAGAAATTTGGACATTCTTTAAATAAATCATCTCTAACAGAACAATTAGAATTTGTTATGTACGAATTTGAACATGGTAGCAGTTTAGAAAAGTTAGCATATAAAAAAATATTATCTTCTAATGACTTTGATACAGCCAGTAGAGCTTTTGTGACACTATATGAAAGGTCAGCAAATCAAACAGCAGATATAAAAAAAAATAGAAAACTATATAAACAATATATTTTAGTTCAATAAATTTATAAGTATAGTACCCATATAGGTATTATACTTTCTTTTTAATCAAATAATGAAATAATATGTCATATAAAATAAAAAGTTTAGAGTTAATTAATTATATAGGTATTTATAGCGGTATTGGTATAAATAATATTAAAATAGATTTTACTAATAATGAAAATGAAATTATACTATTATTAGGTAGTAATGGTTCTGGTAAAACTACTGTGTTATCTAATGCTCACCCTTTTTCTTCTACTTACGATAATAGAGATAAAATTATATTAGAAGGGTTAGAAGGTAAAAAAGAAATTATTTACCATAATCAAGATAATGAAATAATTATCACACATTACTATAACGTTTCTTTTAATAAAAAGAAAAATGAATATGAACACAAAATTAGATCATATTTTGTATTAAACGGTGAAGAAAAAAATGAAAACGGTACTATAACCAGTTTTACTAATTTAGTAGAAGAATATCTAGGTCTAACTAAAGAATATTTTAAAGTGGGTAAAATTGGTTCTAACGTGACTAATTTTATTAATCTAGAACCTACTGAAAGAAAGCAATTCTTAGCTAAATTTCTACCAGATACTGATATATATTTAGCTAAGAATGAATTAGCTAAGAAAAGATTTACTGAAACGAATAGAATATTTAGATTTGTTAGCGATGAATTATATAAATTAGGTGATGTGAAAGAAATTGTAGCTTCTAAAAGATTATTAGAAAAAGAATATAATAAAAATAAAGAAGAATTAGAATCTCTTAATGTAGCAAGAATTGAATATGAAACCGAGCTAAAGAATGCTAAGAAAAGTGGATTTGTTAATGAGTTAAAAGATATTGAAGAATCTCCTAATAGAGATACTGTAGATAAATTAGATAAAGAAATTAATATATTATCTAACATCACAGAATCTTATATAGGAGAAACTAATTTAAATAGTATTAGAACACATTTAGATTATGTTCTATATGTTAATAAACATAAACTAGATAAGGAAAAACTAACACTAGAATCGGATTTAGTTAATATAGATAATAATATTTCACACAAGAATGAAATATTATCTAAACCTAAAGAGCTATTATTAAAGAAAAAAAATCTATTAGATAAGAAAGAAGAACTATCATTAGAAAAACAAGCTACCGAAGAAGAATTATTAGACCTAGAATATAAACAAAGTAATTCATTGTATTATGTTTACGATATATTTGAGAAAGAAAATAACAATAAAAGTATAATTAAATCTATTATGGATATTAATAACTTATTAAATTTTCTTAATAGTTATATGGTAGGTAAAACCTTTTATGAATTAGAAGATAGTCATCAACTAGAAAGTTATAAAGAATTATCAGGTTTAAGAAATAAAATAAAATATAACAACGAAAGATTAATTCATCTAAAAGAAAAACTAAGTATATGTAATAAAGAATTAGTTAATACTAAGAAAGATCTAAATACTATATATGATTTAAAAAAAGTGTTAGAAGACCTACATTTAGAAGGTTGCTCTAGTAAATCTTGTCCATATGAAACATTATTATCTAAAGAACAAAACTATAGTAATAATATAACTACACTAGAAACAGACTGCGATAAAATAGAAGAATCTATATCTTTTTATGAAGAGCAAAATAGTTTAATATCAACACTGTTAGAATGTGTTGATGAACTATCTAAATTAGATTATTCTATTCTTAACATTGTTTATAATGAAAAATATAAAGATTTCTTTGACATCATAAACAAAAAAGATTACTATGCTCTAGCTTATTATTTAAAGAAACTATATAAACCTATCGACCTAAATCCTAATATTCTTAATGATATATATGAAGCTATTAAATTTAATGAGACTTTAAACAATAAATTATTAGAACTAGAAAGTAATATATTAGAAATAAATGCAGATGAAAATTTCATTAAAAATACTGAAGAAGAGTTAATTTTATTAAAAGATAAACAAAAAGAGATAGAAGTTAATATTAATGCAATTAATTCTAATATCTTAGAAAATAATACTAAAACAAATGAACTTATAAATTCTATTAATAAATTAGAAAATTATAAAATTGACTTATCTAAATTAAATGAATCTATACAACTTAGAGACGAATTAGTTAAACAAGATGAAGAACATAATATTAAACTTAAAGAATTGATTGCTATTAGAACTAAGTGGGAAGAAGTTAAATATAGTATAGTAGATAAAGAAGAAGAATTAAATAAGATAGAAAATAATCTTAATACTTATAAATTAAAAATTCAAAGAACTAAAGAATATTTAGCTACTAAGAAAGAATTAGAAGGTAAATTATTAAAGATTAACTATATTAAAGAATCTACTGACCCTAAAACTGGTATTCCTTTAGAGATTATTAAAGATAATATTGGGACTATTAAAGACATTACTAATAAGCTATTAGATATTGCGTATCAAGGTTCATTTCAAATAGAAGATTTCATAGTAACTGAAACTGAATTTCTTATTCAAGTAAGAAAACCCAATGGAATGATTACTAAAGATATTTTAGAATGTTCTCAAGGTGAAGTAGCTTTAGCTAAAATTGCTATTTCTTTAGCTATATTAAAGAAATTGTTAGGTAATTATAATATTTTATATTTAGATGAATTAGATGCAGAATTAGACCATAACAACAGACAAAACTTTTTGAATATTATTAATCTATTAATTAAGGAGCTACATTTAGAGCAAGTTTTTGTAATCAGTCATAATGATTTATTCTTAGAGAATAACGCTGGATTGATACTATTCAACAAACACACATTTGATAAAGATGTGTATAATAATAAAACAATTATTCATGATTTTACTATATAGATTCTAAATATATAAGAATTTTAAGATTATAACAAATTAATAGGAGATAGGAATCTAGATCCGAAAGCAGAATGGTTGACTGTTTCTCCTATTTAATCCAACCGAAATTTTTGAAACAACCTACAGGAAATACAAATTATGCAAGAACTTAAATTATTTAATACTAATATTACAATGTCGTCTTTAGAGATAGCTGAACTGACTGGTAAAGACCATGATAAAGTGATGCGCAGTATTAGAAGTACCTTAGAACAAGCTAAAATAGATCACGCCACTTACGGCGACATCTATCTAGATAAATATGACAGAGAACAACCCTGTTATAGATTACCTAAATTCGAAACAGACCTAGTTATTTCAGGTTACTCTGTTCCATATAGAGCTGTTATTATTAAAAGGTGGCAAGAATTAGAACAAGAAAAGCTATACGATAGTTTTAGATTACCTAAAACATATAAAGAAGCTGTTTCTCAGCTATTAGATACATTAGAAGAGAAAGAAATTTTAGAAGAACAAGCTTTATTAAATAAACCTAAAGTAGAAGCATTCGATAACGCTAAAGCAATTTTTCCGAATAAAGACTATTCTGAAGGTGAAAAAGCTTATAAAAAAGATATTAAGCTATTATATCCTTTCTTAGATAATGGTAAAATTAATAATATTTTAGAATTTTATACTACTAAAAAATATAAAGATTCTGTATACTACATTAAAGATGAAATTGAAGAATGTATGAAAAAGTTCTTTAGAGATTGTAAATATAGAATTTCTGATAGTAGAATATCTGTTATCGCTAATCATGAGTGCTTGCTTAATAGTAAATGTGTAATTAGCAAAGAATATGCTATTGAATATTTAAATTTCTTAGAAGAAGAATTTGATTTATAGATAAGAATAATACATAGGAATATACTTAGTTAGTATATTCCTATATTAACTTTTTTATTTTTAAATATATATTATATAACTATTATTAAATAAGGAAAGTGGATGATTTACGACTATACTAAAGAATTCGGCGAACAAGTAATATTAGATGATTATTATTTTAATTTCGATTTAGAGAGAATGAAAGAAGCTTTAGAATCCCCTACTGTAGAATTACCAGAAGGTTTAACATTTGAAGAGAAAAGAGATTTTGCTAAACAAGAATAACATAAGGAAAAGTAAATGGAATTACATTCAGAAGACATTATACATAACCACGAAGAAATTTATAAAGAACTATATGACTATCTACTATTAGAAAAAAGAGAAGGAAAATTTACTAACTATAAGAATGAAGAGTTTAAAATTATATTAAAGGATACTACATCTTTTAATATTAAAGCTAAACATTTATTACCTTCATTAGCTATTATTCCTATAGTATTAACAGATAGTTCTATAAAAGATTTAAAAGAAGAATATTTTATAACAGATAATAAACAAGAAGTAACTATAGATACTGTTAATAATTTAATACAATATTTATCTGACTTAGTATTTGATAATGTAGATAAAGACTTATTAAAAGAAACTATTACTAATACTATTTCTAGTTTAAGTAATATATCTGTAATGACTAATAAAAATATTGGTCAAACCATTTCTATATATGAATTATGTCAGTTAGTAGAAAAAGAACCAGAGTTATTAGAATGTATTAATTTAGATATTCCAGAAGGTTTACAGTTCGCTGAGATTGAAGAATTAGTTAAGAATAATCTTAATAGAGGTTTAAAACTAATTAAGAAACATGATAGTTGTTATAGTAGATTCTTAAACGGTGACGCGATTAATACTAAACAATTAGGACAATCGTTATTTTCTATTGGTACTAAACCAGATTTATTCGGTAATTGTTTAGAGCATATTGTTAATACGTCATTCTTAAAAGGATTAAGAAGTGTAGAAGATTATGTAGTAACTTGTATTGGTAGTAAGAAAGCTTTAGTAACTAATGCTACAGAAGTATCTGGTTCTGGATATTTTGCTAGAAAATTACAGCTATTAGTATTAGGTCATGATTTAATAGATATAGAAGAATGTGATAGTAAACATGGAGTAGAATACTATATAGATTCTCAAGACTCTTTAAATAGATTAGAAGGTAGATATTTATTAGATAATACATTATTAGATATTAATAACATTAACCTAATAGATACTAATATAAAATTAAAATCTCCTATTACTTGCAACGCTAGTAAAGAAATTGTTAATTTTATATTAGTAAAAGAAAAACATATTGATTTAGATAAATTAAATCAGATGTTAAATACTATAGAATTCTATGTGATATATGATATTTACTATAAACCTACTTCAGGATTTAATTATAATTCGTACATATTAATAAACGATAAGTATTATATCTATATTTTTGACACAAGAGATGATACTATAGATGTTATTAATAAATACAGAATCATTGATATAATTAATAATAGCAAAGATTCATTTAATGTTAAAGTATATAACAAACAAGTTATTAAGAAAAGAGGCATATGTGATAAATGTTACGGTAAACTATCTTCTAAGAATAAAGATTTTCATGTAGGATTAGTAGGGGTTACTTTACTTACTAATATTCTAACTCAACGATTACTATCTACTAAGCATTTATTACAGACTAATTCGGTCATGGTAGATTGGTGTGAAGAGTTTAATATTATACTACAAACAGATAAAGAGAATATTAAATTAGTACAAGAGATAGAAGATATTAAAATTGTATATGAAGATATTATTCCTGTAGAAGAAAATAAAAACGATTTCTATATTAAGACTTTTTACTATAGATTTACCGAAGATGATGAATATATTAAAGTAGAAGTAGAAAAAGAATTATATTTAAATGATTATGTAAAAAGTAATGATATTGAAGAAGATTTAATTATTAGTAATTTAAATATAGGAGATGATATATTTTATATTAAATCTGAGAATATTGAATTATCTACAGCTCTTAAGAATATATTAAGTTTGATTGAGAAGAAAGATCACCATAACTTAGGTGATGAAGATATTAATGCTATCTATAGTAAATTTATTGAATTATTAAATGAAGCTAATTTAGAAATTATGTCTGTGCATATTGAGATTATATTAAGAGGATTAATTGTATTGAGAGATAATGTATTAGCTAGACCAGATTTCTCTGATATAGATTTTCCGAATATTAGAGTATTGCCTATTAGTACAGCAATTAGTAAAACTAACCTGTCTAATAGTTTATCTTTCGAGAAAATTAAAGACCAATTTAGTTCTTTAGATACATATATGAAAGATGAAGTTGGTATATTAGACGAATTTTATTTATAGTTTTAATATATAAGGAATTATTATGAGAAAAGTATATATTGTTTGGAATAATGATAGAACAGAAGGTTTTGTAACCGCAGATGAACAAATGGCTTATGAAGCTAGAAAAGGCGCTATATCAAATTGTTATAGTTCAGAAGGTATTAAATCTGAACTAGCTACTAGGTTTTGTGAAGTGTATAGTGAAGAAGAAGATTGTACTATTGAAGAAATAAATGTATAAAAATCAAGAATTACTAAATACTATACTGTATAAAACTGAAGAGTGTAATAAATTTAAACAATATCTAATAGATTTAAATCTATTAGATATTAATAGATTAATCATATATTTAGAAGATAATTTATATTTAGAACATAAATCAGATAAAGCAATATATATCTTTCAATATTTTATTGAAAATGGTTTTGAAATTAATTATCTTACTATGACTAAGTATGATTATACTATATTATATAGAAAAGATATTTTTATAAGAGTAGATGAAACGTATATCAAAATTGAAGAAAATATAAATTAATTTATAAATATATATTATAATACTGAATTCTAGTTTGAGTTCAGTATTATAATTTCTTTTAACTCAAAACAAATAAAAACATATTATGTCTCAAAAAGGATTTTTACTACTTTCTTCCAATACTAAAATTGATAAATCTAATGACAATCAAGATTTATACATTGGAAAAATTTTACAATTAGCACCATACACGGAATCAGGATACAATACGTGCCCATTTGCCAAAGCAGCAGATTGTTATAGTGGGTGTATATTTTATTCGGGTATGGGAAAATTTAAAAATGTAAAAGAAAGTAGAGTAAGAAAAACGAAGTTATTCTTTGAGGATAAATCTCGTTTTATGGAGCTTTTAGAAAAAGACTTAGCAAAGCTAGTCAAAATTGCTAATAAAGAAAATAAGATAGCTACAGTGCGTTTAAATGGCTTCTCTGATATCTTATGGGAGCAACATTTAGACTTTTCTAAATTTAAAGAAATTATATTTTATGATTATACTAAATACTATAACAGAGTAGTACCAGAAAATTATCATCTACTATATTCATTTTCACCTAACTTAGAAAATCATTTAGAAGAATATCTTAAATTAAATACTACAGGTAATTATACAGTAGTATTTAATTTAAGAAAAAACGAACAATTACCAGAATTTTATAAAGGTAGAAAAGTAATAGATGGAGATTTAAATGATTTTAGATTCTTAGACGAGAAAGGTATAGTAGTAGGGTTAAAGAATAAAATTGAAACAAATATCGGTATTAATATAATTGAGATTAAGTAATATGAGTAATAAAGAATTATATAGAGAACATGAATTAACTAGACAGGGTAAAAATATATGTTCTTGCGGTTATCCTAAAGAAATGTATTATAACCCTTGGTGTCCTAAATGTGATATACCTAAACCCGAAGAAGTGAAAGTATTTAATTTAATTCAGGTTATTAGACACTTAAATGCTATAGGTAAGATTAGTGATAATAAAGAAATCAATACTTTAGAATATTTTTCTGTTAAAAATAATAGTTATTTTGAATTCTATTTCCCAGAGGATTTAGATGAAGACGATTTAGAAGAATTTAATAAATATGAAAATAATCTAAAAGAAATATGGAAGTTTTGTAATACTCCTTTGGATGAACCTATTATGTTTCATGTACGTTGGTAAACTTTATAATAGTTTATAAACATATTAAAATTTTAATTAAAAGAGAATTAAATTATGACTAATCAAGAAATTTATAAAGACTTATTAACTTCAGAAGGTTTAGCTATATTAGTAGGTGATACATATAAAGAAATTAATACTAATAAGAAAGTTTTATTAAATTCTATTAATGACTTCTTTAATAGAAGTAGATTATCTAATGAAGATATTATTGATATGTATGACTTAAATTATGATTTATTAAGTAAAATTAGATTAAATGAAGAATATCTATTTGATTTAGGTTATCTTAGTAAGTTAGAAGAAAAGTTATTACACACATTAGATGTTCCAGAATTTGTATAAATATTTAACTAAATAGGAAATATTATGAATAACACATCACCACTATATGAAGTATTTAAAAAATATGAGAAAAAGTTTACTGAGAGTATTATATTAGCAGCTAAAACTTCTGCTAGTAATATGGGTAAAGAATTTAGTAAAGTATATCATATTTTAAATAAACAATAAGAATACTATAACTACTATATAAATTATATAGTAGTTTATTTTTTTATTAATTATATAACATTTTATATTTTATAACAAATTAATAGGTAGTAGAGGGCCGAAGGCTCATTATTTCTGTGTAACAGAAATCCCTCTCCGGGGAGGAGGCACAAGAGATAATATACCTAATAATACATTAAGTAAAATAAATATATAATATTTAATTACATAAGACTAAAGAACTAGTACTTAGAAAAATAAAACTATATGAAAGTATATCAAATCTCTTAAGAGATTTGATATTAATATATAACCGTATAGTTAAGAATTTTAAATATATATTATATTAATGTTATTAACTTAAATTATTTGGAGTATTTATATTATGACTAACTATCATATTAGCGGTAATGTAGTAAGATTATCATCAGAAAACGATTTAAAAATTACTGATGATCTACCATTAGGTAATTATATTGTTAATCAAAATTCTATGACTAATGAATTTTACCTAGAAAGAGCAGAAGAGTATTCTCCAATCAAAAAATACTATGGAGATACTTTAAAAGTAGCTAATAGAGTCTTAAACACTTTTAAAGATAGACCTAACGCTACTGGAGTATTATTATCTGGTGAAAAAGGATCTGGTAAAACTTTATTAGCTAAAACAGTTTCTATCGAGGGTTTTAAATTAGGTATTCCTACAATAGTTGTGAACAAACCTCTGTTCGGTGATAATTTTTGCAGCTTTATTCAGAATATTACTACTCCTACAATTATCCTCTTTGATGAATTTGAAAAAGTTTATGATATAGCATACCAAGAAAAAATCTTAACTCTTTTCGATGGAGTATTCCCTACTAAGAAATTGTTTGTTTTAACATGTAATAATATTTATAAAATTGACCAACATATGTTAAATAGACCAGGTAGAATATTTTACTCAAAATTGTATGAAGGTTTATCTAAAGAATTTGTTGAAGAATACTGTCAAGATAATCTTAATAATAAAGATTATATTGATAAACTTATCACCTTAATGAATTTCTTCGATAGTTTCAATTTCGATATGTTACAAGCAATTGTAGAGGAAATGAATCGATACAATGAAACACCTTCTGAAGTATTAGATTATTTAAACATTAAACCTGACAGTAAAAAGGTTTATTTCGATGTTAATTTATTCTATAAAGGAGAAGAAGTAACTGACACTAATAACAGTAGAGATGATTACAATCCTATAAAAGATAGTGTTTATATTAGATTCAATTATAATGATAAACCTAATAAAGAAGATTATGATGAAGAAATTGTATTTTACCCAGAAAATATTAATATGTATATGCCTAATGAAGAAACAGGTGTGTTATATAAACTCGGAGATTTCACTCTTAAAATGAGCAACAAAATTAAAACTCAATATGATTATAAATCTATATTAACATTCTAATTTAATTTTACCTGTGAGATATAATATCTCACAGGTATTCTATTTTCTTTTTTACTGCAATATTAAGAATAATAAATATATATTAATACATTATCTTTAACTAGGAGAATATTATGTATACTATACCAGAAGAAATCAATACTTTGTTAACATTAGATTTCTTAAAAGAATTTAGAAAAGAGTTATTCAGAATCAATAATTATGATTTATCTAATTTTGCAGAATCTGGTGTGTTAATGAATAGCTGAACATCAGGTTGGACTACAGCATTCGGTATTGCTTGTGTTACTACAAATAATTTAGAATTATATAAATATATACAATCATTAGATTGGCAAGATTTTGATATTTGTGTTGATGAGATTACATATAAGTTATTAGAAAATAATTTAATATTAGGTCAATTATCAAAAGTTATTGAAGAACAATTAAACATACCTGAGAATGAACAATATTATTGTTTTGAATGTTATGGTATATTTACAAAAGATATGGTTAGGTTAAAAGATGAAAATTATATTTGTTTTAAATGTGAACATCCTAATTATTATCAAGAATCTTTAGAAAAATTAAAACTGATTAAATAGGTTTAAAGTTCTGCCTAAGAGATATTATATCTCTTAGGTAATCTCTATTTTCTTTTTTACTGCAATATTAAGAATAATAAATATATATAATATAACTAGTATAAAATGGAATTATGTAAGAAAATATGTTAGGGATATTATTAATTAGTATTTTAGTAGCTGTAGTTAGTTTAGAAACTATAGTTGTTGTAAATATTGTGTTGTTCATAAAGAAAGTTAATCAATTATAAGATTAACTATTTAAAACTTTATTTAGGAGATTTGAAAATGACTATAAAACATCCAATATATCCAGAATTAGATGGTGATGTAATTGAAGCTTTAAAAGCTATGATGTTCTTAACATCAGATGATTATGGTATACTGAGAGACTTATACAACACTTTGGAGTTAGAAGGTGTTGGTGATTCAAAAATGTATGAAAAGATTATTGAAACTTGGAATATTCAAGGGTGTCCTACAAGAAGTAAAGCTAGAATATTTGTAAAAGGTTTTATGAAATATCATTCTTATACTTTAGGCTTAAGAATAATTAGTCCAGATACTAAACGTAAATTAAGAAAGAAAGGTGTTTATGTTTGGTTTGACCAAAGACTTTTCTGTTATGTAAGAAGAGAGATTCCTTGTAAAAAGTTAGGTGGTAGGTAAAACTATTAAAAGTAACCAAGAAATATAACAATTTCTTGGTTATAACTTACTATTATCTAGTAAACATAAAGCTTTTTCTTTTTTATGAAAAATAATATTAAAAAAATTGTATATCAACGAAATAGAATTTTAATTTATAACCCACCATCTGATTTGAATCAAAGTTTTATTTCATCACTAACAGAATATTCAAACTATAATAAATTTGCTAAGAAAATATTATTTCAAGCAATTAAATATATTAAATTAGAAAATAATGAATATGTACTATGTATACCAAGATTCTATCCTTCTAAATACTTACAACAATATTTTCCTGACTATATAGTAGAAGATAATTTAAATAGTGAATATAATAAATTTGATACTATAGAATTAAATTGTAAATATGATCCTAGAGATGAAATTCAAGAACAAGCATTAAAATATCTATGTTCTAGAGATGAATATTATTATACTAAGAAATTTGAACATCAGAAAGTGTTGGTACTACAAACTGGATTAGGTAAAACTTTTTGCGCTATTAAACATATCTGTAGTACAAATTTAAAGACTATTATTACTACACCTAATAAAAATTTGTTTGAAAAACCGTGGCGTAAGGATTTATTCGAATATACGGATTTAAAGGAAGAAGAGTTATTAGAAATTGATAATGCTACTACTATTAAAAAAGTAATTAAACACCCAGATAAATATAAACATATTAAAGTAATGTTAGTATGTAATAAAACTATAGGTTCTCTATTATCCACAGAACAGGGTATTGGTATATTACAAGAATTTTATAAAGTAAGTAAAATTGGATTAAGAATTCATGATGAAGCTCATTTAGATTATAAAGTAATTACGTTAACAGATTTTTATATATCTACATATAGAACTCTTTATTTAACAGCAACCCCTAAGAGGTCATCTTATAGTTCTAATAAAGTATATAATTACATTTTACCTAGTAGTAACTATTGGTTTGGTAATTTAGAAGAACATAAAAAAGATCCGCATATTAATTTTTTATTTCATGTATTTGATTCTAAACCTAGTGAAATAGACCAAAGTAAGATGTTAAAGAAAGCTGGTGTAAATAATTCTAAATATAGTAGTTATTTAAGTAATAATGGGTTTGAAAATATAGTAGAACAAATTATTCCTTATGTAACTAAAATGACTGATAAGAATTTTAGAGTAGTTATTGTATGTGGTATATTAGAATTAGTTGGTAAATTAAAAGAAGTCATACCTGAATATATTAATAATAAAACTATAGGAGATTTTACTAGTAATATTAAAGATAAAGAATTAAGAGATTTAGAATTTAAAAAAGATATTATATTGACTACTGAGAAAAGTTTAGCAGCTGGTAGTGATTACACGATAGGTTGTATGATCAATCTCACAAAACTTAGTAGCCAAGTCGCTATACCTCAATTAGCTGGAAGATTAAGAGATATTAAAAACTCTCCATGTTTATTTATAGATATGGTTGATAAAGGTTTTGTGAGGATACAACAACAATTTGCTAAGAATAAAACCTTTGTTAAAAAAGAATTAGCTAAGAATATGACTATTATAGAATCTTAAATTAGTTTTCAAATATATATTATATTAATGTAATTAAAAAGGAAATAGAATATGAATAAATTAAGAGAATGCTTTAGTAATGATAAAGATTATTATTGGTATGTCGTAAGAGCACTATATCTATTCGAAGACAGTTTACTTACTCTAGATGATATCAACAATATGACTCTTTCAGAGTTAATCAAATTAGTTGATGCTAGAGAAGAACATATTAGAAAAATATTAGAAACTAGGAATAAGAGTGAAAAAGAAAAACATAAAGAAGAGGTTAGAAATTATAAATTGTTAGAAAAAGAGAAAACTATTAAAAAAGAAGTTAATTCTATGGTAGATGGTTTTAAACATATTCTACCAGTTGAAGATATTAAACGTTCATTGTATAAAGAACTATTACCAGAAAAGGTAGAAATTAATAATAATGGTGAACAATTAGTTAAAGATTATTTAAAGAGTGATCCAGCTAAATGTGGATTAATATTAGGAACTTTAGAAGATTTTAAAGGGCTGTTAACCTATACAGAAATTATGAATATGTCTTGTGTAGAAATTAACAATCTTAAAGATATTAGACATAAACAAATGGGTTGGGTTAATACACCTAAATATTTTGAGTAAAGGAAATTAAATATGAACAATAATTCAGAAATTAATAGTTATATTAATGTATATAAAGAAGAAGCGTATAAGCATTTTGAATACATGTTTGATAATAATTGTGAGGATATTATAGAAACTATTAGTTATAGAGATTTTAAAGATAATGAAGAATTATTTAAAATAAGTGAAGATAGTAATTATATTATCCATAATAAAGTAATGTATGGTCATAAAGATAAACTATTAGAACTAATTAAACATGAAAGCGTTACGGATTGTGAAAATATTGTAAAACATTATATTGAATCGAATAATTTAGAATTACTTGAGTTTAAAATAGTTACTAATGATTATTTAACATCTGAAAATTGTAAGGGTGTACAAATAGTTGTAAGAACTTTAGATGGTACAGATGTTAAATATGAATATAGTTTTACTAAGAAATTAATTTAAAGATGAAAAAGATTAAACAATATATAAAATCTATTACTGAAATCATTAATAATAATGAACCATGTCCAATAAATATTAATAATATAGGCATTGATTTATCGTCAATAGATTGTATAGAGTGGTTTGAAAGTGATGGTAAATTATCACTACTACAAATTCATTTTAGACAAATATTAGAATTAAAAGATAAGATTAAAGTACATATTAAAGAACCTAATACTCCAGAATATATAGTATTATGGGATAAATTTGATGAAGATGAATGTGTTGATTATGTAAAGAAAAATGTAAACAAAGTGATATATAAAATATACAATGATTTATATAGGAATAGCGTAAGCTCTACTAGAGTTATTAAAATCATATTTACAGATAATACTGTAGTGTTATTTAGTTTAAAATAAAATAATTACTTAAATAAAAAGATATAGTAATATATCTTTTTTTTATAAATTATTTTTAAATATATATTAATACATTATAACTAAACTAAATAAAGGAAAATTATTATGGGTTGTTGGAATGGTACTTGTGGATTAACTTCATTACCAATTTTAAATAATGAAGAAGTTTATGTATTTATATTAGAAGATAGAGGTAACGGTATAATTTTACCTTGTCTATTACCTATTAGAGCTAAATATAATGATTATGGTGGATTTAAAGATGTTACTGGTATAGGATATGATTATATATTAAAAGCTTTAAAAGAAAATATAGTTGAACAACCTCTAGGTGAAAATGAATATCATGATATTGAAGTTACTAAAGATAAATTAGATTTAGAATTAATTAATGACGCTATTCATGAAGGTAGATTAATTAGAGAATATTCTAAGTTAAAAGGTTTTGAAACCGATAAGCCAATCTATTCTAAACAAGAATCTAATATAGATAGAATGTTAGTAAGAAAAGATGTATTAGACTATTATTTAAGTAATTTTAAAAATGATTATGGTTACTTTGATGTTAATAGAGAATATATTAAAAAAGAATATGATTTTAATACTTTAATAGAAGGTATTAGAGAGCATGTTAGATTTATAGAAGTTGAAAAACATGAAGAATATTCTCTGTTATTTAAAGAAAATATGTCAGATTGGCTAGAAGATTTAATCCTATTAAAAAGAACTAAAGATATAGATAACTCTTCACCAAATCTTTTAATTTATGATTATTTTCATAATATGTGTGATGGTGTTTATGATAGTAATTTATTAAATTTTAATAAGATTGTTACTAATTATTATAGAGAAGGTAATTATAAAGAAATTCTAATATTATTAGAAGAATTAATAATAGGATTAGTTTTAAATCGTTTGGTGATGTTAACTAGAAAATCTTGGCGACATGGAGTGGGAGATGGTTCGCAATCTGTTTGTAAAGAAGATTATATGATATTAAATGAAGCTACTAAATTAGCTATTGATAAACTACCTTGAAATATGTTTAAACTAAAGGAAATTAAAAATGGGTATTAAATTACGTGGTGTAGAAATTAGTAGTAAATCGGATAACTATATAGATGAAGATGATTTAAAAATCAAAGTACACTATAATTCAATAACAGATGTTAATGATTTTAGAATAGAACAAGATAAGAATAGTATTACTATGAATAAAGAAATGTTAGATGATTTATATGAACTGCTTTCTAGTTCTGGTATAGGGTAAATACTATGAAATTAAAATACTTATCAATTGTAGTATTATCTGTGTTCTTGATGGGTAATACTCAATGTATAGAAAAATATAGTTTTCTTGATGTACGTAATAAAGAAGAAGAATGTATTAAACAAAATAAAACTTTTAAGTTAGTTTATAATCAAGAAAATATTCCAGTAAATTATACTTGTAAATAAAATATTAATATAGGGAAAATAAAATTATGTTATTTAAAGATTACTTAGAACAAATTAATAAATATGCTGAAGAACATCCAGAAACTTTAGATTTAGAATTATTAGAATATTCACCAGGTTACGGTGAATATGATAGTATGGAGTTAGGAAATGGTGTATTGGGACACTTTTATAGAAAAAGAAGTTCATTTGTAACAGAAGAAAAATTTAATCGTTATAACGAACTATATTATATGAACGAAGAAAATAAATGTAAAGTAGATTCAATTTGTTTCAGGTAAACTTTATTATGAAAATTTACATAGCTGGTGGTTTTGTGAGAGATTTTTTATTAGGATTAGAACCAAAAGATAAAGATTATGTAGTAATAGGTTCTACTCCAGAAGAAATGTTATCATTAGGATATAAACAAGTAGGTAAAGATTTTCCAGTATTTTTACATCCTGAAACTGGGGAGGAATATGCACTTGCTAGAGTAGAAAGAAAAACTGGAAAAGGTTATGACGGATTCACTACAGATTATAACCCTAATATCACATTAAAAGATGACGCTTTTAGACGTGATTTAACCGGTAATAGTTTATTTATAGACCCAGAAACTAATGAAATTATAGATTATTTTAATGGTCAAGAAGACTTAAAGAATGGAATATTGAGACATGTATCAGAAGCTTTCTCAGAAGATCCTGTAAGGGTTTTAAGAACTTGTAGATTCGCAGCTAGATATGATTTTAAGATACACCCAGATACATTAGAATTAATGAAAAAGATAGTACATGAATTAGACTATGTATCACAAGAAAGAGTATGGTTAGAATTTGAGAAAGGTTTAAAAGAAAAACATTTCTCTAGGATGTATAAAGAGTTATTTAATTGTAATGCTTTTACTACTAAAGCTTTAAGTAAATATAATTCTCATGTTGAAAATTTTTATAATAAATATTACTACAATAAGACTATTGAAAGATTAAAATTATTAGAACTATATAATAAACATTTAGATATTAATATAGAATATAAAATAGCTATATTATGTTATGAATTTAAAGAAGAGGATTATGAAACATGTAGAATACCTATTAAGTTAAGTAAGTTATCTAAATTGTTTAATAAAAATAAATGGGCTATTATCACATATAGTTCTACAAAATCTTATGAGAATAAATTAAACATATTATTAAATTTAAATGTATTTAGAAATAAAAAATTAGTTTTACAATGTTTTAAATTGATTATTATATTAGGGTATACTATTAATGCTGAAGAAATAGAAAGAGATATTAATTTATTAATAGAATCTAATAATAGTCAAGAGTATAAAGATATAGTAAATAATGAAAAAGATGGTATTAAAATTAAAGAACTATTATATGAATTAAGATTAAATTTATTTAAAAATATATATTATTAATATAATATCTCCAAACGAACTTCTTAAAATTTTAAAAAGGAAAAATAAGATGACCGAAGATTTAGAATTACGTATGTATTGTTTAGTACCTTATAATCTATCTTTTATACAAATGGGTATCCAGTCATTACATGGAGTACAGGAATATAATAATGGTGCTAGTGTTAATAGGATTGTGTATGAAAAATCTTTAACAGAGAATTTTCTAATTAATGTAGAATCTCTGAGAGAAAGTTTTATTAAATGGTCAACTATAGATAAAACAGTTATTTTATTAAACGGAGGACCAACTAATTGGGATATTGAATCTAAAGGTATGAGAGAACATTTTAATTTACTAAAAGAAAATAATATCCCATTTAGTTATTTTCAAGAACCAGATTTAAATAACGCTTTAACAGCTATTTGTTTCTTAGTAGATGAAAGAGTATATGATAAAAAGAAATATCCAGAATATAATGAGATTGAAGCTTATCATACAGTAGAAAATAAATTAAAATGGAAATATTTACTAAAAACTGTAAACTATTATAAAGAAGCTGATGATTTATTAGATATTGAATACGATAAATGGGTTGAATCTATCGGTGGTAAATCTAATGTATTCTTAAGAAAATTTTTAAAAGATAAACGATTAGCTTAATAGGATAGTTAATGTATGATAAAATCGAAGATCTTATATATTGGTTAAGTAATAGTATTAAAGTATCTTTAAATATTAGTATTAAAGATAATACTGAAAAATATCCTACTATAAGTATTTATGACTATAGTAATTCTAGTAAACAAGGATTAAAATTACAATTAGCTACAGGGTTGAATATAGAATATGCTAAATATAATCAAGAAATTAGATTCTATGATAAGATGTCTATATTTATATCAGAATCATATTGGTATTGTTTTATTTCTGGTTTAATAGATAGTGTTAAACTATTTGATAAGCTAATATTGTATACAGATGATGAAGATGGTAATAATATTCCTTATATTAATAGAGATATTAAAACTAAGTATATAAAGATAGAAAACTTATCATCTAAGAAAGCTTCATTAATTATTAGACCTTGTATATATGAAGAAGATGGATTAGAAAATACTATAAAATATCATACCGGTTTTGAAATGTATATTAATAGTCAAAATCATTTTAGTTTTATAGAAGAAGAAAAATTTAAATCATTTGTATATATGATGGAAAAATATAGTTTAGTTAGTGAGAGTAGATTACTATTAAACAATGCTTTATTAATTAATCAATTAGGGTTATAATTATGATATTAGTAGATAATTTAATTAAACAGCTACAAGATGTAAAATATGGATTACTTGGTAACGGTAATAGAAATGTTACATTAATTATAGATGGTAAAGAGTATGAAGATTTTGGAGTACAATCAACTTCTTGTGGAGATATTATTATAACTAACAATTTATATGATTTATGTACATATGAACAAGCATTATATGCAGAGTAAGACATTTTAAATATATATTAATAAATTACTTTAATTAATAATGTTAGGAGAGTATAGTGAATTTAGAATATGAACATGTTAAAAAATATTTACAAGGTAAAATAAAAAGAAAAGCAGTAAATTGGGGTTGGTATAGAAAAATAGTTCTTAATAAAGAATTGATGGCTAAATTAAATAAAGAACTATCTGGAGAATAAAATGCATAACAGCTGTAGTGTGTTTAAACCTACTAAAGATAATTTTTACCCATCATATGAATATGAAAATGGTTTATTATGCGAAGTTTATTTTAGTAGATTTGCTTCTTATGTTGGTGAAGAAACAAATTGGTTTGTTAATGTTGGAGGAAATGACGACTTTTCATTAGTTAAAGAATCTCCTAATGAAAAAGAAATGTGGTGTTTATTCTTGGAATTAATAGGTAAAAAATATATCGAAATAGAATATTTACATCAATTAGGTTTTGTTTTTGGTAACTAGGAGAATAAAATGCAAATGTCAATTAACTTCACAGATGAATATTTTGATAATAGTATTTCTAAATACAACAGAAATACTAAACAGAATAATAAAAAACAATTTAGAATTTCTATGTCTGATACTTATGGTATTGGTATAGTTTTAAAATCGATTTTAGATTATATGAATATGTCTAAAAGAACTAAAGCTAAATTAGTTAATAGAGATAAGTTAATTAGAATCAACTATGGTAAAAAAGTTAGTTTCGAGAGATAATATTCTTTAAATATATAGTTTGCTTAATGTTTAAAATCGGAGAGGTTTAATAATGTCTAGAACATATAGAAGATTAATCGGTAATGCTTTAGGTGGTAGACCTTTATCGATAAAGAAAAATAAAAAAGAAAATGTAGTTGAATATGAAGAAGAATATTCTATTAGATTTAAAAACAGAATATTCTATAAACAGTATAATGTTGGTAGAAGTGTATGTAAATCTGAAGGTATGAACATTCTAAATAATGAAAGAATATTCGACGCTAATAATTTAGAGTGGTATAATCAGAGACAAGATTTTTTCTATATTAAATGTGACAAGATTCCTAAACTTAAAAGACATGGAACTAAAGATGAATTATTATATAGAGAAGTAATTGACATAGAATATGACATTAAGTTACTCAAAAATAATAGTCCGTATTTTGATAAATGGGAAAGTTTTTATAACTACCCTAAAGAAAAACCTAAAAATAAGTTTGAGTTGTTTAGAGATTTAAAAAATCTAACTTTTATGGAGTTAAAATATCTATATTCATACGGTGTTGGTAACTATTGTATTACTCCCTACGGTAATTGGTATGAAAATGAGGGTAATGTTATCCACAGTGATAACAAATTCTACTATAGAAACCTTTTGGTTATGGATAATTTCTATGGTAAGAAAACTATGTATATAGATGTAAAGAAATATAATACTGTTAAAAAAGTATTAGATTATTTATTAACTCAAGGGTATGGAGTATTATTACCTTCATTAATACCTAAAGGTTATAATAACTATTATTACCTCTATCTTAAATTATTAAAAGACGGTTCATTAGTAAGTCATCACGAACATGTTAACGAGAAAAGAGTATTTGATAGTTATAAGAACTTTCTAAATGTAGTTAAATTACTTTTAAAAAATCACAAATTTACAACTGAAAATATAAATGGATTTATATTTGATGATTTACGTATATTAGAAGACCAAGTATATTGGTATTATAAATTATGTAAGTCTTCTTAAAATATTGAACAATAAGTGCTATTAAACACTTATTGTTCTTTTTTATTTAAATAATACTAGAAGCTTTTTCCTTTAGAACTTCAATAGAATCAGAATTTTCAAATTCAATATTATGTTCTTTTAATAATTTTTTTAGTTTAGTTTTAGACATAGTATCTAAACCATTATCAACAGAAGTTTCTTCTACAACTTTATCTTCTTTAGATTCTTCTAATTGAACACTAATCTCTTCTAAAATTTCTGGAATTGTTTCTACAATAGCCACTCTAGTTTCTTCAGGAATATCTATTTTAATTTCCTGCACAATCTTAATAACTTCATCTTCTTCTACTAAAACTTCTTTAGTTTCCTGAGCATTAACTACTTCTTTTTTAGGAGAAACAATTTCAATCTTATATCCCATAGTAATTAATGAAGCTACTTGTCTTTTTTTAAGAGGTACATTATATCTAGGTCCTCTAACAATATGTGGTACTGTACCCATATTAGTGCAGTTAATAAAAACAATATCACCTTCAATGACATTTAATTCGTTTAATAATTCTTGTTTCATATAATTTCCCTATTATTCTTCTAACTCAAACAACCAAGATTCCTCAAATAAATCATCATCTACTTCATCTTCATCTTCACTACTATATGAATCTTCTTCTGGTGTAGCTAAATCTTCTAAATCACTATCATCTGTTTCTTCGTCTTCATCGCTACCTTCAAAATGGTCATCTTCATCGAAGTCTATTTCCTCATATTCCATTAAACCTAAATCTTCTAAATCTTCAATACTCTCAACAATTACTTCTTCATAATCATCTACATATAAAATTTCTTCTAACCCTTCAGTAAATTCTACTTCATCTAGGTTATCACTTTCTAAAATATATTTATCAGCTTCTTCTTCTAAGTTTTGCTTAATAATAGAATTAGCTTCTTCAAATAAGTTTTCAAACATTTATTAATCCTTTTATTGTTTGTTTTTCGCATTTTCTTCTAAGATAGTTTTATTTATGATATATATCATCATAGGTATAAAATAGTAGTCTTGAAAACTAGCTTTAAAATCAATGCTATTTAGTTCTTCTATTAAAGATGTTATTGTTAAATTATTGTTTATATATAATTTTAATATCTTAGCATAATATAGTTCTATATTAGGTATCTCAAAATTGTTAATGTCTCTATAATACCAAACAAAGTTACCTATAGTTATTTTCTGATTATCTAAATCTTCATATACTTGATATGCTATAGGCTCAAATACGTAAGCGTTGTAATGGTCGATATAAGGGTTATATACACCACTAATAAAATCTTCTAATAATATACCGTTACATTTTTCTAAATTATCTACAGTTTTATTTTCAATAGAATACATTATAGATTTTTTAAAATAATTAACTTCACTAAAATGATTATATCCTAAAATATTAAAAAATAATTCATTTCTATATGGATTATTCCTAGATAATAATTTATGTCTTTGTATGAAATATTGTAATCTATGGTCGTATATAATATACTCTCTAGTATTTTTATAGTTAGGTATTAATCTAGCTACATTATATGGTAAATTATTGGGGAATATAGCTTCAGATTCAAATCTGTATACATATAAATTTACCCTTTTGTCGTGGAACATAGATAAATAATTCTGTAGTAAATTCCTAATAGTTAATAGCTCTTCTAATTGGTCTGCTACAGATTTTTTTACTATACTAATTTCATCTAAATTAAATGTAGTAATAGTTTCAAATTCTTCTATTACTTGGTCATTAATTTCTGTAGGAGTAGCTAAAGTATATAAATAAAAAGAAATTTTATAGAATTGTTTACCTCTCATTCTTTCTTTATCTACACTATTAATTCTAAATAGTTCTCTAGTCATATCAGAAGAAGTAACAATAAACATATCATCTACTTCAGGTTTTAATGTTCCTGGTAATACTACAGCACTACCTTGTATAATAACATCACCATCTACATCTGATTGAGGATCTAATTTTTCAAATTTATATATAGGAAAATTGGAAGTTTTATTAAACTTAATAGGTGAATCATCTCCTAGTAATTCTTCTACATTATGTAAAGAAACTTCATTTAAACTATTAGGAATATTAATAGATAAAAAATCTATATATGTAGGTATCTCGTTTAAAAACGTAGAGTATGTTTCTACTGTCTGTTTTAAGAAATCTTGTTTCGTTACATTAGCTATATTAATATCATTAACTATTTTAGCCATAATATATTTTACTTATGAGTTATATTAATATTAATGAGTTTTAATAAAAAAATAAAAGCTACTCTAATTAAAGAGTAGCTTGTTAATATTATAAATTAGTATAAGTTTTCATTAACCTTTTTATTGATTCATTTTCCATTTCGGTTTTAATAGCTACACTTTTCCAAGTTTCATAGCCGATTTTTAGTGCTGAAAAATTTTGTTTAAGTTTTTCGTTTTCTTCTTTTAGTGATTTGTTAATTTCATCTGTACTATATAAATTACCTTTTAAAGCTAGAATATCGGCTTTATATTTATTACAACAAGAAACTTTATACGAAGATTCAGTTAAAAATTTCATATCTAAATCTTTGATTTTCTCAACAAGTTTCTCATTTTCATGTTTTAAATTACTAACCTCACCTCTTAATTTTTCATTAACTTTATGAGAATTATCATGACCTAATTTATAATAATCTCTTTGTTCTTTAAGAGTTTCATTTTCTTCATATAATTTAGGGTATAGAGTCTTTAGTATATAATCACTAATTTCACCTCCAGACTTAAAATCATCCATGATAGAATTTAGTGAAGCTTCTTTAACTTCAATGAACAACGCATCTTTATCAATTACATTAGATTGCATTAATTTAATCTCTTCTTCAAGATTAGAAATAACTTTATTCTTATAATGTAGCTCTAAAAGCAGTTTCTCATAAGCATTAATAATAGTAGTTTGAATACCTAAATTATTAACACCTTGAGATAATGATTTAACACATTGATAAATTCTTGACTGTTTATTATTCGACATAATGTTTTCCTTTTAATAGTTTTTTATTTACGACGGTTAAATTTAAAACTTACTTTAGACTTCTTATTTAATTTATTAGCAATAAATCTAGGGAATAAATCTCTAAAGATATCATCATGTTTACTAGGAATTCCGCTAGAATATAATCCAACTCTAATACTTTTTATATACATAAAATTAGACTCGAATATATTAATGATAACTCTACAACACTCATCTCATAATAATATGTAAACTCACTGCATTCTTGGTAACTTTCTTCACCTGAATCAAATAAGTGTATATCATAATTTATTTCTAAACCATCTACAGTTATATCATAATAATTATACTCACTATACAACTATATACATATTTATCAAGTAAACCCTTTTCGTATATAACTTCACTTGTTAATTCAGTAACAACTTTTATTATCTTTTCAATTAGATCTTGTTTTATATCTGACATATTATATCTCCTAAATTAAACAGTTTAATTATATTATTAATATATATTTGAAATTTTAGATATTACAGTAAGAGGAACATAGTAAATATTGAAATAATTTTTAAGTATATATTATTTATATAGAATAACAAGTTTAATATCAATATAATAAATAGGAATTATATGAATATAGAAGAGACTAATAATACTACAGATAAAATTCTAACAAGAGATTTCTTATTAGAATGTTTTGAGTGTGATGAAGAAAAAGGAGTATTAATATGGAAAGATAGACCTTTACATCATTTTAAAAGTTTAAAAAGCTGTAATAGTAAATAGCAGACACTCAGGTAAACTTGTTAATACTATAAATAGTAGAGGGTATAATACAGCAACTATTGATAGTAAAAAATATGTTGCGCATAGGTTGATATGGAAAATTGTGTACGATGAAGAACCTAATATAATAGACCATATTAATGGTATAAGACACGATAATAGAATATGTAATTTAAGGAATGTTACTCAAAAAGAAAATGTTAGGAATAGATGTGTTATAAATAGTAGAAATACTTCTGAATACGAAGGGGCATCGTTAATATCAACGTCAGGTAAATACTCTTCTCAATTATATATCGACGGTGTAAATATGAGATTAGGTAATTATAATACACCTGAAGAAGCAGCTTTAGTTAGAGAATTGAAAGCTAAAGAATTATACGGTGACTAGTTCTATTCTAGTTGCGGTAGAGACGAATTACTAAGCAATCTAATAGTTAAAGTAGAAGAAATTAAAAAAGATAAAAATAATATAAGACATGATTATTTTAATAATAAACTCAGATCCAGTAACACGAGTGGATATATCGGTGTGATATATGTAAAAGATAGAGGTAAGTGGAGAGCTGAAATTAAAAAAGATGGAAAGAAATACGGTATTCCTCAACAAAGTACCCCAGAAGAAGCTGCATACTATAGGGAATTAAAATGTATTGAGTTATATGATGAAGATTATTATAATAAAATGGGTAGAAATATTATATTTGAGGAGTTAAAAGTGAAGGTAGAAGAAATTATATTAAGAGTTAGTATGTAACTCTTAATATAATTTATTTTTTACATAGTTAACGAAAACATCGAGAGTACTGACTCTTTTGATGCCCCACGTACAGCACCTCCTGAACCGTCTAATAGGGTTATTGGAGTTTTTATAAGTTTATCTAATTCTTCATTAGCTTCTTGAGAATATATTGCTTTAATCGAAATCATATCTCGGTATTTACTTATATTCGCAAAATATAAATGTTATAATTAATAACCACTCCCTTTCAGGACGTGAATAGACTATTTGTTCATCCTATATATTATTTATAGGAGCTAGATTTTTCTTCCACCATTAGCTTGTGGTTTTACTCCCTCGTAAAGGGATAGTCGTTGAGACTTCTCCATCATCATTACATGTTAAGGAGAGTGTCTGCATGAACGGGGATTGTTTAATAGTACTTAGGACTCTATTACCTTTATAGAGCTTTCATTTAACCATATACCATCTCTACGTTTTTTCTACTTTCGTGCCATTACATTTAGATTTTCATCTTCCGCTTTGGTGTAGAGCTTTACCCATTTACCTGCAATTAACCTAGAATAACACACCGATTACTCGATATGTAGTGAGTATAACTAATTCAGTTCTATTTAAAACTTATTTAATAAGTTATTATTAGTCATGTGATTTCACCATCATAATCCCTTGATTTATAAGGCTTTTTTTTATTTTAAGTCTTATAAAAATATTTACTTATATTCGCAAAATATAAATGTTATATTAAATAACCACTCCCTTTCAGGACGTGAATAGATCATTTGTTCATCCTTAAATAGTTAATTAAGGAGTCGGATTTTTCTTCCACCATTAGCTTGTGGTTCTACCTGGACGTAATCCAGTGATCGTTGAAGCTTATCCATCACCATTACATGTTAAGGATAGTGCCTGCATGAACAAGGATTGTTTAATAGTACTTAGGAATGTATCACTTTAATACATCTTTCATTTAACCATATACCATCTCTACGTTTTTTCTACTTTCGTACTGTTACGTATAAGTTTTCACTTTCCGCTTTAGTGTAGAGCTTTACCTGTTACCTGACAATTAACCCGAAATATGCACCAATTACTTGATACACAAGGCGAACAGTTGACTCAGTTCTATTTAAAACATATATTAGTTATATGTTATTATCAACTGCTTAGAATGACCTCCCCACCCTTCCAAATAAGCATTATTTGGAATAGCAGAATCTAACCATCTAATATTTTTTTTATCTAATTTAGGATAGCTATCAAATACATTACCACCAATATCCATCTTCATTGTTTCTTCTGTACTCAGTAACTTAACTTTCTGAGGAGCAATATTTAAATAACTCTCTACAGGATATCTTGTCGCAAGTACATGTTTCCCTTCAACCGCTTTACTAGTAATAAGATATAATAAATCCGTAATAGTAAAATCTCTCCCTAAGATTTCTTTAAAGAAATCTAATTTCTGTTCACCATCTTTAGTTTTAATTTTAAATGGAGTAGTTCTATTTTCTATAGACCTAGCATAAAAACTAATCATTTTTTCAAATGTCTTACTAGTAAAACTATCTACAGTTTCGCTTATAACATCATATTCTGTATCTGTAGTAGTTGTACTTATAATAACACTACAATCTTTAAAGTCAGCAAAAAATCTTTCTGCGTGATACATAAAAAAAGGGAAGAATGCTATAGCTGCTAAATGAATAGGTAGTCCAATATATCCATAGGGTATTTGTAATTCATTATAACTGTTAGAATCTAATTGTGGTGAAGATATTACAGCTCTAACAGCATAGTCTGTAGTCTTACCTATTAAGTTTCTCTGTATAATACCTTTTTTTTTACTAATTTTATTAGTTAGATGTACATATATCTCTTGTAATAATTCTTGTATCTTAAATTTAGTCATATCTCCTGTAAAATAATCATCTACATCTCTAATAGTATTACTTAAAGCTATTAATCTTTTATATAAGTCTGAAATTACATCTGCACTAGGAATACCATTATCTGTATTAAGATTAATATCTCTATAGAAAGGGGGGATTAGTAACCATTTATCTACAAATATTTCATCTTTAGTATAATGTTTTAATAGTTTAATCTTACTCCCTCTCAATTCGGATTCAGTTTCTTTCCATACTATTTTATCGAAATTATCGTATAAAAAATCTAATCCAGTTTCACCATTCTTATCTTCTACAATATACCCAGCGGAAGAAATAGAAAAATATTTAGTACCTGATACAATAGCTACTACTCTTCTATCCATTTTAGATAACATATTATAAAATACTGGATGTAAGAATTTCTTCTTTAAATCTACATAAGCGTATTGAAATTTTCTTCTCTTACTACCAGGTTTACCAAATATATCATATGAGAATAAACCATCTGATGTTGGTTGTTTGTCTCTATCAGTATATATAGGACTATCTATCTTTGGTAAATCATTTAGTCTTATTACTTCATTTATGTTTACTATATCTATTTTCAATCTAAATACCAATATATAATGTTTATTGATATTTAGATGTTTCTTTATTGATATATTTAAAAGTCTAATGCTTTACCGTGTTTATCGTTGTATTCTCTTTCACTTAATTTTGGGTTATCTTTAGTAGTTTTTACATAATTTTTGTATTCTGCTGCTTCTTTATCCCATTTATCTTTAAAATCTTTAAAACTGTTAGCCGCTGAAGTTTTTAAATCGTCTACAGCAGCTTTAACTTGTTTAATAGTATCAGGGCTACTTGGAGCGTTTTGTTTTAATTTATTATCTAAATTATTTACTTTAGATTGTATAGCTGGTGGCAATTTACCATCTTTAGCTTTTTTAGAGAAGAATGATATAATTCTACTTTTTAAATTAAAAAAGAAACTTTTAATATGTTCCCAAATAGATTTAGTTTGACCACTAACTTCTTCCTCTAATAGTGGAATATTATATTCTAGTAGAATGTTTTTTTTTGTTTCAATCTCAGTGATCATTTCAGTAAATCTAGTATGAAAGATATAATAATCTGATTTTTTAGTATAATTTGTATTTAAAAACATTTGTTATATAGGTAGTATATGTTTATATTAAAAAGTTTATTCAGAACATAGAAAATAAAAAAAGAGAATATATAGAATTGGGGTATATTTCAACCCCAATCTTCTATTACATCTGATAGAATATTTCCATTCTATTTTCAGACATAAATTTAGTTAAATCACCCCAACTATTAATTTTTTCTATAGTTGGTATATTATCAACAACCAAAATTCCGTATAGGTTTCCTTCTTCAATGATATCGATAACTAATGTTTCGTCGATACTTAGTAAATATTCTACTACTGCGCTAACATTTTGCATTTTTATTCTCCTAGAAAGGTTTAATTATAATATAAATAAGATATTATTCTTATTTGTTATTAATATTATATATACTTATTATCTTAGACTTTGCGGTAAATATAAAAAAGAATAGAGTATATTATATACTCTATTCTAATTAAATTTAAGCTTTAGTTACAGAAGCACACACAGTACATCTTACATCTACACCACCTTTACAAGAATTCATAACTCTCATGTTTGAACCATGCTCGGAATTTTGAAATTCATGTTTACATGAACATTTTTTAACAACACAAAAATCTTTTTTAGATGTAGTTGTTTTTACTTGTTGTTTAACAGCAGCCATTTTATTTTCCTTTTCTTTTTGTTATATAAATAGAATAATAGGGAATTCGCGTTCTTGATATAATCTTATGAACTCATTAATACAATCTTCGCCACCTTTTATGTAGTCTAAATTAGTTACTTCCTCTTTCCAATTTATACTAATATCTTTATCATTCACATAGTTTACAATATATCCTAAGTTTTTAAACTTTGAAATAAGTTCACCGATATGTAGTTTATCTATTTTTGATACATCTACTAAAAGGCTATCCTTTTCACAATCAATAGCTTTTTTAATACTTTCTAAAATTTCACTAATAATTGGTTCTGTTAGTTTATATATATTTCTTATTTTATCTCCTTTCACTTTCCGTAATAATTTTCTAGCATCATTAGCAGTTAACATGTATTTACCCCTTATTTCAATAGTCTAGTTATTAAACTAGACTATTGATGTTAATATTTTTTTAAGCTTCGCCGACTTTTTTAGCATCAGGATAGTGTGATTTAAAGGTAGGAGAATTAGATAATTCTGTATATGTAATAGTCTTACCTTTAATTACAACAGTTCTCGTACCTGATACTTTAGCTTGCGTTGCGCTATACCAATAAAATTTTGTCATGATTATTTTAAATAATTTTATATTAAACGTTTCTATTTAAATGTTATAGGGAGAATCTTGTAGGAATCCAATATATAGGTTCGTGTTCAAAATTATTAAAAATCTTTTTAACTAAATAACTAACTTCTTTATCAGTTAACTTAGGTTTGGTTAATTTCTCTTCCTTCCAACTAATAGTTAAAGTTTGATAATCTGGTTTATT
>Ga0316610_1000025_pt1 | contig 39796 bp, 45 predicted proteins | sample MIS2017111B_MG_FD_207677 | JGI IMG/M metagenome (GOLD analysis project Ga0316610, IMG submission 207677) | Microbial mat bacterial communities from Middle Island sinkhole, Lake Huron, Michigan, United States - MIS.2017.111B | ecosystem: Environmental > Aquatic > Freshwater > Lake > Sediment... | reverse complement strand
CCTACTACAAGTAATGTACTTACAATTGCACCTGACTTCGGACAGTTTAAATTAGATAATTTCTATTTCTATAATAGGAAACTGACAGACCTTGAATGTAGAGTATTAAGTAAAAGAGTATTTGATGAGCAGTTGGTTTTACAGACTAATAAGAATGGTACGTTTAACGCAACGGTAACTAATAGTGGTGCTACATTGGTATATGAAGAAGGTGATGTTAAAGTCTATACGAATAGTTATAGTAAGACATTTACAGGACAAGGTAATACCGTACAAGTCAGGGCGACTGGTGATTGGTTGGGAGTTTTGGAGTTTTTCTGTAATTCAGGTGGAGGTCTGATTGAGTTTCCTAATTATCTAATTAATGCAATTAATATTACTACAATAGAATTGCAGAATAATGCAGGTATTCCTGCAATTCCTAACGAAATTGGAAACCTAACGAAATTGGAAACTTTACATTTAACGAATAATTTAGTCAGTGCAATTCCTTCTGGAATAAGCGGTTGTGTGAAATTAACCGCTTTAAGACTTACAGGGAATCAAAATACGACAATTCCTATTGAAGTAGGCGATTTACCACTACTTACCACATTAACAGCCGATTATAACCTTCTTACTTCTGTTAATACCAATTTATTTACGAAATTGACGCTTGCAACATTGCAACTTAATAATAATCAGCTTAGTCAAGCGACATTAGAATCTTGCCTTGATTCTATACCCCTTACAATTGCACCTGCGTTGAGAACGATACGATTGGAAAACAACACAGGAAGTGCGGCAACTGCAATTAGTAGAGCTACGTTAATCGCTAATCTAAATGTGAATTATAACTATCTAATTACTATTTAATTATGGAAACAAATTATTCAAATACACATTATCTTCTTGATATAAGAGGTTTTACCGTTACTAAAATTGACAAATATGTAAGTACCTATGATAGTACATATTATAGATTAATTACAAAACAATTTTACAATACTTGGACTGAAGAAGATAAAATGACTATTCAGTCGTTTAATGAAGTTCCAAGTGGCTTTTTATCATTGGACTACATTTCTGAGAGTAGTAAAATGCCCGAAATGTAAAGGTACAAACATAGACTGGATAAAAAAATAAATAATGATAATAATATTATGACTAAATTAACGTTAATGAATAAATACAACTACATCAACTTTGAAGTGAATGAAAGTAGAATTTCAGAACATTCAAATATTGAGTATGTTATAGTTGATAAGAATTATGATGCTTGTTTTATAGATGAGATAGTTGTTGGAGAAGATAAAGTACATAACTTTTCTGTTGCATTAGTAATATTGAAAAGTGATGAAGAAATAGAAAACATTATAACTGATAGAAAAGCAAAGAGGAAAGAAGAGTTGGGAGTTGAGTGGGAAAACTATAGAAGAAGTAAATATCCATTCGTAGGAGAGTTTGCTGACAGCTACTATAAACAGACGAAGTTTGCTGTGAATGATCAAATGAATGCATATCTTAACAAGTGTATGGAGATAAAAACATTAGTACCTAAGTTTACTGATATAGAGGAATACAATATTGATGTTAGTTATGATGCATATTTAAAAGATATGTATGATGAATGGTTAACAGTTAAGTAACGAACATATATATATAAAAACTGCATTATGGAACAGAGCATACTAGCTCCATTGATCGAAGCAATAAAAGGTACAACACTACCAATACAGATAATAATGTTTATCCTTATTGGTGGTTTTATAATGATGTACAAGAATGCTCAGTTCAGAGATGATGTAATAAGTGTAATACGCAGACTGTTTAGAGTTGAGAACAAGACAAATTTGTTAAACAAACGGTTCTTTCACAGTTTAGCCTTTTACAAGACACTGATAAACTCAATTAAATTTATTGATAAACATAAAACAGATGTTTTTATTATCATTTTGAACAATAAAATTGAAACTGTAGTTGAAATGGTGAAGAAGTTTATAGTAGAGATAGATATAAACGACAGAGAAACATTAATTTCTTTTAATGAAAAGTTAATAACTAACATCGAAAATGTTATTACTCTGTATGAAGAAAGAATACTTGCTGCATTAGTAAGGAAATATGGAGTAGATAAAGGAGAGTGTATTTATACCTTTGCATATGTAAACGGTTTTAAACCATATCACGAAAAGAATATTGAGTTCATTATCAATGTTATAAACGGTATGGTAGTTAAGAACAACAACAAAATACAGATATTATCTTTTTATGTTGATATACTTGGTGTAGCATTAGATATCGCTATTGCTGATATTAACAAGGTGTTTAATAAATTTAATGGACAAATAAAGAAAATAATAGAAGGAAATGAGCTTAATTAAGAAATGTGAATGTCTTCGTTGTGGACATTCTTGGTACACAGTAAGACGGTTGAAATGTCCAAAATGTGGTGCGGGTGTAGAACTTATTTATATTACAGACGTATTTTAAACGTATATTCGTTTTAAGGGGTTATAATTAAAGGCTAACAACATTGTTAATATAAACTATCACCTTTTAATTAAAACCCCTTAAAAGGGCTTTAAAACGGTTTTATTTACATTTGAATATCATATATAAAACATTTTTAATTAAATTAACGTTTTCAGTGAAAGATATAATGTCTTTTTGTTTTTTGTTAGTGTTTATCAAAGCAATAAGACGGAGTAACAACTTTTGAGCTTGCTTCATAAATTATGTTGTTTTTTATTTATACTCTATATATCTAACTTTTAAAATAAAAATATTACAGCTTTTAAACAACGAAAAAAAGGGGTTAAATTAACTTGTGGTACAAATATACCTTTTGTTAATTTAACCCCTTTAAATGTGATGTAATGCGGTTTAAACGCCTATTCAACTGTTGTTAGTTCTTCATTGTTACATTCTAACAGTTTAATTTGTTGAGTAAGCAATGTATTTGTCTTTCTTTGTTCAATGACTAACTGTTTTAACTCATTTATCATTTTCTCACTGTTCTGAACTCTGATGTCAATTTTGTAATACCACAAAATGATCATTCTAAACAGCAAAAAAAGTCCTACTAATGCTCCTAAGAAAATAAAAAGGTACAATATACCTTGTAAATTAGTTAATAATTCCATAATAATGTAATGTTTTAAATTAAAGATATAATTTTATATAACTGTGGATCTATTCGAGATGACATTTCAACCATTATTCTTTTATACTCGTCTTCACAGTCATTATTAATTAATACGCTTTTAAGCCTTGAAATTTCAACTATTGAGTTTTCCCTATACATAATTGGGTTAAGGTTTAATAGTTGCTCATTTTGGTCTACAATAGCAGCATATAAGCTATTGTAAACTCGTTCTAATGTAGAATTGTTAATTTTCATAGTTAATATTTTTAAATTATTTTATATTCAATATTAAAAATTTTTTTAATAAAAACAAAAAAAAATTTGTTTACTATAAAGTCTCTATCTTTTTCATACTCTAATTTTCATTGGTTTTGATATAATTAACTATTAGAGCTATTAACTCTGCCTTTTGTTCAGGAGTTAAGTTATGAATGGTGTACTCATCATTAAGGAGTAGTTGTACGTCTGATGCGGTTATTTGTAATTCAAACATAGTTTAAGGTTTTTTATTTAAAATTTATTGTTTTTATTGTTATATATTCAGATAGCATTGAATATCAAATAGTTATGATATTGTTAAACATTTGATATTCAATGCTTTAATTAAATTTCAGACTTCAGTGTATAATTGTACTTGTAAATAATTGATATTGATATTCAATGGGTTACAAGGGTAAAATTGAGGTTTTAAAATAATATTATACAACTTTCAACGCTTCTATAAAGTAGTCACATTCAATTTCTCTAATACGCTTATCTGTTAATTCTTCGTATGTAAAATTATTACAACCTGACTCATAAACTATAACTAACATTTGACCTCGTTTAATTGTTATTCCTTTTACTATTTTAGTTTCCATTTTAAATTATATTTTATTTTATATATCTTACTTTTTTAATTTTTAATCAAAAACCTCTTCATACCATTTAGTTGGTATTACTCCATACAAACTTAACAATTCAATTATCTTTTTAACATTATCAGAGTAAGAGTCCGAACAAATATTTAGGTTAGTTTCAAAAATACATCTTTTACTTACTGGTATGTATTGAAGATTTTCATCATATATACTTGTCATCATATTATGGAATTGTTGTTTATTTATTTCTTTACTATTCATATTAAATATTTGTTTATTGTATATCTTTTTTTTATTTTTATTCATTTTACCAATTTCATTTGTCTTTATTTGTATAATTTCTTAAATACTGTTCTAACTATTTATCTTTTAACCATTTATCTAAGGTGTGCGCAAAATTCAAAATTTCAACCATATTACTATAGTAATATATATATGGTAGGTTTTTTGAATTTTGCGCACACTTCAATTAATTAACTAATATTCAATAATTTATAAAGCTGTAATTGTTTTCCACCAACTCTTTGTCTATACATAACAAAATTGTTCAATTCTTTTTTATAGTCTAAATTGTTATCAAAGCAGCATTGTTTAATTTCTTCTTTTGAATAACCAACATCATTTTTAAACAAAATTTTATCATATTCAAATGGAGTATTTCGCAAACCTTTAAAAGTATAAACTTCAGTAGAACTATCTCTCCAGTTATTAGAAATGAACAATAAGTCTAAAGCTACTTGTTTACTTGTTTTAACTGATAAAAAGTCTTTTTCTTTTAATTGTAATTCGCAATAAGTTTTTGCTATGTCAACTAACTCATTTTTACTCCATTTTGAGTTAAAGTCAAAGTCAACAACAGAGTATTCAGCTTTCAAGATGCAAAGTTTTAAAATTTGTTTATATTCTTTATAAGTACATTTAGAAAACCATTCATTAACTCTTTCAATATTATATCCAAGAGAAGTAATGTCATTAATATACTTACTCGCTTTCTTATCATCATTTCTAATTTTATCCCAGTCCATTGCTTTATATTTAAATGTTTTAACAGCTTTAATATCTTTAGTTATGTTCTTAGGGAGTTCTTTGTTTAACTCTAAATATCTGTTGTTGTGAATGCTGGAGTATGTCGTCAATTCATTTTTGAAACAATTGTAATTAGAGTTGAAATAGTTAAGTAGCATATTAGTATATTCTGTTGTAATTTCAGTATTGTGAAACTCATCTTTTATTCTATCAATTCCATCTTTCATTAGTTTAACAGTTTTATTGTTATAATAGTAATAAATGTTTTTAACATCACCTTCTTTGTTCAACCTGTTATCTCTGTTTATTAATTGTTCTAATGACGATATGCTCATTATATCATTTTGGCTATATGGGTTGATAAAAAAGCAATTTATATAGTCATCTAACCCTATACCCACCTCACTCACTTTAGTCGTTAAATAGGTGCTTAAAATTGAAAATTCGGGGTTCTGTATATCCGTGTGATATTGTTCTAAAAAACTTTCATTTTCATCAGATATTAAAACTTTACATATTTTTTTATCTTGTTTATAATAGTTATAAATATTTTGTATTCCCTCTTCAACATTATTTATATAAACTAAATTAACTTTGTCTGTATCTAAGTTAGTTTTTACAAATTTTAAAAAAGGTGTATAAACAATATTAACTTTCATCTTTTTAATGGCGTCAAACCTAATTACATATTTAGTATATCCAGGAACATCAAATAATGGTGTTGCAGTCATCAAAACTGTGTTTTTATAATTATTATTCAAAATAATGGTAAACAGTAAATTCATTATGTTATGTCTATAATATTCAGTAACTAATGTATGCACTTCATCAACAAGAACATTAATATCTGTCATTGTGTTTACTTCTTCATTTAAAACGAAAGCATCATAAGTGCAAACATAGAAACTTTTATCTAAGTTGCTGGTATTACTTTTTAATAAGTTACCATTATATTTTTCAATTAATTCATCTCTTAACTTCTTGGTAGGTGTTAAAAAGATAACAACCCCTTTAGTTTTATAGTATTCAATTGTGTTATATGTTTTACCTGTTTTAGTGTCAGCAATTAACATCATTTTATTATTGAAATTAGTGAAGATGTTATTTTCTAAAAAATCCATTTCTGTTATAATGTTATCTCCGAACAACCTTTTACTGTATGTTTTTGTTTTGCTGTTTATCTTTTCATCACTTTTTAAATATAAGTCAACTTTCTCCTGTATGGTGTCTTCTTTCTTAAAAACTTCAACAACAGATGGTAATAAAATATTTTTATGTATTCTAACTGCATTAGTCTTTTTAACATTTCCCCAGTTATATGTTTTGATCGCAGCAATTCTTTTGTCTAATTCTGTTCTATAAGTAACATCATCGCATAAACTTTCTAAATATTCAATGATATATTTTTCATCTAAGTTCTTTCTGCTATACAAATTAAAAACAGTTGATAATAATTCTTTATGAAATGTGTGTTTAGTCTTTCCATTATTCTTTCTATCAATTAAATCTTTGCTTAACGTCTTTTTGGTTAAACTTTTAATAACATCAAGTTGTTCAGTTTTTGTAAGTATTAAAATATCATCACCATTTATAACTGAGTCATCAATTATTCTATTTTTATTATCAAGTTTAATTCTATATTTTGCTATTTGTTTTTCAGATGTAACAAACTCTTCAACATCTCTAATGAACGATAATGAAATTGTGTTATTATGTGTTCTATATATTTCAAGTTCAGCTTCGTCAGACAATAATCTACTAACAACAAACTCAGTAGGGTTGCTATTTGCAAAAACTTTATCATTTGAAAAGAAAACTGGTTGAACACTTCTTGATAATGATGTATCTATGAAACCAAATTCAACATTAACAGCAAGTAAAATTTCTCTTGTGATAGAAAGGTATAAATTTCTAAACTGTTTGTGTGTTAAGTGTTTATTAACATACATATATATATGTAAACCTTTTCCGCTCACAGACTTTTCAATGTATGTAGTTGATGTGTTGGTTGTAAAGTAATTGATGATGGTGTTTAATGTCATTGTATCCATATCTTCTGTATGGTCAATGTCAATTACAATGTAAGGATAGTAGTTAACAGTAGTGTCATCACTCAACCTCAACAATTTATCTGTTGTTTGAATGTGGTAATAACTTTTATTCTTAAGTGAAATTGCTAATTTAGAGTCATTAGCCTTTTTAGCAGATCTAATTTTAATAACTAACATTGATGTTTCAACTTTCACATCTTCAATAGTTAAAATTGTTGCTTTTGTAGAATATACACCTCTAAATGCAGGGTATAAATTAAAATTATTCATATTGTTCATCTTATTTTTATCACAGTTAATTTATATAGCGGAGGAGGGTTAATTACTCCCTCCCGATGAACTGAGAACCGCTTTTGGTAATGATGGCTTAAACAAATAAACCATCATCTATATACAATAAATAAAAAACAATTATTATGCTTCTTTGCTTGCACTAAATTTTTTAACATAATCACTTAATTCAAAATCAATATTATCTAATTCATCTAAACTCTTAGCATTTTTTCGTTTAGAACATATTAATTTATATCCATCTGATTGTTTAGCACTCTTAATTCTATTAAGTTCATCTATTTTAGTTTTTAAATAATCAAGATGTTCATAGTTTTTTCTAACAAGTTTAACTTTTTTTGAATATCTATATGTTTCATCACTTCTAAAATAGTTCAAACTATGACCATTATATACTTTATTTAATGGTTCTACTTCCCAAACAGATATTTCAGATGAACCAGATATATTATCTATAACTTCATTAACATTACCTTCGCAAAACCATATATAATCAGTATGATTTACACCAGAAGTAGCTTTAATTACTACTCCGCTTTTTAATTCAGTTTTAATATTACCGTTAAAACTTGAACCATCTTTTTTAAATACTTTTAACATTTTCATTTTGTCTTTATTTTTTTTATAATGTCTTTTTGTATTGCGGAGGTCTGGTTTATAACTCCAGACCATAAAGACATTTTCAACCGCTTTTTATACTATATATATCTCAATTTAAAAAATTTTTTTATGTTTCTTAACTTTTTTTTCAAATTTATTTTTATCTTCATAATTACACCAATTATCTGCAGTGTTACAGTTTCCATAAATTAAATTATTAAGCTTTACGCCATATTTTTCTTCAAATTCTATAAACGTACCATTAAATTCTTCTGCCGTATCTAAATTATATAAATGTGATATATTATGTATTTTACCTATTTTGTTTTTTTTACCTATAACACTCCAGTTTTTATGTGACTTTCTAGTTGACTTATTGCACATTGTATTTATAGATGGTTGATGTAAATTATATTTTGATATTAATTCACTTTGAGTACCAGTAAAATGTTCATTTGTTTTAATATTTATAAAGTTAAATATTCTATTATCTTGTATGTCTTTCCTGTCTATACCATTATTACACACGCACGCTTGCGCTGCGTTATATCCATTATAAATAGTATCGAATTTATTTATATAATAATTTTCTAATTTAACAACATCTTCTCTATTTTCAGCATATTCTAATATTTCCCAAGTAAATTTATCTCTATCTAGTTCTATTAAAGCATAAAGAAACTTAGTATTCTTAATATTTCTTTTCTTATTATAACGACCTAATGTATAATGGCTATTAATTCGATCTCTTAATGATCTATTTGTAGAACCAATATAACTCATATTATTCAATACATTAGTAGCAATATAAACTTTAAACTCTTTCATAAAAATTAAATATTTTATTTATTATATAGTATATATACTTAATTTTTAAAAAGTTTTTTAGTTTTTTAATTATTTTTATTGATATATCGCATCTTTTAAAATGTTATATCGCATCTTTTAGTAGCGAAGCTTAATATACAACAAAAAAAGACATTATCATTTAAAAGAAGAGAGGTTAAACCGTATGAGACGACAGTTTAACCTCTATAAAAAAATTAAAAACTTGAAAATGATGCTAATGTAAGTATTCCCTGACATATATTAACATTACGTTGCGGGAGAGGGAATTGAACCCCCGACCTCGAGGTTATGAGCCTCGCTAGCTACCACTGCTATCATCCCGCAATATATGTGATAATAGTTTAACCAAATGAACTACTATCTTAACTATATACCAATTTAAAATATATAATTATATACAAAAAAACGAAGTTGAAATGATGGCTTAAACAAATGAACCATCATCTTAAATTATGACTGAATGAACATCAGGTATATATATTAAACTTATAATTATAATTAACAATTTAAAAAAGTTTTTGTTTTTTTTACCTATCTGAAATAGATGGTATCTTCTGAAATAGTTCATCACCATTAAAATATCTGTTTAATATCAACCACATTTCTCTCCTTTTACTCTCTACTTTTGTCTTACATTTATATACAATGCTGAACCCCTTTTTTAACGCATTACAGCCACTTTCTTTACATTGGTGTACTTCACGTACATTTTGATAAAATAGTTTATAATAAGCCCTCCCATTAGCGTTATAGCAGTCTCTACAATGTTCTTTCAGCCTCCTCTCAAAATTCATCGTTCTTCCCAGGTAGACTATGTTTCCTACTTCTATCCTGTAAACACTAAATTCTCCTTCTTTGTTCATACATTTCATACATTAAATTTTTTGCCTAATAAAAATGTTAATGTCATTCCAAGAATAGTGTCCTTATCTTTAACTCCATCAGTTATTTGGTGAATGGTTCGATGTTCAACATTAGTTATTTTAACTCTTTTACAGTCTTTCCTACGAAACCTTAACCACTTCGGTAAAATGTGATGCTTTTCGATATAACCAAATTCACCACTTACATCTGAGTATCCTGTCATAACCTCTCTTTTTAGTTATATATTCAACATTTAAAGAAAAAACATACATTTTCATTAAAAAGTTTATAATTATTTAATGTATCCCTTTCATTTTCATCATTTTATTTTAAAGTGATGATATATAGAGTATAAAAATATGCATAACTAATATGAACAAAGATTTTGAACAGTATGAAATTGAAGGTAGAGATAAATTTAAAGCATTATTCGTACCACAGTTTCCAAATATTAAAAACTTAACATTTACACCAATTGAAGATAAAAGATGTTATGATGCTACATTTAAGATAAATGACATTATTTACATTGTTGAAATTAAGCAAAGAGATTTCTCATACAGGAACTGGAAAGATATGTTGTTAGAGTATGATAAATATACTTCGCTGTTAAACATTAGAAAACAACTACTATTGAAAGCATCATCAGAAGTTCGCTTACTTTATGTTCACACATATGAGTGTATAAACGATTATATGAAATACATAACATTACCACTTAACTTATCTAACTTCATCATAAAAGATTTACCAAGGAGCAAAGTGCTTGACAATGGGGACAAGCCAAAGTTAATAACATATCTCCATAATTATAATGAAATAAAAAACAACATAACAACATAATGAATTATATTAATAACACTGATTTTCAAGCTGAAATAGTTAACTGTATTAACAGCAACATCATTTCAGACAAACTAACTAAGATGTTCATACTATTAATTGACAACATCTATACATCGTTTTATACACCAAATATGTACGAACACGATATTAAAACTGATGTGCTGTTAAAGTGTATAAGCAACATCAACAAATTGAATGTTAATGACTACGACAATCCTTTCGCTTTTTTCACAACATACATCAAGAGACATTGTATCAACTATTATAAAAAGTATAATAGGAAAGACAAAATGGTATATCTTAGCGAAATAACATCATACTAACAACGTGCTCACTCTACCTCTTAAAGTAGTTAAGTTAGTAACTATCGGAACTACATTAACAGGTGGAACGGCAACAGCTAATCCAGCAGCAACAGTGTTCAAATATGTAATAAACTCTGATATGAAATCTATTAACAAATCTTTCAAGTTCTCAAGGTCGTTTTTGATGCTTATCTTTCCAGCGTTCGTTACATTAAATTCAATCCCTGCATCATTCATTAATATCTCTGCTGTAGAGATATTTAGTCTTATGCTATCAAGCAACACCACTAACTCTGCTATACTCGTACTTCCTTCTGTAAACTTCAGGTTGAATGTTTTACCATTTGGAAACTGAACTTTAAATTCAGTACAGTTTATCAACTCTATGATATTGCTTTCATCTGCTACATAAAAATCAATATATGCTCCTTCACTTGAACCGATTACAAAACTGTTGGTCTGTGTATTCATTGACACAAAAGCATTTTCTTCATCAAGCCAAGTTATGAACACATAACTACCAACTAACGGCACATCAGCTTTAACTGTTCCTGTTCTGCTTTCTGGTGAACCATCATATACAGCATCAGTGATGTTTCCAGCACTGTCTACTTTTAATATTGCTGGTGTCAGCTTTACTCCATATAGTATAGTATCATCACTCACCATTCTTACATCACAAGTTAAGTGATTGACAGCGTTATATGTTTCTCCTCGTTCATTTACATCTTTAACTCTATATGTTGTCATCACTACTGCTAATGCACTGTAAAACTTAGTGTTCGTATTCACTAACTTCTTTAATACTTGTTCTAATTTGTTCATTACTTTAACAATTTTTTTGTTCTTTCTAATATTAACTCCATAGAGTTGTCATATGTTTCAACAGAAATTATTGGCTGCAACACATTTCCAGTAGCTGATTGGTTAAGCATATATGATGACAGTCCACCAATAGTAAAGTTTATGAAATCTTGCAGTAGTAACCCTATCGACTCTGAATAATCACTCGGCTGTCTAACATAAGCATTTCGTTTACTAATTAAATATTCAATAGACGAACATACAAGAACATATTTTATACACAAATATGTTGCTGTGATGTTCGTTGCATCTACTTGACTAAGGTATTTAGTTCCAACAGCATAACCAAATACAGTATTCACATACTTACCATCCTCTTTACCATAGTTCCAATTGCTACGAAGGATTAACGATTCTATTTCATCTTTCATATTAGATGTCTTTATTTTAGTCATAAAGAATTTATAAAAGTTAAAATCAGTGTTCGTAATGTTTCTCGCATTTTCTTTATACTTTATCAATATTAGTTGTATAAAAAGATCACTTAACACATCATTTTTAACCACAGACTTCAATGCTTCATACTCAGTTGACAATGCTTGATAATTTAGTGGATTATAAACTTCACCTCCATAAGTACTGTTTCTTACTGTAGTAGCTCTGTCTAATTCTATACGTAATGTTCTTTTCATAGCTTCTACGCTACTCCACACTGTGTTAAATGTTTCTATGAACGATTGAACATATCTTTCGTCTTGTGATATGTCCGCAGCTCGGAGATTTATACAATAGCTTACAATAGTATTAACATCAACCTTTTTAATATTTCCATTTTCATATACAAGATATTCAAAGTTGCTGTTCAGTGATGTCTCAAAACATTGTTGTAATGACTTTAGTGCGAAATATACATCGTTTTTAATCTCTGACAACTGTAAGATGTTGTTGTCGTATGGAGTTGTAAAATGGTCATCACCTTTTATTCCGATACCAATTTTTGTACTCCCACCATCAATATTAATGTACTTTTCATTTTGAAGTATGATGCTGTTATTGTTCGTACCAAGTTCAATATATGTCAATCCATTAGTTTTCAATTCATTATACTCAACTTTTACGCCTATGTAGTTATCACCGTCTACATTAGTATATGGCTTGTTAACATACATCAACAGTTTATCACTCTTTAAGTTAATTAAATAGTCTTTAATATACATTTCTAAGTTGTTATCCACTTTTACATCAACAGTGTCATAATCAGTTGCACCTACAATGTAGTAGTCTTCATTGCTCGTTTTATTCATAAACACATTAGCACCTTCTTTTGGTATCGTAACATTCTTGCTCCCGCTCGGAGATGGAGACAACTTCGCATTGTAAACGAAGTTAGATGTATTAGGATTTCCAATGTCAAAATCAGCATCAGATAATTCAACATCAATTGTATTCTCTTTAAACAGTTCGCTTGTTGTAACCACTTCATTTACTACGATATTTTGAGGTGCAGTTACAACAGCAGGCTTAAACCCTTCAAAGTATTTAGTGTACTCTCTGTTTATCTTTGTTTTAACGCTTTTAACTAATGTTAAAAACCTTCTTCTTTCATTAGTAATATTAACTCCAGCTAAATTATTCTGAGTTACCTTAGTACCATCTTCTAATACAAATTCAATTGTATTAATATTAACTTCAAGCATATTTAACATATTTTCAATAGAATAACAATATGCAACTACACTTCCGTTTATTTTATCTTTCGCAGCTTGTGATAATAATGGATATAGCCCTTTTATAACTTTTAAGTCTTTTTCAACAGAACTTGTAACATAATTACTAATTAAGAAAATTGTTTGATTATTATTAATCGGTTTAGGTCTATAGTCTAAAATGAAACTGTCTCCAGTTTCAACGTGAGTAAGTTTAAAGTATGATGTTGTATTAACTGCTCTGTAAGTGAAATTTCCTTCTGCACAGTTAAAAACATCTTTAATAAAAGAAGCATTAGTAATACTTTCAAGATATTCTAAGTTAAATGCATTAGGTAAAGCAGCATTACTAAATAATATAGAAATGTTAATTGGGACTTCGTGAAATACCACACTTAAATTTTGTCCATTGTCAAAAAATACATCAGTACCATTTTGAGTATTTATTAAATGTGGATATAGTTCTTCTGTATAGTTAATACTTTCAACTCCACCACCAGTAGATAAAACTGTTCTTGTTGTGTATAAACCTCTGTTGCTTGTATTTCCATTCTCAAAACCAAAATTATAGTTTTCATTACCTTCATAAACACCTTGTACTCCACCATTAAGAATATTCGTTTTCACATATGTAGCTTTGTCTATTGTATTAGGTTCATATACAACGCCACTATCAACTATAGCATTACCGTTGTTAATAGTTCTACTTTTATACCCATTGTTGCTCTTGTTATAAGCATCAATAACTTTATCTAAGTTAATTTTATCAATGTCTGATAAGTCGTTGTTAACTATTCCTACTTGGCTCTGAAGTACATTTTCTATTACAACTTCACCAAGTATATACCTCTTTCTTGCTACACCAGTAACGCTGTATGGAGACTCTCCGATTGGAGATGCTAACTTCTTTAAAATGTCTTGAATGTTCTTCATTATATAAATTTTAATTATTTTTAAAAATAAATTGAAACTTTTTGTCACTTCGTTGTATAATATTACTTCTAATTTGTTAAACAAAGGAAAAAGAATATCAAAAAATTTACATTATCATTTCGTATTTATTATCATCACTTCAAATTCCCTGTTCCTTAACAACCTCTTGCTAACGATATACTCACCATTAACATTTTTATACTTACAATATTTTAATAGTTCATTTCTTACATCTTCCCCATTATGAATCATCTTACAGATTTTACTCTTTTTAAAGTATTGAAACCCTGTCCCCATTGCAAAGTGTGTCATAGCAATTACAATGTTATTATTACAACCGACTAACTCACTTTTTACAAGTTCATAATAAATGTTGAAGTCATACATTAACAAACTGTCTGCCTGTTCAATGCTTATCACATCAAAATGTTCATCGGCTTTAATTTTATGTCCATAACCAATAGTCAGTTGACCTGCTGGACAGTAATATGGCTCACTACGAAACCCTTCACTCTGTTTCAGATGTTGTATCACAATATCTTTCATATCATCATTCTTAACAACATAGGCAGATATGCAAACTCTTTCTACTTCAACTGTAGTGAAACCGAAACATAAAGGAAACAAACAAAGCATTAATATTATAATTATCTTCCTCATATTAAATATTGTCTGTTATGAATGTTACTTGACTGTCAGTATAGAATTTTACTCCAGTTGTAATCTCTTGTCTGTATCCGATTGATGGTGAGAATGTTCTAACAACTTTATCAACATAAAACGTAAATGACTTAGCTACATCTAATTGGTTATCCCCTGTTTTATTAATTCTATATTCAACTATATCTCCAATGTTTACATATGAACTGTATGGAAATCCTCCAAAGGTTGTAAAACTTCCTGTGTAACCATCATCTTCCTTTTCATCATATCTACTCTTAACAATTTCATTACAAGCTTCCTGAGTTAAGTTAGGAATGTTTATATTTATTATGTTAGTTTCATCTGACTCTAACACTATGAAATCGTTGAAGTCATCTCCAGTTTTCTCAACATTAGCAATTGCTGTACGCATTTCAACATCCGTTGCATCTATTGGTAATATCTGTAATGCCTGTGCTATTTGTAAAGCATCTTTATCATCAGGATATATTGCTTTCAGTACTACTCCACTGTCCTGTATGCTTTTACATACCACTATCGTTTCTGATTTTCCTGTGTCAGTCCACTTCATATTATCCTCGATTATTCTGTTATAAACTCCATCATATTGCGTTTCCATTCTACTAACGAATTTATGATAATAAACATAATCATCTACAACTTCATCTTTAACATCTTGTAATGAAGGGTTCTTAATCAACTTCTGAATATCTACACCACTTCGTCTGTACCAATTTCTCCAACCTACATACAATCTCTTTTCTGGAATGTCTATCCCTATTGTATTATTTCTTGATTTAAAAACATTTTTAAAGTAGATATACATACCAAATCTATCTTTTAATATCTTTAATATGGTGCTTGCATTATATCTGTCTTTTATCAACAGCTTTCCTATCGAATCTAAGTTATAACAAAATATTTCATAGTCAACAGTTACATTAATGAACATCCAGTACAATATATGTGCAAGTTTCAATGTCTGCCCTTCAAATCTATTCCCAGCTTCTACTACATCTTTTTTAAGTGGATTAGGGAATGAATTCTTTAATGTCTTTCCAGTCTTTAATTTATACATCTCATCTTCACAAGTGAAAACAACGCTTGTTTCATCCATTTTATATTCAGTTATGTAACCATCAAAAACCTGTTTCATTACTCCGTCATATCCAGCTGCAATAGTTATTCTACTTCCTTTACGGATCTCATCTTCTTCAAGGTTGTTATTCCTAACGATAACATTATTACTATCAATTGCATACCCACGCTTGCTAACTATAACTTCTGCTGTGTTAGTAAGAGAGTTAACATCGTCTACAACAGTAAACGATTCAACGTGTTGAATGATTAACATTACATCGCTTTGTGTAACTCTGTTGAATGCATCAATTTTCACTTCGTATGTAATCGGTAAAGAATATTTAAACAGTTTTGCCATAAAGTCTTTTGTATATATACAAAACACATTAAAGATATGAAAGAAAATATAACTACATTCTCTGTTTTGCTTGATGATATCACATACACTGCAGAATTTAGATCGCCTACTATTGAGGAATGTAAAGATTACTTTAACAACACCAACATCTATGAACGAGATGCACAACTTGCTAAACGTTGTTTCGTTTCTGGAGACAAAGAAATGGTTAATTTTGAAGAGTCGTTTATAGCACTTAGACTGTTACAAAGCTATTCACATTTGCTTGCTAATTTATTTAACTATCAAACTGTTGATTTTAAATATATTAAAGATGAACACATTTTTACTGTTAACATTGATGATAAAATAACAGAAAAGACATATAAAGGAACATTTTCTGAACCATCATTTAAAACTATGAAGAGTGTTATGAGTAAAATGTACTCTGGACAAGTTTTTGAAGCTGAATATGACTTAGCTATTAAATGTTTTGTTGATGGTGATAAAGAACTGTTAAAACACACAGCATATCCTCAGTTGTTTCTATCTTACAAAAGCTATATGTCAACCATATTTAATCTTGGTGATGCAGAAGTAAAAAAAAAATAGATGAATGTTACATAGGTAAGAACGATTACCTTAAACAAATGGAAGCATTAATAATTGAACATACAAGAATTAACCCATATGATGATGCAATGACATTGGAGATGTTTGCACAAGCCTATGGTGCTGCTGTTTGGATTGCTAACAAAAATATAATAAAAGCAAAATAGTAAAATATTAACATATGATACCTACGAATAATAACCAAATACCGTTTAGAGTTTCTATAATTGATCAAGCTACACAAGAGATGAAGCGTATTCAAAGAAATACTGAAAACTCATTAAACGGTATGACGAGAAGTCAACAACATTATACAAGATCTATTAATGATACTCATTTAAAGGTGTTACAGCTTCGCAGAGAACAACAAACTGCATCAAGGGCAAGGATTAGAGAGATTAACCAAGAGATAAGAGCATTAAACCAATTAAACGCTGTAAACAGAAGAGGATTAACTCAAGCTAATACATCAAATAGAGGTATGGGTGGTATGAGCAACTTGATGGGTATGGGAGGTGGAATGATGGGTGCTGCTGCAACTGCTGCAATGGTGGCTGCTGAAGTAGCTAAGTATGTAATCAAAACTGGTGCTCAATACTCTCAAGGAGAAAGTCAGATGCAAGCACTTGTTCAAAACTCTGCGCAGACAGCAAGTCTATCTGATACCGCATTAGCACTTGGTAGAGCAAGTATATTCACATCAAAACAAGTGCTTGATCTACAAATAACATTGTTAAAATACGGTTTCACTGTTGATGAAGTTAATAAATCAACACAAGGACTTATTACTATCGCTGAGGCTACTGGAACAACTCTTGCTGATGTAAGTGAAGTAGGTTCAGCAACGCTTAGGGGTTTTGGATTAGAAGCTCAAGAGATGTCAAGAGTAGCTGACGTTATGGCAGCATCTTTTGTAAATTCAGCATTAGATATTACTAAGTTTAGAGAGTCAATGAAGTATGTCGCTCCTGTTGCTAAACAAGTTGGTTTCTCATTAGAAGAAACAACAGCACATTTGTCTGCACTTGCTAATGCTGGTATTAGTGGTTCACAAGCTGGTACATCACTTAGAAGAATTTATGCTGATGTAGGTATTCTTGCTGAAAAGAGTAATGTAAGTGTACAAGAAGCGTTTAGTATGATTGCAAGAGAAGGTATTACAGTTGCTGATGCTTATGATGAAGTAGGTAGAACGGCTCAGACTGCTTTAGCAGTTCTTGCTGATAGTGCACCTGTTGTAGATAGGTTAACTGAAGCATATAATAATGCTGGTGGTTCTGCTAAGAAGATGTCAGACATTATGAAGGATAACTTGTTAGGGGATTTTGAACAATTAAAAAGTAGTGCAGAAGGACTTGCTATACAGATGAATAAAACTGGTGGTAGTATAGACAACTTCTTACGAGGGTTAACTCAATATGCAACAAAAACATTAGATATTTTTAGTTGGGTTGAAGAAAAAATGGTAAGCATTGCTGGATTATCTGGCTTTGATTTATACTTAGCTGCATTAACTGGAGGAACAAGTTTAGGTATTAAATCTGCTGGTAGTGTAGCAGAGAACGTTATATCAGATCGTAATATGAGTGATGCTAAAAGAATTATGAGTGGTAGTTTGCCAGATGATAGAAAGAGAGCATTAGTAACAAGACTTATTGGTGAAGAAGGTTATAATTCTTTAGTTAGACAACCTGAAATGATGTTGCCAAATGTAAGATTAAGACAGAACAGATTTGGTGTACCAACAACTGGATTATCAATGACTGGTAATGCTGTTGATATGTTCACAAATGCTCCAGGTGCTACACCATTAGAAGGACAGACTAAAGTTGAAGGTGGTTGGAAATGGATATATAGAAACGGGGTGTGGCAAAAAGAAAGTCAAGTGAGCAGTGGTTCAGCTGGAGGTGGTTCATCTATTACAAGACAAGCTGCATTTGATGCTTGGAAGCAACAACAAACTGTTAACGGAGGTACAATAAGTAATGAAGCAGTTATTAACGCTGGTTTCTCTGAATTTGTAAGAACTAAAGATCCAAAGGCAGCAGCGAGCAGAGGTTTGTCAGACAAAACAGCATCAACATTAACGGAGTTGTCTAGATCAGCTACTATCAAAGAGATTAACTTAAATATTACAAATATGAATGGTGTGAGCGGTGACATCGTTGTGAATAACTTAACTGAAGGAAAGTTAAAAGTTGGAGAGGCAATGACTGAAGTATTAATAGCTGCTTTACAAGATGCACAAGGGTACGCATCATTTAATTAAAAAAAGAACACATACATAATGGCATTAGAAAGATTTAATTCAGCCATCACTAACAAAATCCTTCAAAAAAGGATAAGTGATACATTTGATAAAACAAATCAGTTAATCGGTCCAGCTGCTTCAGTTTATACGACTGACTATTTAAACCTGTTAACGAAATTAGCAAGCACTAAAATAGCTCAGAATGGTATGCCAATAGTGGATCACGTAACCATAACAGCTGATATATTCAACACTCAGACAACTTCTGGTGCATATTCTAAACAAAGCATACCGACATTACAGAACAAAGTAAACAACTTAAAAGCTAAGAAAGATTACTTGATTAATGTTGGGGAATTACATTTAAAGAAGCTGAATGACGCATTTAAAATGGGTGAGAATAATCAGAACAGTAAGTTATTTTCTATATTGCTTGATCACGTGATCATAACTACTAATAGATCAAAAGAAATTGTTAGAACTGTTGTTATTGGTGATGACTCAAGCATTAATGAAATTATATCGAATGGGAATTTAGAGATTAACCTCTCTGGAATACTTGCTGGTAACAACTCATATCAAACTGACACAAAGGCAATAGAACAACTAAACGCATTATATAACTTAAAAAGTGATTTGTCTATTCAAAGCATTTACCTTAACAACCAATTTGATACATTTAAAATATTAATAGAAAACATTTCTTTTAAACAGCGTACAGACTATGGTAATTTAACAGATTACACAATTAACTGTATTGGAGTGCCAGCAACTTTTAATGCTGTTATAGAAGAACCGTTACAGAAGTAAAAAATATAGACAAAAGCTATGCCTGAAAAGAAGAAAGTAAAGAAAACAACATCAAAGAAGCCAATGTTTTTAAAAACATACATTAAATTCTTATGTGATAAAAAAATGGCTGCTGCTGAACTTGGTGTAAGTATACTGACTGTTAATAAATGGATAAGAGAGGATAAAGATTTAAAAGAGATTTTAAAATTTTTAGATGCTAAAAAGGGTTTATTGTTGAGTAAAGATCAAGTTATAATGGCATTAAATGATTGTGTGTATGCACGTCAAATGAAACCAATAGAAAGGTACTTAAATGCATATGACATTTTAATACTTAAAACTACTGTTGATGATAACGAAAAGAAAGTCGAAGAAGATGATCCTTTTTTATTTCCTTTTGGTGCTGAACCATCATTTTATGAAAAAGGTACACCTGAATATGAGGAATCTGTAAAAGGTGTTGCAGAGATAAATAAGAAATACTGTGGCAAAAAATAACGAATATCACCCATACAAGAAGCAACGAGACATTATGGATTACTGTCTTGATGAAACGAACAACTATCAATATATTGCTGTTACAAAAGGTAGACAAGTAGGACTGACATTAACAGGAATTAATATATGTATCAGATGGGCAAGTTATAACCCACAGTCAACCATAATGGTAGTACAACCAACATACAAACAGCTTAAAAAAGTTTTGAGGCAGTTTAATAAATATTTATCTCCATTAAAAAAGAAAGGTGTTGATGTTAATAAATCAGAGATGTTGATAACATTTCCTAATGGTAGTGAGATACTTTTAATATCTGGTGAAAGTGAAGACAGTATTAGAGGTAACACTCCTCATTATTTGTGGATAGATGAAGCTGCATATGTGAGTGACTATTCTTGGCAGGCAGCAATTGCACCTTCGTTGTCTACATCTGACTCAGGTAGAAAAGTGTTGCTATCATCTACTCCAGCAGGCAAAGGAAACTTTTTTCATACATTATATCACGCACCATTTACTAAATGCTTTAAGATAAAGTCATCTGAAAGTCCATTAATCACTGAAGAAAAGTTAAAGATACTTCAATATGGCTTGCCTGTTGACTTAATTGCTCAAGAATTTGAAGGTGAGTTCGTTGATGGTGGTGGTAAAGTATTCCCAAATATTGCTGTTTGTGCAACTATATTTGTATGGGAACAACCACAGAAACATAAACATTACTACATAGGAATTGACTGGGGTAAAGAAGATGACTGTACATCAGTTGTTGTAATGGATGAAGAAGGCAATGTAGTTTTTATTTACAGCGTAAGGTATATTAAGTGGAATTTAATTGTCGGTAACGTTGCTGAGATTATTAAAAAGTATAATGCTGAAGTGCTCGCTGAAACTAATGGTGTAGGATCTGTTGCATTTGATGACTTAATCGCAGCTTGTTCAACGGATAACATTGAAGGGTATAATATGAATGCAAAAGGTAAAGTAGATTTAATAGAAACAACAGTCGGTTCATTTTCAACAATGAGTATAAAGATACCAAGCATTGAACTATATCCTGATTTATATAAAGAACTTGAGTCGTTTACATTTGAATATCAACCAATGACAAGAACAATTAAGTATGGACATCCAGAAGGTATGCACGATGACAATGTCATCGCTTTATGTCTTGCTAATAAACATCGTTTGGATCATATTAAGAGTGGTAAAGGAGTTATGCGTACTGGAGCATACAGAAGTAAAACGGCAAGTATAATTGGTAAATCTGATGTCTATAGTAATCTTGATGACGTTATGTATCATCCATTCTTAGATGAACTGTAAATTATTGAACATTAGTTAATTAATTGAAGTGTGCGCAAAATTCAAAATTTCAACCATATTACTATAGTAATATATATATGGTAGGTTTTTTGAATTTTGCGCACACCGTAGATAAATGGTTAAAAGATAAACAGTTAAAAAGAATTATGTCTTTCTTTTGTATATACTTTAAAAGATTATAATGGAAACGAAACAAGAACATATTAATTTTGGTTATAGAATTATAAAAGGTGAAAAAATATACCGTTTCTCTCATTCAAGAATGTGTACCAAATCATTAGACTACTATTTAAAACTGTATAACATTAATCTTGATGACTATTACATTTACAAGTCAACAAGTAAACAAAAACAAGTAACTATCAATGAATTTCTTGAGTTTAAATATGCCTGTTATATACTATTTGATAAGTCAGTTTACGATAAAAATGATATTGACTATATAATAACTGAATATTCATTTTTATTTTTGGACTGCGCAATAAGCTCACTATTAAGAAATTATAAAACATTAAATATTAAAAAAGTAAATAGCTATGAGTAATTTAATTAAAGGATCATTAGAAAAGATATATACGCCAAAAGCATTAACAAACCATCTACTTGACTTGTTGTCAGAATATTATAATGATGACATCACAGAGTTCTTAGAACCTGCTGCTGGTAGTGGTGCTATGATAGATGTTATCAAGAGTAGGTATCATCAACCAATTCTTGCTGTTGATATTTTTAATGAAACATACAGAAAAGACATTACACAACATAATTTCTTATCTCTTCCTATGACATATAAAAAGGGTAGAGTTTGTATAATGAACCCTCCATTTTCAAAAGGGTTAAAGTTTATGTATAAAGCACTTGAGTCTTGTGATATGGTAATATCTATACTATCATATTCATCTTTTACATCTTTTAAGTATGATGACTATAATTGTAAACTCATAGAACTAATATCAAAGCAAAAGTTTTCTGATGGTAAGTCTTATGAAATTTGTATAATGGTAGTTACTAATAAAGACAATACATAATTTGTATATATAATAAATGTAAACAACGATGAAATATTTAACAAGAAATGACTTGTTATCTCTAATGAAGGAGAATCAACTACTTGAAATATCTGCTGATGATGAAACAGTTTTCGATAGACTTGAAGACAGAGCATTGTCAGTGATTGATGGTTACTTATCTCAATATTATAACTTGTCTTATGAGTATGAACAACTATCTAAATCTCGTAACGGTTTTTTATTGAGAATAGCAATTGACATCTTTGCATACGAGTTTTTTACTTCAGCATCTGTTGAAGATGTACCTGACATTAGAGTAGAACGATATAAACAAGCATTAAAAGATTTGATGTCTATTAAAGATGGTGTTCTACCAATTACATTAATGCCATTAGATCCAAACACGAACACAGGTACAGAAGTTCTTACTTTTGGCTCTCGTACAGTGTTATGTGATAGAATGTTTTAAACAATAAAAAGATAATAAAAATGGGATTATTAACAAATATAAAAGAATACTTTAGTCCAAAAGCATATACAGAAAGCGTTCAACCTCTTCCAGATGACACTAACATCTTATTAAAGATGCACTCTGATTTAATGTATATTACTAAGATTACAATGAAGGCATTGTTATATGCAAGATTAAATGCTGGTGATCCACATAAGTATGACAGAACTAAACTTTATGACCTTTTTGAAACATACATAGATGACTTACATTTACAAGCAACAGTAAATACATTAAAAGCTAATCTTGTAAGACAAAATTTTGAAGTGTTAAATGTTTCTGATAGCTCAATAAACGACAACGCAACAATAATATTCTCTAAACAGTGGTTTACTAATTTACAGAATGAATTTATAGATGCTATGATGTGGGGACATTCATTGTTAAACATTACATACATTTATGATGATGGATTTGATTATGAATTAGTACCTCGAAAACACGTAAGACCAGAAACAGGTGAATATTTCATCGACTCTTTTTATCAAGAAGGAATTTACTATCGTACTCCTGAACTTTATGACTATCTTATTGAAATAGGTAGTAATGACAACTTAGGATTATATAACATCGTTTCAGTAGTAGCATTGTATAAAAAGTTTGCTCAACAATATTGGGTTGAGTTTCAAGAAGTTTTTGGTTCACCATTAAGAGTTGCTAAGATAAAGAGTAGAAAAGACGATACCATTAGTTATGTTGATAATGCTTTGCGTAATGCTGGTTCTCTTGGTTATGCTATCATAGGACTTGAAGATAGCATTGAATTTATCGAAACTAATAAAACAGACTCGTTTAAAGTTTACCTTGAATATTTGAAGTATGCTAACAACGAGATGTCTAAGTTCTTACTTGGTGGTATTGAAATGCTTGAAGGATCAACTAATGGTTCACAGGCAAGAGCAATTGAACACGGTAAACAATCTGATCACAGAACAACAGCAATAGTTTCAGGATTTACTAACTTTATGAATGATGTAATGATACCAAAGTTAAAGATGTTAAACATCATAACTGACGACATAGTTCTTGTTCCAGACAAAAAAGAAGCATTAACATTAGAAGAAAAAGGGAACACAGACTTAAAAGTAATTGAGATATTTAACTCTGGATTATTTGAGCCTGAGTACATTGAAAATCGTTATCAAGTACATTTCCGAGAAGGTGTAAAAGCAAAGAGTGATGACAACAAGAAGTAACATAAAACCATTTGACCTCTCAGCGATGAACAACTTCGTTAGGGCGTTGCCCGTAATTCTTGAAGAAGGTTTACAATCATTCTCAAATCACGTAGTTGATAAAGCTATTAGTTCTATTAACTCTAAACGGTTCGAGAATACTCTATGGAGATCAACAGTAATGAAATCATCATCTACTGGAGCATTGAAGCATAGTTTTAATGTTGTAAGAACATCTCCGTTAGTGAACACTATTTATTCATCTGTTCCTTATGCTAATATTCAGAATAGTGGTGGAAAGATTAAGATTACTGACAAAATGAGATCATTCTTTTGGGCAAGATATTATGACAACGACAGTGATGCTGACAAATGGAAAGCATTAGCATTAACTAAAAAGAGTCATATTACAATACCAGAAAGACCGTTCATAAAGGATACACCTCAGCTTACAGTTGACTTTCAACGTATTCTGATGATGAAAATTAAAAAATATGTATAAAGACGATGTTTACAGCAATATATAAACTGTTTAACTATTTTATAGAAACTTACATTCCAGAGGTGAAGCATTTTAGTCTTTACTCAGCGAATTACATTAACGAAACTAATAACAACGTCATTAGGTATCCAGCAGTTTTCATTGAAATTTTACCAGCGATTGCTAATCAATATGCAGGTGAAGCACAATATTTCAACATCACTGTTAACTTACACATTGTTAGCGAGATGTACACATCTTTTGATTCTAATGATAAAATGTTAGATAATTCATTAGCTCATTTAAATGTTCTTAATGACATCTATTATAATCTTGATGGATTTTCAGATATGACATTACCAGACGAGTTAAAAGTTGATGGTATTCGCATAGATCAAATGAAAAGATCATCTGTGAATCTTGGTATTGACTTTGGTAGACGAAGATCATCTGTTGTATCTTTTGAGTTCAGACTTCTTGATGCAACTAAACTTCCAAAAGTTAAAACGTATATTAAACTACCTACAGTTGATAATTTCAAAGTAGTTTAAAAACATCTCATAATTAATTTGTATATATGTATGAATAAGAATTTAGAATTTATATTAAATGACGAGACCATCAATTCATATGGTCACATAATTAAAACTTCTGGTGTAATTATAGACCGTTTAAAAAATAATGGTGTTATATTACCTGATCACAAAAGAGGAGTTTTAAATGTGATTGGTAGATGGGAGAACATACGAAAGTATGGTAACAAAATAATTGCTACTGCTGTTTTTGATGAGAACGATGAAGTTGCAGTTAAAATAAGAGACAAAATATTAAACGGCTTTTTAAATGCTGTGAGTATAGGTGTAAATATCTTAGAGTTTACAAAACCTATGAAAGATGGTGATCCTTATATTATCACTAAATCAGAGATATTTGAGGCAAGCATAGTTGATATACCAAGCAATAAAAACGCATTAAGATTAACATATAAAAATAAAGAGCTTACAATGAGCGAAGATACAAACACAAAAGAATTAACAATGTTCTTATCAGAAGGTAGCGAAGGTAGCGAAGCTGTTGACTTATCAACTGTTGAAACCACTGTTGTTACTGAAGAATTGCCTAATGTTCTTGAAGACGTAGCTACATTAACAGTAGAAGAAGTTGATGACACTACTATCAATGAAGAAGAAGTTGCTTTGGATACAGAGTTAATGATTAACGATGCTACTCCGAAAGTAATAACAGATACATTATCTCTATCATTAGAGTTAAAAGAAAAAAAAGACATAATCCTTTCACTTTCTACTGAGATTAACGATTTAAAATCAACAGTTATAAACCTAACTAATGAAAAGAATTATAACGAGATTATATCTGCTAAAAACAGTGGATACATTAATGATAAACAAGTTGATACATTAGTAAAGTTGTCATACACTGATATGAATTCTGTAAGAGAACTTATTAAAAATTCAAATAGAGTTCAAAAATCACCTGTTACATTGTCTACTAAAGTAAATGATGCAGTTGATAATGCAAATGATACTTTTGAATATCATTTCAAAAACAATACATTAGTAAAATTAAAGGCTAACGACCCAGCAAAATATGCTCGATTAGTGGCTGATTATGAAAACAAAATAAAATAAAATAATACTTTAAAAAATGGCAGAATTAAACAATTTAATTAGCTTAGCTCCTCAATTTAATGAGAAGTTGTATAACGCAGTTGACAAATCATTCTGGAAATTATTCTCAACTGATCATTCAGCATTTATCACTGAAAGAGCAAAAATAGAAATTCCTCAATTTTCTGGTGCAATTCCAAGTTATGATATTACATCAAGTACTGACTGGAATGCAATTACTCTCTCTCAAGTAGCCCATACTTATAAAGAGTACGGATTTGCTCAAAAGGGTTTTGGTCCAGTTTTCGTTAGTTCATTCGATTATGAAAACATTCCTTACGACAAAGCTTCTTTTGTAATGGATCAAATGGTAAAAGATGCTGTTCAGTATGTTGCTGAGTATATTACTTACAATTGGACATCAGTAGCTACTAACAACGTAATACCTACAACTGGTACTAAAACAAGAACTAACAAGTTTGGTAATACCGCAATTAAGAGATTGACTGTTAAAGACATTTCTGATGCTAATATGAAACTTGATGAACAAAAAGGTGTACCTTCTGATGGTAGAGTATGTCTTTTGACTGCAAGAATGTTCCAAGATTTGAAGTTAGATGATGATTTTAACAACTCTGATATGTTAAAAACTAATATCCTTTCAAAAGGTGAAGTTGGTTCAGTAGATGGAGTAAGATTAATCATAAGAGAAACTAACAACGTATTCTCAAGTGCAGGTTCAGCATTACAAGCTTTTGGTGCTACTCCTGGTGCAACAGATTTACAATACGCATTAGTTTATCATCCTGATTTCGTAGCTCAAGCAGTTGCAACTCAATATGGTAATGGTGTAGGTTCAGCTTTCTTCGTAGGAAGAAAACCTGGTTTACAAGGACAATGGGTAATGGAAGGTTATGTACGTTTAGGTGCAACTATTATGTATTTAGGTGATGGTGGTACTAATGATACTGGTGTAGTAACAATTAGAGAATCTAATTAATAATGACATTATGCTCCTCTTAATATATTTACATTGAGAGGAGTAATATTTTTAAAAATAATATTATAACTATGATGACTAAAAATGAAGCTATAACATTTGCTAAATCTTACTTTACATTATATCCGTTGATAAACACATTCTATGTAATTGACAACACATCAACATCAGGCTTTACTGTATTCAGTGAAGATGCAGTGCATATTGCAAGAGCATTTGCTAAGAACAATGGTTATGAAATGATAACGGTTAAACGTAGTGATAACGTAAGTGAAGAAGCAACACCATTATCAAAACCAAAGACCAATATAAAATCAAAATTTAAAAATGAAGAAAATAACATTCAATAAAACACAAGGAGGTATAGCAAATACTCCTGTTAATGAAGACTACTTTGGTGGACTGTATACTTTTAGTGATACACTTCCAGCTGAATGGCTTCCAGAAATTGATGCTTGGGTTACTTTAACAGCTTATGTAGTTGGTGATAAAGTTTATGATACAGTAAGTAAAAACTTTTACATCTGTAAAACTGCTCACACTTCAGCAGCAGCATTTATTACTGACATAGCTAATTGGGATGTTTATGTTTACACTGTTAAAGAATTTAATAGATTGATAGATGTTGAAAATGCTGGTATTACTAAGACTAACGCAGACACTAAACTTTTACATTATCAATTCAGTGAAGCATTTAGAATATTTCCTGATGCGAGCATATCAACTTACATTGAAAAAGTACCTTCTGGAGCATACACATTCAGCGGTTTATACCATTTACAAAAACAATCTGGTGGTAAACTTCGTCAAGCTATTGTAATAGCTGACAAACTAGCATATGACATCGTTCAGTTAAACAGTTTACAAACTCAAATAGATTTACTATCTAACGAAAATATGCCAATACAAGTTATCTATGCTGCAGACTTCTCTGCTAACACATCAGTAGCATTGTATCCAGACATATTAAACCTTGCTACTCCAGCTCCTGGCGTATCAGTGTTAAACGGACAAGATGGTGATGCTTATGGCTCAACATTATCGTTCTCAGTTGACTTAGGTGCTGTTTTAGGCGCATTAGAAAACTGTAAAGTTTCTCAATCTCCTGCTGATTATGGTGCATTTCAATATGCTTCAACTGAACTATTGAACCCAGCAATTGCAGGTATAGGTTTAATTTCTCAAATGACTTCTGCTGATGTAGATGCTTTAGCAGCAAAAGGATATATGTTCTTCGTTAATGAAGTTGGTACAACTGGTACATTCCTTAACGACTCTCTAACTGCAACAGACAAGCAAGTTGACGATTTCTATGATATTCAAATTAATAGAGTTTATCACAAAGCTGTACGAGGTATGAACAAAGCTAATTTACCTTTGGTAAATAGAGAATTGTTATTAGACCCTTCTACAGGAAGAATGGCTGATAGAACTATTAACTATATAAAAGAAAAAGTTAGTATGCCGTTGTATGAGATGTTGAAAGCAAAAGAGTTCTCAGGATTTAGTGTTTACATTGATCCTACTCAGAACGTTCAAGCAACTTCATTAGTTGAAATTACTGTAACTATGGTTGCAAATGCTACAGCAAGAAAATATACGATTAAAACAGGTTTCGTTCCTAATCTTTAATATGTGATGTGATGTATAGAAGGAAGAATGTCTATACATCACTATTTAATAACATAAAAATAACACAACAAAAATGGCATATACATATACATTTAGTCAAGGTGATGATTTGTTACTTGAAATACCTATTAAAGACTTAGCAAACAACAACGTCGACCTTACTACTGCTACTGAAATCGTAGCTACACTGACTAAAAACAATGCTCCAATCACAAAAGGAGGATATTCTCTAAACGCAATCTCTGGATATGGTACACTTGCTTTGAAATCTGGAGTTGGCAATGAACATATAATTGAGATTCAAATTAAAAGAACTGAGAGTCAAATGTTTCCTGATGGAGCATTGACTGTTGAAGTGCTTGTTGAATTTCCAGACGCAATACTAACAGACAAATCAACTAACTATCAATTTAGTGGTTATGTTCTTGTTAAGAAAAGCATTAACAAAGATGTACCAATCAGATAATTAAAATATAAAATAATACAAATATTATGGAATTAGTATCAACAGGACAAACGATTACAACTAACACAAGCTATCCAGGTAGAGCTGATGACTGGAGATCAATTTCTTTTGCAATTGGTGACTTAGAGATAGACTTACTTGGTGTTAACGACATCACATATTACCAAGAACAACTTCCTACTCCTGTAATGGGTGTTGGACCGAATGTTGTTAAACAAGGTATGGGTAATGTAGAAACTTCTGGTTCTATATCTATTCACGTATGGCAAATGAAAGAAATACTTGATGCAATAGCGTTGTTATTCCCATCAGGATTCATTCGTGGTGTAAACAGAAACCCATTGAACATTGCTCCATTCACTTTAATAGTTTACTATGATAAAGATGATGGTACAATATCAAAAGACTTGTTATATGGTTGTAGATTTACAAGATATGAAAAAACTTTTGCTCAAGGTGATGCAAACGGAGTTATGAATATTAACCTTGCACCAACTAGTATAGGCTGGGATGAGTTAGTAGGTTAAGAAGAAATATAATGATGATATAAGGAAGGTATTTATGCCTTCCTTTTTTTGTATATATACTAAAAAGGAGAAGCTATGGCTCAAAAACAAAGAGATGAAATAAAAGTTTATGTTAATGCTGTTATTAACACCAATGGAACAGAGGCAATTACTGGACATCTGTTGAATATTCCGTTAATAGACATCTTAGACTCAGTTGTTTTCTTAGACGAAACATCATTATTAGTGGATGTTAAACTTCAACAATACAAATATACAGGATTATCCGTTTCAGGAAGTAATACAGGAATATCAATAGTAGGAAATCCATTGTATGGAGTTTCAGTGAGCATATCAGGATTAACTTATAACGTTGGCGACAACAACGCTTCACCGTTTTACTTTAAAGATCCAATGAACACTACAACAAGATCAAGAGGTGAGATAGTTTCAGGTGATGCCCTTCATTATAATTCAAATGTTTTAAAGGTAGTTATAGACGACCTTGATGATATAATTTTAACATACATAACTAATTAATATATGGCTAAAAAAGAAAAACATATTAAATATCCAACTCAAAATATTATAGACTTCGTTATTAGTAACTATGGAGATATTAGTTATCTGTTTAAGTTTATGGATGAAGCTGGATATACTAACTATGATGACTTCGACAATGATACATCAAAGACACTGTACATTGAAGGTGTAGACAACGAAACTACATCAACATACAGAAAAGAAAGTTATGTAGTATCAAGCATTTCAAAGATTAACAACTATGCACAGTTGATTTGTAATGGTGATCTTGCTGTAAAGACTTTAGTTGGTGGAGATTTTAATGATGACTTTAACAACGACTTTAATAAAGATAACTTAGAGACTATCACTGTTGGTTATGAAGGTATGACAATTTATGTAACTTGGTCAGTAACTAACAATGGAAATATTTCAGGGAATGTAAACGGAACGCTATCGCTAACTGGTAAAGATGATATTATTGTTAGTGGAAGTGTACCTGCTTTTTCAACAACTACATTTACATATTCGTTTGGTAACGTTTCAGCGGGGTTGAAAACTATAACGCTGGATGGATTATGCACACAAACATTATCCATTGAAGTTCTTGGAACAGTTAATTTAGTATGTAATGCAGATTTTACATTAGTGGAAGCACTCCCAATCTATAGAGGAGATACCATTCATTTAACTTGGTCAGTTACTAACAATGGAACTGCTAATGGGTTATACGAGAATGGAATTTTTAAATATTCATATCAGACGTTCGGACAAGAGATTGCTATCGAAAAAACATTAACTCCAGTGGTTATTAATGCTGGTGAAACACACACATTTAATGAAGAAGTTACATTAAACCAAATTATAATTTCTAATGGCTCTGTAATTTATACATTTGTAAGTAGTTGTGGTCAAGTTTTAACTGTTGTAGCTGAAGTTCCAGTGACAACTGCCAACATAGTGTATAATAATGACATTAGTTTTACCCCACTAACCCCACAAGACGGAGATATGATCGCTGTTACATACAGTATGACTAACACTGGTGGTTTGTCTGGATCTTTTACCAACTATTTAGAAATTTATCCAACTGATGGTTCACTTGAAAAGGTAGTTGACACAGACATACTTAATCCATTACAGACAAAAGTTTATGCACATACATTTACTGTCTATGCTTGTGACAGAAGTGTTATCTTATCTGGGTATTCAAACGATAGCATTAATTTTAATGTTGGTTACAACGGCATAGCAAAGTACGTCTTTTGGGCAGATTTCAATGCAACGAATCCTGTAACACCTGTGTACTCAGCACCATTTGTAACATCTGTACCTAATCAAGCTGTTGGTATTCACGCATTTTTAATTAACAGTACAGCATCACCACTTACAACACCTGTTTCTTTTGTAGTGAAGTTTTCAAGCGGTGGATCATACACAGCATTAAACCAAAACTTTACAGTACCAAGCTCGACTAACTGTTCATCAGGATTATTCATTACTTCGGTGTTAGCATTAAATTTATTAGGAACTCACGAAGTACAGTTGTATATCAATGGAATTTACAAGGGTTCAACATATTATAAAATAGTTTAAACATTATGGCTCAAATAGATTATTTATTAAACGATGCCTATGAGAAAAAGGTATTAAACGGTGATTTCGTTGTAGGTGCTGCTGATGATGCTAATGTAGAACAACTTATTACATTATCAAAAGGACACATAAGACATTCTCCGTTAACTGGCTTAGGGATAATTAAGTATATCAACTCTGAAAATGATGTTAATGATATTTCATATGACATCTCTATTGAATTACAGAAAAATGGATATGTATTAAAGTTGTTGTACTTTGATGACAGCGGAGAAATCATTGATATTGAATATTTATAAAAAAGAAAGATAATTATAATGGCAACAAGTTTTATACCAAAGACAGTAAATCAGATATTTTCTGAGTTGATTACATATAAAGAAAGCATACCAGAATTAACTGGCTTGCAATCTACTATCTCTGATGAACAACAATTATTAGACAACTTACAGAACACTGTACCGACTGCACAATATATATTAGAATATTACATTAAAGCATATTATTCAGCATTATCCGAACAAAATTATGTAAGGTTATATAATGAATTATCTGCGATTAGAGACTCAACCCCGACAAGAAGTGCTGGTAGATGGGCATATGATGCAGTACAATTTCAATATGGAGACAGCATTATAAACACTGCTGAAACAGGTTGGGTTCCAGGTTATGCTATAATAGACGTTACAAAACAAGTAATTTCTCACGCAACAGTAAGCTCTTTTGATGGAAACATTTTAATCAAGATAAGAGGAAGAGATACAGATGTTTTAACTGAAGAAGTTTTAACGGCATATAAAGTGTACCTTGAAAAGATTAAAGATATGGATGTTAGCATAGCAGTACAGAACGATCCTGCTGACAAATTAAAAATCATAGCTAATGTTGTTTATGATGGACAGCTTGATAAAAATAGTGTACAAACAAAAGTAGAAGCTGCAATTAACGATTACATCAAAAACATTCCATTTGACAGCACTTTTAATGTTAATAAATTAATTGACAAAGTGCAAGAGGTTAGTGGAGTAAAAGATTTTGAGATTAATACTTTAATGGCAAAAGCAACTAACAAATCTGTTTATGAGGATATAATCCATAAATATCTTACATTTGCTGGTTATCTTGCAGTAGACGAGGCATATCCACTGAACACATACATAACATACGAAAGTAATTAATACTATGGAGAAATTTATATTTATACCTGCAAAGAAGTTTGTAGTTGATTATTTAACAGGAGACTACAGAAATGAGTTTAATGTATTATACATAGAAACGTTGTTAAAAGACACTGAAAACGAAATGAAAACGTTCGCAGTTATAAGAGATGAGATGACTTATGTAATGAAGCATACTGGACAAGTTGCATCAATTGAAGATTTGTTAAACACTTTAATAGATGTTCTTGGAAAACCGATTAAGATTGGTAATGGAGTTGTTCAGCCTACATATTATCTTGCAACAGACAATATAGTTGAACCTAATGTAGTAGCTGAATATGGGTTAAACGGAAGCTTTGTAGAATATAACCCTTTTGAAGTGTGGTTAGCAGATGACACCACAGAAGATATATCTGAGGAATTGACATTCTGGCTTGATGATGAAACAGATTTAACATATAAAATAGATTTTATAGTTTATGTTGATGCTGTTGATGTTATTAACCTTGATAAGAAGAAGTTAATTGACTATTACATAAATTATTATAAATCTCCTGCTTCGAGATATAAAATAGTAGCATATTAAATGTAATATTTTTTTGTATATATAAAAAGAAAAAGAACATAATGAATAAAACAGAAATAGTAACTGGACAATTAAAAATGAAACAACAACATTTTAAATTTGATGTTGATGCATTAACAACTGCAATTAACTCTTTTGGAAAAGGATTTAACTTAGGAGGAAATTATGTAATTTTTGGTTGTGGATTAACACAAGTGAATAATGACGTAGTTTTAGAGGCTGGAGCAGTTTTTATTAATGGTGAAAGTTATATAGTTGACAGTTCAACATATGGAAGTACCACTGTTGAAGCAGTAAGACAATTTTATTTTGATTTAAATGAATATTGGGATATTAGTGGAAATCTAACAGTGTTAGTAAATGGACAGACAACTACTAAAAACACCAGAAAGGTAAGAAAAGCAGTGCTAAGCCCAAGCGCATCAGTGTTTACTAATTCACAGTACTCAACTATTCAGTATATTACACAGAATTTAGTGGATGCTATACAGTTAAATGCTACAAACTTATCTACTCATATAGCTAACTACAACGGACATAATTTCTTACCGAACACAGGAAACAACGGTGGAACATATGCTGCTACACCAACGGTATTAACGGCTGGGGTAATATTAGACACAAACGTTACTAACTATAAAAGCTATAGTTATCTTGTAGGTAATTTAGTTTATTGGAATTTTACATTAACATTTGATGTAGTTGGACCAGTTAATAACATTTCATTAGAGATGCCAGAGTGGTTTGCAGTAGGAAATGGATACACAACTGCAGTAATTGCATCACCAACAGAATTTAATAGTTTAGGTGGTTTGCTTGGTGGATCGAGCATTGGGTTAGTAGTAGTAACAACTAACAGTACTGAAGGAAGAAAGATGTGGTTGAATAACATTGCTAATTCACAATTCTTAACAGGAAGTTATACTATAGCAGGAACAATGATATTTAAAAAGTTAGAGACATCAACTGGAGTACCAGCGTAGACGAGCGTAGACAAGCGTAGACACTTATGTATTCTTTTTTGTATATTAGGCTTCGCTACTTAGGAAATGGTGAACATTAATTTTTTGATATTCTTTTTCCTTTGTTTAACAAATTAGAAGTAATATTATACAACGAAGTGACAAAAAGTTTCAATTTATTTTTAAAAAATATTTAAAATATGAGAAGTAAATTCATAGAAGACTTTAAGTCTATAACTATAACAACTGACGGAATAACATTAAGCTATGATGTAGTTCACAATACAAGAAAGAACATAGAAATATTAGATGTTACACTAATTGACGGTGTTACGAAAGAACGCTTTATAGCGAATGTAACTCCGAGTTTAACAGACAGCACTAACAAATTCACTGTTCAGTTTGATAAAGCGTACCCTGCTGGTTCATTCATAGCAATAATAAAGTAATAAAGAAAATAACACATAAAATGGCTGATATTAAAATATTTAACAGTTTAGATGTTAATAGTTTAGAGATAAAGAACGCAAAAGTACACATATTTGACACCACTGCAGAAGTTCATACATCTGAAGGGATGTTGTCATACAGCTTAGAAAGCAATAAACTTTATTATGGTAATGGCGTAATTGCTGTTGAATTAACCATAGGAGGTTTATGGGGTATAAACGGAGATGACATCGAACATCTTAATGATGGAAGCGTTATTATAAAAAGTCTGGTGTTTAGAACTGACCAAGCGAAACCTGCTCACAGAGAAGGACAGATGTTCTATGACAACACCATCCACGCATTTAGCTGTTATAACGAAGCGAGTGAAGTAACAGAAAACATCAACAGAGAGTTATTAATTAGAGTTTATAACAACTCAGGAAATATGATAACTAATGGTACGGTTTTAGCACCATTAAGCGTGTTTAATGGCTTTCCTACTGTTCAGCTCGCCAACGCAAGAGCAAAAGACAAATGTAGGTTGGTAGCTGTAGCTACAATGGATATACCTAACAACAGCTATGGATATGTAACTAAGTTCGGTAATGTATCAGATATAGACACTTCAATGTTTACATCAAATGAGTTGTTATATCTATCTGACACTAACAGTGGTATGATAACTAACATTCGACCTACTGATGGATCATATCCAGTGATAATTGGTGTAGTGAGCAATGTAGGTGTTAATGGCAGTATAATTGTAGATATTATCGTTGGCGACAACACTGTTGAAGTTAATGATACTAATGGTTTCCCTTTAGTTCAAAAGACGAATACAAACATCAGTGTGGTTGATGCTACAAGAACATTTACAATAAGTGCAACGCAATACCCATTTCATTACTATATAAATGGTGAGAAATATGAACAAAGCACAGCACAGAGTGTAATATTCAGTGACGTTGAAGGACAACATTTTGTTTATTTTGATACTGAAGGGTTAAAGGTTATAGCTAACCCAACTCCAGCACAAATAGAGGAGATGGTACTTAACTATACTTTTGTTGCTATTATACCTTGGAACGCAACAGATAAGAAAGTAGAAATAGACATTCTTGATGAACGTCACGGAATTGGTATGAACCCAGCAACACATTTATACTTACATTTAACACAAGGAGCAAAATTTATATCAGGTTTCGGTTTATCTAACTTCGTCATTGGTGATGGTAGTTTAGACAGTCACGCTCAGTTTTCAGTTGCAGATGGTATATACTTTGATGAAGATATTGAACATTCAAGTTCACTCATAAATGCTACAACATCTGTACCAGTAGTTTATAACTTAGGTGTTAATAAATTCATTAGAAGTGCAATACAACCTAATAACAAAGTGCTTGCAGCTTCGGGTGGTAGACTTTACTACAACTCGTTCATAGGTAGTGTATGGGGTTTAACTGAATGTAGTGATAACAGGTATGTACTCGCTCACGAATTTGGTTTTAACGGTAATACAGTTAAGGTTGTAACTATTATGGGACAAAATGAATATGCTACACTAACCTTAGCAAGAGAAGGTGCTAATGTTGAAATAAACAACATAGTAAGCTCATTACCATTTGTTGAGATGATACCTTTATCTACAACAATATATCAGACAAGAAGCTCATATACAAACTCTTTAAATGCTAGAATTGTCCAAGTTTCAACGGGTGTGAATTATGTTGACTGGAGAACTAGTAAAACAGTAGCAGGTGGAGGTGGAGTTACAAGCCATAGTAACCTTACTGATGTTTTACAAGCTGGTACAGGTATCTTACAAGGACACATCAGCGATCAGGCACAAACTATTGCTGGAGAGAAAACGTTTACGAACAACGTTAAAGTGGTTTACCCACAAGTGGATGCAGATGCAACTAACAAGGCTTATGTTGATAGTAATTGGAGTCAATATTTTGGTACATATACAAGACTGAGTACTACACAAATAAACATTTTAAATGTTGATGTTACTAAGTGGAAAGGTAAAGCAGTGAGGTTTAATGATAGTGTTTATTGCTTAATTACAGCAGCTACATTTAGCACTAACACAACATTAACAATTGAAGGTAAGTCTATTCCTACTACTATAACTAAGTTGGAAGTGAGCAAGATAAACCCTACTACAATGAATAGTTTATATTGGTATGGTACATTAAATAATATAACTGAAGACCTATTAGCTTATCCTTATAATGAAAGTTATATGGTATACTCTGGTTCTAAAGCACACGTATTAAGAACAAGAGTTTATTGTAATGACTTAGGTACAAACTCAAGTGGTGGTACTTGGAATGTTAAAGTTGGTACAAGTGATTTAATTAGTTCTAACATTGCTTTACAGAGTACAATATTAACAAGCGGAACATTAGTAATAGGTGAAAAGTATAAGATAATAACTAATACAGGAATGACTGTAACTAATGTTGGTGCAGCAGATAATAATGTAGGTACAATATTTACTGCAACAGGAACAACTCCAACAGCTTGGGGAACAGGTAGTCTTGCTTTATACACCAAAGTATATTCGACATCAGGTATCCTTATTCAAAATGATACTATATCAGATAACACCTTTTTTAAATGGTGTGTTAGAATAGCTACAGGTTCAGATAATGTAAGAAGTGGTTATGTAGAAATAACAATAATAGAAGAATAATACTATGGACAATAATAATATGGTTAAACCTTACCCTCTTATATCTAATAACGGTTTAAGAGGTGCTTGGTATTTCGAGGGAAATGCAAACGATGCTTCTGGGTATAGTAATAATGCCGTTGGTACTAATGTTAGTTATACAACAAGTAAAGATGGTAAACAAGCTGTTAATATAATTAACACTAACACTACAAGAAGATACGTAAGCATACCTTATAACTCTACTTTAGACCCAGCTAATGGAACATTAAACGGTTTACCTTTTAGTATAGTAGCAACATTAACTAACAGAAGTACGAGTAAGAGATGTGTTATAATGAGTAAAGAAAATGCCACTACCAATACATTTTTGTTTAGTATGTTAAATAGTAAGCTTCAGTTAATATTGTTAACAAATATTAGCAATTATATTTATGTTGAAACAGCAGCGGTGTTTAAAACTTATGTACCATATATTGTTGGTTGTACCTATGATGGTTCTGGTACAAATGGTATGAAGTTATATATTGATGGTAAAGAAATATCAACAACATTTACTCAAGTTGGTGCATATACGGGTATGAATGTAAATACTAATGCTATTAGAATAGGTGCAAGAGAGTTTTATCCTACTGCTAATGCTGAATATAGTAATTGCGTCTTAGATGGCATATTATACTATAATAGAGCTTTGACAACAAGAGAGATAGAAGAAATAGGTACAATAGATAGGATTAAATGGAAATTATATGGTTTAGAGAATTTATATAAGTTTAATGGAGTAGATACACCTACCTATTCTGGTTCTAATAATGTATCTCGTTTAAATGGTGCTACATTCAGTTCAGGAAGATATGGAGATACTAATGGTGCTTTATATTTTGATGGAGTAAATGATTATGCTACTATTACACCAACGGATAACTACCAATTCAGTTTACTTAACTCTAATAATGAAGTAAGACCGTTTACAGTAGTATTTGATGTGTATATGTATTCCTCAAGTACAGGTACATTTAAGGAGATAATTAGGTTTAAAGGAGTGGGAGACCAAAGATGGAATATTAATAAGACAGAATTTAATAGGTTTGTTATACAGATAGTTGATAGTACAGACGTTAGTTATATATTTGCTAATAACCCTGAAACAGATATATATAATAAGTGGGTTAATATTATATGTACCTTTGATGGAGTAGATAAAGTAGCTGCTTGGGTAAATGGTGTTAAAGGTGAAGATACAGTTGTTAGTGGTATATTAAGTTTAGTTCCTACAACAAGTAATGTACTTACAATTGGTGCTGACCTTGGACAGATGAAGATAGATAATTTCTATTTCTATAATAGGGAACTAACAGACCTTGAATGTAGAGTATTAGGTAAAAGAGTATTTGATGAGCAGTTGGTTTTACAGACTAATAATAATGGTGCGTTTACAGTATCGGTAGTTAATAGTAGAGATACATTGGTATATGAAGAAGGTGATGTGAAAGTTTATGCTAATAATTATAGTAAGACATTTACAGGACAAGGTAATACCGTACAAGTCAGGGCGACTGGTGATTGGTTGGGAGTTTTGGAGTTTTTCTGTAATTCAGGTGGAGGTCTGATTGAGTTTCCTAATTATCTAATT